>Ga0055584_100006459_pt1 | contig 11497 bp, 10 predicted proteins | sample OSDHelmetaG_FD_58716 | JGI IMG/M metagenome (GOLD analysis project Ga0055584, IMG submission 58716) | Pelagic marine sediment microbial communities from the LTER site Helgoland, North Sea, for post-phytoplankton bloom and carbon turnover... | ecosystem: Environmental > Aquatic > Marine >...
CTGCTTCATAACTGGCTTGTGCCGTTAACACGTCGGTTTGTGCAGCAAGTCCCACTTTGAACTTCTGCTCAGCTTGCGCCATTTGTTCTTTGTTCCACGCCATGTTTTTCTTGGCATAGCGCAATTGGTCAGCGGCTTCTAGTACATTGAAGTAGGCGCTAGCGGTATTAATGACCAAGTTTTGTTGTGCCTGGGCAAAGGTAATGGCCGCTTGTTTGAGTTGTGCTTGTGCCTGGTTAAAGGTTTTCCAGGCGCTCCAGTCAAACACTACTTGTGTCGCAGTTAATGAATAGCCATTAGAGTTAAAGGTGCGGGGGTTAACATCACTTTGGTTGTTGTACGTGGTGTTGGCACTCAAATCCAAGCTGGGTAATAACAAACCCCGAGCAATAGGTACCGTTTCTTTTTGAGCGGCATAAGTAGCACGTGCTGCTTGGAAGCTGGCGTCATGTTTTTCTGCCAGTTGATAAATTTCCAATAGGTTTTGCCCATAAGCAGTGCAGGCCATGCCAATGCTTAAGGAAATCAGTAGAACGGCCTTTTTCATGTAGTGTTACTCCTAAAATGCAAACCGCTCAGGTTGGTCAACGTTATCAAGACAAGGAATCACGGTTTCTAGCAAGACTTCCGTATGCCAGTCATTGTTACTGGTGCGGGTAATGCGAGTGAGTTCCATTGTGGGGGCGTCACCTAAGACAGCAATTAAGCGTCCGCCAAGCGTCAGTGCTTGGGTAAACGCTTCAGGTAAAATGGGTAAAGAACCGGTTATCACAATGGCATCATACGGACCATGTTGGTTCCAGCCTTGGGCAGCATCACCAGTATCTAAGGTGATGTTGTGTACGTGGTTTTCAAATAAAGCTTGTGCCGCATGTAGCACCAAATCATCGTGCTGTTCAACGCTATAAACATGATGTGTAGCTTTGGCTAACAGCGCAGTGAAATAGCCACTGCCCGTGCCGATTTCTAAGACCTTATCCGTTGGTTGTAATTGCGCAGCCTTAAGCATTTCTGCTTCTAATGCTGGCGTGAGCATGCATTGGCCAAAAGGCAGTGGCAACATGGTTTCACTGTAGGCCAGGGCTTTGTGTGCATCCAGCACAAATGCATCCCGCGGGGTTGCGGTTAAAATGTTAATGATCTTGGAATCCGTAATGTTCATGGTTCGGATCTGTTGTTTGATCATGTTTTCGTGGGCAAGGCTAGTGCTCATAAGGGGTGGGTCGGAGATATCGCTTAACAAAAACTGGCGCTATGGTAGCATACGATTGTTGAAAACGACATGAAAAATCACAGGAGATCTTATGCCCATCAAACCCATGGTATTACTCATTTTAGACGGTTGGGGCTATCGTGAAGAAGACGCCGATAATGCCATTAATAACGCATGTAAACCGACCTGGGATCGGTTGTGGCAAACGCATACTCATACCTTGATTTCAGCTTCTGGCCAAGATGTTGGATTGCCAGGTCGTCAGATGGGCAACTCAGAGGTGGGCCATGTTAATTTAGGTGCAGGACGCATTGTGTATCAGAGTTTGACGCATATTGATAAAGATATTGTCAGTGGAGAATATCAACACAATGTCGCGTTAAATGCGGCGGTGGATAAAGTGTTACATACAGGCAATGCCTTGCATTTGATGGGTCTGGTTTCTGATGGTGGCGTGCACAGCCATGTTGACCATCTACTGGCAACGATTCGCTTTGCTGCGCAACGGGGTGTGAAACATATCTATGTGCACGCGTTTTTGGATGGTCGCGATACGCCACCTAAAAGTGCAGCAACCTATTTGCAGCAAGTCGAAGCCGTGTGCAAGGAAGTCGGTGTGGCACAGATTGCCTCATTGGTGGGACGTTACTATGCCATGGACCGGGATAACCGTTGGGAGCGTGTTGAGTTGGCATACGATCTGCTGGCCCAAGGCAAAACCGATTATGTTGCTGCCACAGCAGGAGCAGGAGTACACGCTGCGTATGATCGTGATGAGACCGATGAGTTTGTGAAGCCCACGGTGATTGCGAAAAGCGCTGAACATGCAGTGCGTATTCAGGCCGGCGATACGGTGATCTTTACTAACTTTCGTGCTGACCGGGCACGTGAACTAACTCACGCTTTTGTGTCGGATCAATTCACCGGGTTTGCGCGCCAGAAAATTGCCTTAGCTGATTTCGTCACCATGACTGAATATGAAGCCGGATTGCCAGTAAACATGGTTTATCCGCCTGAACAATTAAAGAATGTTTTGGGTGAATACCTCGCTGATCATGGCAAAACGCAATTGCGTATTGCCGAAACCGAAAAGTATGCACATGTGACCTTTTTCTTTAACGGCGGTGTCGAGCAACCTTTTGCCAATGAAGACCGCAAGTTAATCGCTTCACCGAAAGTTGCGACCTATGACTTGCAGCCAGAAATGAGCGCGCCAGAGTTGACCGATGATTTGGTCGCTGCCATTGAGTCTGAAAAGTATGACGTGATTATTTGTAATTATGCAAACTCCGATATGGTGGGCCACACAGGGGATTATGAGGCGGCAGTGAAAGCAATCGAAGCCGTTGATGCCTGTTTGGCACGCGTGACCACTGCACTCGAAAACGTTGGTGGTGAAGCGTTAATTACTGCAGATCATGGGAATGCCGAAATCATGCGTGACCAGAAAACTGGCGAGCCTTACACCGCGCACACGAATTTGCCTGTGCCCTTGATTTATGTGGGGCGTCCAGCCAAGGTAGTCAAGACAGATGGCGTCTTGTCTGATATCGCCCCCACGTTGTTACATATCATGGGGATGCCGATTCCTACTGAAATGACCGGCCGCCCGATTTTTGAACCAAAGGATTAATTATATGAAGCTTTCACGTCTTGGGTCTTGGGTGGCGATAGCATTATGTATCGCCAGTTTTACTGTTGGCGCTGCAACGCCTACGCAATCCACAAAAACCGATAAACGCATTTCGCACGAGGCTTTGCAGCGTTTTGGTCAATCGCTTGAAGCGGTGCGCCAACTTTATGTAGACGATGTGTCGGATGAAGAAATTCTGGCGCATGCCGTGCGTGGCATGTTGCAAGGCTTAGACCCCCATTCAACTTACTTAGATGAAAAAGACCTAAAAGGGCTGATGACGCATACCAAGGGTGAGTTCACCGGTGTCGGCATGGAAGTCACCATGAAAGACGGCATCATCATTGTCGTTTCGCCGATTGATGATTCCCCTGCGTATAAAGCGGGCGTGAAACCAGGCGATATGATTGTGCGTATTAATGGCAAAGCGGTACGCAGTATGTCGTTAAGCCAGGCGGTGATGATCATGCGTGGTAAGGCGGGTACTAAGGTCAACATTACTGTGGTGCGTGCGGGTGAGAAGAAGCCCCTTAATTTGACTTTGACCCGTGCCAAAATTGAGCTGAAGAGTGTGCGCTCGAAATTGATTGAACAGCACTACGGCTATATTCGTATCAGTAATTTTGGCGATAAAACCAATACCGCTGCACGAGCAGCATTAAAGCAGTTGCAACAAGACAGTAAAAATCAACTCTATGGCATTGTGCTGGATTTGCGTAATAATCCCGGTGGTCTGCTGAAAGCCTCTGTTGAGATCAGCGATATTTTCCTCGATGCCAATGCGGTTGGGCATGACAAAAAAGTGGTGTTTACCAAAGGACGAGTTAAAAGTATGCGTATGGAAGGTAAGGTCGATGAGCCCGATTTGACGGGAGGCGTTCCGGTCGTTGTGCTGATTAATGGTGGATCTGCCTCAGCGTCTGAAATTGTTGCGGGTGCCTTGCAAGATCATAAGCGTGCAGTGGTCATGGGGGTGCGGTCTTTTGGTAAAGGTTCGGTACAAACTGTGTTGCCTTTAAGAGATAAGAAAACCGCGCTCAAGCTGACGACTGCTCGGTACTACACACCATCAGGTCGGTCGATTCAGGCTAAAGGTATTGAGCCAGATGTCGTTGTGGAAGCGTTGAATATTCCGAAAGATGCCAAGCCTGAGCAGAACTTCTTGGTGCGTGAATCTGCGTTGAATGGTCGTTTAGAAGCAGAGAAAACCGTAGGCAAAGGTAAGCCGGATCCAGCCTTGCAACAAGACAGCAAACTGATACAGGACTTATTGGAAAAAAATGATGATACTGCAGCGAAAAAGCAGAATTTATATGAAGATTACCAATTGCACCGTGCGGTTTCTTTGTTAAAGGTTATGCATACCACCAAAGCATTCGGCGGCAAAAAAGAGGGATAAGCGTTTATGGCAGGCTACACGTCAGATGATATTGAGGTTCTCACAGGCCTAGATCCAGTCAAACGTCGACCCGGTATGTATACTGATACTGCGCGTCCAAACCATTTGGCGCAAGAGGTCATTGATAACAGTGTGGATGAAGCCTTAGCGGGCTATGCCACGCAAATTGATGTGATGCTGCATACGGACGGTTCACTGGAAGTGCAAGATAATGGCCGTGGCATGCCGGTTGATATTCATCCTGAGCAAGGGATTTCTGGTGTCGAACTGATTCTGACCCGTTTGCATGCCGGCGGAAAATTTAGCAGTAAAAGCTATCAGTTCTCCGGTGGGTTGCATGGTGTGGGTGTGTCGGTAGTAAACGCCCTGTCTAAGCGGGTTGATATCACTATTAAGCGTGATGGCCAGGTGCATGCTATTGCCTTTGCGCAAGGTGAAGTGGTTGAACCATTAAACACCACCGGTACCGTTGGCAAAAAGAATACCGGTACGACATTACGTTTCTGGCCAGAAGCCAGTTATTTTGATTCCGCCAAATTTTCGGTGCGCCACTTAAAACATATTCTTCGAGCCAAAGCGGTGTTATGTCCTGGATTGATCGTCACCTTTTTAGATAAAAATACTGATGAAGGCCAAACCTGGTGTTATCAAGATGGCCTCACCGATTACTTGGTACAGGCATTAAAAGAGTGGGAAACTCTGCCAGAAGCACCTTTTTCTGGAGCGATGAGCAGTGAGTCAGAGGCGGTCGATTGGGCGGTGACGTGGTTGCCAGAAGGTGGTGATAGCATCACCGAAAGTTATGTCAATTTGATTCCAACCGTGCAAGGCGGCACCCATGTCAATGGTATGCGCACGGGTTTGTGTGATGCCATGCGTGAGTTTTGTGATTTGCGCAGTCTGTTGCCACGTGGCGTGAAACTCACCCCCGATGATGTATGGGATTGTTGTGCGTTTGTGATTTCTGTCAAACTCGAAGATCCACAATTTTCCGGGCAAACCAAGGAGCGTCTGTCATCACGTCAGTGCGCGGCTTTTGTCTCTGGTGTAGTCAAAGATGCCTTTAGTCTCTGGTTGAACCAACACGTTGAATGGGGCGAGAAACTGGCGGAATTGGCGATTAGCAGCGCACAAAGCCGTATGAAATCGCGTAAGAAAGTCTTACGCAAAAAAGTCACGCAAGGTCCTGCTTTGCCGGGTAAGTTAACCGATTGTACATCGCAAGACCCCTCTCATTCCGAATTATTTTTGGTAGAAGGGGATTCTGCGGGTGGCTCCGCCAAGCAAGCGCGTGATCGTGAATGGCAGGCGGTCATGCCCTTACGCGGTAAGATTCTCAATACCTGGGAAGTCGATTCACAAGAAATCTTAGCTTCACAAGAAGTACACGATATTGCTGTTGCCATTGGTGTGGACCCAGGCTCGCATAATTTGGAAGGCCTGCGGTATCACAAAATTTGTATTTTGGCCGATGCAGATTCTGATGGCGCCCACATTGCCACGCTGTTGTGTGCCTTGTTCTTAAAGCATTTTCGCCCCTTGGTTGAAGCGGGTCATATTTATGTCGCCATGCCGCCGTTATATCGCATTGATGTTGGCAAGGAAGTCTTTTATGCCCTAGACGAGGCTGAGCGCCAAGGCGTCGTCGATCGCTTAGAAGCCGAGAAGAAAAATGCCAAAATCAACATTCAACGTTTTAAGGGGTTAGGCGAAATGAACCCCATACAATTACGTGAAACCACCATGGCCAAAGACACACGTCGCTTAGTGCAGCTGACCTTGGAAGAAGTCGATGAGACGCAAAGAATGATGGACATGATGCTCGCCAAAAAGCGTTCGGCTGATCGACGGGCATGGTTGGAAACGGAAGGTGATCTGGCCGAAGTTTAAGGACCTAAGCGGCAGCGGCTGAGTGAGTGGTAACTTTGTCTTTTAATCTTCCCAGGTTTTTAGTACCAAGGAACGGCGTGCAGAGTGCCTTGTTGACTTGTGCGCGATGTGCGCCACTTTCGCTGCGAAAATAAAAAGATCCCGTGGTTAGCCATTTGACTGCGCCAAAAACTAAGCCCACACCGATAAAGCATGCGGCGCTCAGCATCATGTTTCTAAAGGTATTCCATCCACCGCGGGAATGCTTCAATACATCGTAATCCGGATCTTTAGCAATAGTACTTAATTTACTGAGTTGCTTGCTTAGCGGGTTTTCTTTAGTTACTGCATTACAAAGCGCATTACAAAGCGCATTACAGAGCTTAATAGATCTAGCTTGTTTGAGCTGGAGTACTTTAGATTTATCACCTAAGTCTACACCTAAGATGCCTTGATCAAGTTTATTTGACCCCCAAAAATCAACGTCTTTGCCATAATAACTTAGCCTCAATAAGGCATTTGAAAATGTATGATCGTTATCCCGTTCTTGTTCGCGAATCTCAAATATTTTTTCAATCCGATCCACATGCTCTTGACGAATTTTTATTGCAAACCCTCCATTGTTGATTCGCATTTCAGGATGTCTGTGTTGATATTGGATCAGCCACTGGTAATAGGCTGGATAAATAGCCTTTAAGTCAGTATTAATGATGTCTTGTGTGGAGCGATTTTGTTTACCCATAGTTCTTATTCTTCCTTGAATAAGAACAGAATGCTATAAAAAGCTTAAGGTAATATTAATCTGATTCAATTAAGGAAGTGTCATGCCTTTTGTCACAGCAAATAAATTGCAACTATATTATGAAATACACGGTCAAGGTTCGCAGTCCTTATTGCTTTTGCCTGGATTAACGCGGGATAGCCGTATTTGGCGGTGGATCTTGCCAGAATTGAGTAAACATTTCCGTGTGGTATGCATGGATAACCGTTGTACGGGTCGGTCTGATAAACCGGATGAACCCTTTACCATCGCGGATATGGCCGAGGATGTGTATCAGATGATGCAGGCACTGGATATTGCGCACGCCCATGTGTTGGGCCATTCCATGGGGGGATTTATTGCGCAACAATTGGCGGTGACGCATCCAGAGGTCATCGATAAACTGATTTTAGTGGGAACAGATAAGGGCTTGGATTCAGAGGAAGCAAAAGTTTACCTGCAAGAGCGGATTGATTTTTTGCGTTCTGGGCGTGAAATTTCGGAAGCGGAGGTAGCAAGCCTAAAAAAATGGCTATACGCACAAGCCTTTCTAGATGACGCAGCGCGCGTTCAGAAAATAGCTGCTTGGGATGCTGAGAATCCCCATCCACAACCGACCTTCGCGACATTGCGACAAGCAGAAGCCTGCATGGATTTTCATTTGGGTGAGCAGGTAAACGGTATTTCTCATCCCGCCTTGGTTATCCATGGCGAAGAGGATCGTATTTTCCCTGTTGCCGATGGCCAGGCGTTAGCGAAAAAATTGCGTGCAGAATGTATTGTGTTACACGATGTCGGCCATATGGTGCCATTGGAAGCAGCGCAGTCACTCAATCAGGCGGTGCTCGACTTTATTGGGTAATCCCCATTTCTCTGAGTAACGCATCAATCTTGGGTTTGCGACCGCGAAAGCGGACAAACAAGTCCATCGGTGCTTCACTGCCACCACGCGATAAAATGTGGTGTAAGAAATCCTGGCCGGTTTGGTCATTGAAGATACCGTCTTCTTCAAAGCGCGCAAAGGCATCGGCGGCGAGCACCTCCGCCCATTTATAGCTGTAATATCCCGCGGCATATCCACCTGCAAAAATATGACTAAAGCCATGTTGGAAGCGGTTGAATTCAGGAGCGTTTACTACGGCCACTTCTTGACGGGTGTCATTCAGTACTTGTTGAATATCCACCGTATGTTCAGCTGCATTGCGTTGATGCAAACGGATATCAAATAACGCAAATTCTAATTGCCGGACGCACTGCATGCCTGCATGGAAGGTTTTGGTTTTAAGCAGACGGTCAAAGTCAGCGCGCGGCAGGGTTTCCCCGGTTTGGTAATGGGCGGAAATTTTTTCTATCACTGGCCACTGCCAGGCGTAATTTTCCATAAATTGACTGGGCAGCTCGACGGCATCCCACGGCACCCCGCTGATGCCAGAGACATCGAGTACATCCATTTGGGTGAGCATGTGATGCAGACCATGGCCAAACTCATGAAAGAGGGTGATGATTTCATCATGGGTTAAGCAGCTTGGCATGCTGTTGCTAGTGGGCGTGAAGTTGCAGGTTAAGGTGGCAACCGGCAATTGCGGCGTGCCATCTGCTCGGCGATAGCGACCGCACAAATCGTCCATCCATGCACCACCGCGTTTTTGTTCACGGGCAAAAGGATCAAGGTAAAACCCTGCGATGTGCTGGTCATCTTTGTAGACATCAAAATAGCGAACTTCTAGGTCCCACGTGTCTTTGTCATCACGTTGTTTAAAGGTGATGCCATAAAGCTGTTCAACCACCCAAAACATGCCTTGCATGACCTGATCCAAAGGGAAGTAAGGTCGCAATGCTTCTTCTGAAACAGCGAAGTGGTGTTGGCGATATTTTTCACTGGCGAACGATAAATCCCAGGGATGGAGCTCAGCAAGACCCAGCGTTTCTTTGGCAAAGGCACGCAGTTCTGTCAGTTCTTGTTGTGCTAACGGTTTGGCATGCTTGGCAAGATCCACCAGAAAGCCTTCGATTTCCGTGGGGGACTCCGCCATTTTGCTGGCGCAGCTATAGTCGGCATAAGTGGCAAAATCGAGCAGATGGGCTTTTTCCGTTTTGAGAGCAAGCAATTCCTGCATGATGGCGCTGTTATCCCATTTGCCAGCATGAGGACCTTGGTCTGATGCGCGTGTGCAATAAGCGGTGTAGAAGGTTTGACGTAATGCTTGGTTTTCTGCGTAGGTGCTGACGGCAAGATAGGTCGGAATATCAATGCCTAGGCGGTAGCCACTTTGTTGGTTTTTCTCAGCCTTTTTTTGTGCAGCAGCCAGGGTGTGTTTAGGTAAGCCTGCCAAGTCAGCGACGTTATCAGTATGAAAATGCCAATGATCTGAGGCATCCATGAGGTTGTTTTCAAATTGTGTGCTTAGGGCCGTCAGACGTTCTGATATTGCTTGATATCGACGTTTTTTATCGGCATCTAACCCCACGCCTGCCAGTGTGAAATCACGGATGGCATGCTCCAAGGTTTGTCGCTGTGCTTGGTTATAGGTTGCCGCTTCTGTGGACCCTTGTAGTGCTTTATACGTGTTAAATAGTGCTTGGTTTTGAGCGACTTCGGTGTAGTACTGCGTTAACAATAAATTGCCTTGCTCATAGACCTCGCGCAGTGCCTTGGTGTTTTTGACACTGTGTAAATGACTCACCGGGGACCAAAACTGGCTGATGGCATCATCGCTTTGTTCCATCGGGCGGATAAAGGTGTCCCAGGTTGGGTACTCAAGTTGACTGACCATCGCAATGATTTCACGGGCACTATCTAGATGAGAGTGAAGTGTGGCAATAAGACTCGTTTCGTCGATCTGTGAAAAAGTAAACGTTGGCATGTGACAGGGCATTGAAAAAACTCGCAGTCGTCTCCATATTGAAGGCAAGCGATTTTACCTGATGATTAGCAGACTTGCATGGACCAATTTACTCTGATTCAACGCATCCTTATTTGGGCGATTCCATTAATTCTTGCGGTGACGTTTCATGAAATAGCCCATGGCTGGGTCGCGTCTTTGCGCGGTGACCAAACCGCAAAACGACTGGGGCGACTGAGCCCGAACCCATTACGACATGTTGACCCCGTCGGCACCGTATTAGTGCCAGCGGTATTGTTTTTATTGCATGCGGGTTTTTTATTTGGTTGGGCAAAACCCGTGCCGGTGGATTGGCGTAACTTAAAGCGTCCGCGTTTGGACATGGCGTTGGTTGCCGTTGCTGGTCCAGCAGCCAATATTGTGATGGCATTGATTTGGGCGATGGTTGCTAAAGTTGCTTTGGTATCGGTGGCTTTACATCCTTGGATTGCGCAGGTGTTGTTTGCCATGGGTACTGCCGGGATTGCGGTGAATTTGATGCTGGCCATTTTTAATTTGATTCCCATTCCTCCGTTAGATGGCAGCCGCATCGTCAGTAGCTTATTAAAACCCGCATGGGCCTATCATTATGATAAAATCGAACGCTACAGTATTTGGATTTTGATGATCTTGCTGGCAACCCATATTTTGTCAGCCATTTTAAGTCCTATTCTGCGCGCTGCTTTAGGCATCGTGATTCATCTGTTTGGGTTATAGGAGCAGGGTAACGATGAGTAATAATTCCCTTGAACAAGACATCGCCTTAGCGCGTAGTATTTTGTTGCGTCACCATGGTGACGATGATCAAGACTATGTTGATGTGCACGTGGATATTTTTGATGATCAAGAAGCCGTGCAGCTTGAGCGTGCACCGTGGGTGATTGCCTTGCAGGAAGCGTTGGAGCAGAAGTACGGTGAAGAGAAAGGGGCGTGTCGGATGCGGCGGGTGATGACGGCACTCATAACCCACGGCGAGACCATCCATTAAAAATGATGCTTTTGCGCTGATACTGCGTTATCCCTATTTTAGGGCTTGGTTGCATGGTATAAAACCATGCGCCCGGCGTCCCTAAAATAGGGATGCCTTGTCTGAGCGCAAAATCATACATTTTTGATTTTTCGGCGTCTTTTTGCCCAATGCTGCGTTCTTTGTTATTTCCTGCTTGGTCGCATAGAGGATCTATGCTTCCGGCGTCATGAAATAATAAACGCCTTGCCTTGAACAAAAATACTTTGAAAAATCCGAGCGGTATATAGTCGAGCGCAAAATCATACATTTTTAATTCAAAAAAATACTTTAAAAAAACCTCTTGCTATTTGTTGGCGTAAACTGCGTGTCATCCCGTACTTGATACGGGATCTTGCCAGGATCGTATAAGATCTTGAATCAAGTTCAGGATGACACTCACAATATTGTTGATGGCATGGACATGTGTCATTGCAACCGCCGAGTAGCTATAGGGCAAGAGGGTGCCTGTATGTCACTCAAATAAGAATTGGGTTTGATGCGTTTAAAGTGCATTAGAAAAAATGCTCGGTTTCAATAGTACGCAAGGTGCGGGTTTTGGAGCGCATCACGAGGCTGTGAGTTTTGGCACCGCCGGGGAAGTAGCGGACGCCTTTGAGCATGCTGCCAGTGGTGACGCCGGTGGCGGCAAACATCACTTCGCCTTGGGCGAGTTCCTGTAAGCAATATTTCTTGTCCAATTCAGTAATGCCCCATTTGGCGGCACGGGCTTTT
>Ga0055584_100006460_pt1 | contig 11497 bp, 9 predicted proteins | sample OSDHelmetaG_FD_58716 | JGI IMG/M metagenome (GOLD analysis project Ga0055584, IMG submission 58716) | Pelagic marine sediment microbial communities from the LTER site Helgoland, North Sea, for post-phytoplankton bloom and carbon turnover... | ecosystem: Environmental > Aquatic > Marine >...
TATAAATGCACAAATTATTATAATCCTAAAAAAGAGTATGGCATAAAATGGGATGATCCAGATATAAACATAGACTGGGGGACTGTCTCACCTATTATTTCTGATAAAGATAACAACTTGCCTTTATTTAAAAATCAAAAAAATTTACCATTATAATGAATAATGTATTAGTCACTGGAGGATGTGGATTTATCGGTTCAAATTTTGTTGAATATTTAACGAAAAAGAAAAATATTCATCCTATAATTTTGGACAAATTAACCTATGCTGGGAATGTTGATAACCTTTCGCAAATCGATGAAAGTAACTTCACATTTATTAAAGGTGATATATGTGAAGATAAATTATTAAGAAGGTTGTTTGAAAAATATAAATTTGAAGGTGTTTTCCATTTTGCGGCTGAAAGCCATGTGGATAGATCTATAGATGGACCTGATGCATTTATAAAAACAAATATTATCGGTACATATACTTTATTAGAAGTATCAAGAGAGTATTATAAAAAATTTAATCAAAATTTTAAATTCATACATGTTTCAACCGATGAAGTTTTTGGAGATTTAAGAGAAGATGATTATTTTACTGAAAACACTCCATATAATCCCAGCTCTCCTTATTCCGCATCAAAAGCTTCCTCAGATCATTTAGTGAAATCATGGGGAAGAACATTCGGATTACCAATAATAATTACAAATTGTTCAAATAATTATGGTCCTTTTCAATTTCCAGAAAAATTAATTCCTCTAATGATAATAAATTGTCTTGAAAACAAACCACTCCCGATTTATGGAGATGGTCAAAATATACGAGATTGGTTATTTGTATCAGATCATTGTAGGGCTTTATACAAAATTTTTAAAAAAGGTAAGTTAAATGACACTTATAATATTGGTGGTAATAATGAAATAAAAAATATTGACATAGTAAACATAATATGTGAAATGTTGGACGATTTAAAGCCATTAAAAAATGGTACTTATAAAGATTTGATATCATTTGTTCAAGATAGACCTGGTCATGATACAAGGTACGCAATAAATTCAACAAAAATTCAAAATGAAATAGGTTGGAAGCCTTTAGAATCATTTAAAACTGGAATTAGAAAAACTATAAAGTGGTACCTTAATAATGAAGATTGGTGGCGGAGTATTATAGATGGGGTATATAATCAAGAGAGATTAGGGGGTAGTATTAAATGAAAGGAATAATATTAGCAGGCGGAAGTGGAACAAGGCTATATCCGTTGACAAAAGTAATTTCCAAACAGTTGTTGCCTATTTATGATAAACCTATGATATATTATCCTTTATCAACCTTAATGTTATCAGGGATAAATAAAATTTTGATAATATCGACGCCAATGGATTTACCACTTTATGAACGTCTCTTAGGAAATGGCAGTAAGTTAGGACTAGACATTTCGTACAAGGAGCAACCTAATCCTGACGGGTTGGCTCAGGCGTTTATTTTAGGTGAAGAATTTATTGGAAAAGATAATGTTTCTTTAATTTTGGGTGATAATATTTTTTATGGAGCAGGGTTTTCAAGTTTGCTAAAAAGAAGTGTTGATATTGTATCAAATCAGAATCGTTCAGTAATCTTTGGTTATGAAGTTAAAGACCCATCCAGGTATGGCGTTGTAGAGTTTAATACCAATAACTTAGTTGACAGCATTGAAGAAAAACCAAAAATACCAAAATCTAATTACGCTGTTGTTGGGCTGTATTATTATCCAAATGATGTAATTGAAGTAGCAAAAACAATTAAACCATCTGATAGGGGTGAGTTAGAAATAACTTCCGTTAATAATAAGTATTTAAAAGAAGAGAGACTTAATGTAAAGCTAATGGATCGTGGTTTTGCTTGGTTAGATACGGGCACTATAAATACAATAAATAATGCATCCAACTTTATTAGAACAGTAGAAGAGAGGCAAGGATTGAAAGTTGCATGTCTTGAAGAAATCGCTTATAAAAATAATTTTATAAATGATATGGCACTTAAAAAGATTATAAAAAAATTGCCCGATGATTATGGAAAATATTTATGTAGATTATTAGAATAAAAACCTAAACTTTACATGCGTATATTACTTTTATATATTATATCAATTTCAATATTGACTGGGCAGGCCCGGGCACCGTCTGAACTCAAATTTGGAGAGTTTGATAAGAAAGTTCCAAATACTTCATTTCTAGATAATCAAGACTTAAATATAAATAAACAGTCCTCTGTTCTAGAGCAGGCATTAAATCCTGGAAAATACATTATAGGTCCTGGTGACATTTTTGGTATAAATATCAATACCATGGAAAAGTTTTTTTTCTCTTCGAAAGTTGGCCCTTCAGGAGATGTACTAATACCCGGGGTAGGCTTGATTTATGTTTCTGGAATAAATTTAACTAATTCAATTAAAATGATTAGTAATCGTATCGCAAAAACCTATAATAATGCTGAAGTAGATATTTCTATTGTTGGATTAAAGTCATTTAAAATTCAAATTTTTGGCGCTGTAAATAATCCTGGTTTTGTTGTAATCGAAGCAACTTCTCGATTAGACATTGCTATAGATAAAGTTGGTGGATTACACAGGTATGCTAATGAAGATAATATTTTGATAACAGATTTAGATGGTAGTACAAAATCCATTTCACTTTTAAAATATTTGAGCGATGGTGACCTTAAAAATAATCCCCAAATTAGTGAGGGCGATAAAATTTTCGTACCATTTGAAAGTAATTATACTTCAAAAATTGAAAACAATTTAACCTACAAAAAGGTACCTATCCTTGTATCTGGGTTTGTAAATGAACCTGGCGCTATTAATTATTTCCCAGGTTACACTGTTAAAGACTATATAGGTTTAGCCGGCGGCGTATCAGATATGGGTAACGTCAATAAAGTTTATCTTCATAGACATTCACAAAAAATTAATGCATCTGATAACGAACCAGTTTTACCTGGAGATCATATTATTGTTCCTGAAGGCACTTTCGCGGTTTTATTTGGTAAAAACAGTTTTCTACAAAATTTAACTGCACTTTTTTCTATCATTTCGACGTACACTATTATTTCCGACAGATTAAATAACTAAAATGAAACTCACTCCACATGAAAAAAAAATCCTGGAGCTTATCGCTAAATACCCAGATATAGTTGAAAACCCTGTCTCAAGAAAACTGATAGCAAAGCAATATGGTTTTACTGAAAAAACTTTAAGAAATAGAATTGGTGATTTAAAAAAATACGGTATTTTAAATGAAATGAAATCAAATGGGTTTAGTCAAATACTTCAATCTGATGATTCTAATCTTATTGATTTATTTCCTATACTTTGGGACAATAAAAAGAATCTAGTTAAGAACTGTTTTTTAATTTCTATTATTACTCTTTTATTTGTTTTTAGTCTTCCTAAAACTTACACCTCGTCAGCTCTCTTAATGCCGCCAACTTCCGAAACTAGCCCTGGTAGTGTAATGGGAGCTTTGTCTAGTCTTCCTTTTGGTGGACTTATGTCTCAAACAAATGACGAATCATTAAGTATTCTTGCAATATTAAAAAGTCGTACGCTATCTGAAAATGTAATAAAAAATTTCGATTTAATAAATTTTTATCAAGCAAGAAACATTGATCAAGCGCTTGTGGCTTTAGCTAACAATACTTCGTTTAACGTTGAAGAGGAAGGCACTATAAATATTTCTGTTAATGTGAAAACAGATTGGTTTCATTCTCATAAAAGCGAAATAAAAGCAAAACAACTTTGTACTGAAATTGCTATATATTTCGCTAAACAATTAGATAAATTAAATAAATCATTAAAAACTGAACAAGCATCATTCCATAGAGAATTTATTGGCAATCGATATAGTGAAAACTTGATCGATCTAAAGTTAGCTGAAGATAGTTTAAGAATGTTTCAAGAAAAGCATAAGATGATTGCACTGAACGAACAAACTTCTGCAACTATTGAAGCAGCTGCGGCTCTGAAAGGACAAATGTTATCCAATGAGATCAAGCTTGGAGTTATGCTTGGTGCCTTAAACAATAATCACCCTGACATTGACAATATTAAAAAAGAAAATAGTGAACTTCGTAAAAAAATGGATGAGTTAGAATATGGTTCCGGGGTAATTGATATGAGAAAGAGCAGTTTATTTCCAATTTTAGCTGATGTTCCTGAATTAGGAGTTGAGCTTGTTAGGTTGAAAAGAGAGGTCGAAATACAAAATACATTATTTGTCTTTTTAACGCAACAATATGAGGAAGCAAAAATTAAAGAAGCAAAAGATACGCCAACAGTTCAGATTTTAGATTATCCTCAAATCCCATATTTAAAAAGCGCTCCGAGCAGAGGATTAATTTTAATTATTTGTTTATTTCTCACTACACTCACAAATATTTTTATTATTTTATATAGATCTGAATTAAAAATTTAAATAGACAATTTTTTAATTAATGAATGATAGTTACTTAGTTAGATATAGAAATGTAACCGTAATTATTATTCTATCTGTAATTTTTGGATTTTCTAAAGGTTTAATTTTAGGTAGAATGTTATCAATTAGAGACTTTGGTATATATTCCTTATCTCTGACAATTATTGGTTTAATTTACCCCATTCTTCTTTTTGGACAACAAAAAGGTTTTATTAGATTTTTTGTTAAAAACAATATATTAAAGTATGATTGGCAAAGACCAATTATAAATATTTTATATATTTGTTTTTTAATAAGTAGTACAATTTTACCAATTATTTCATGGTATTATAATGTTGGATTTTTATTTTTTTATTTTTGTTTAATTACTATTGTATCTTCATTAATTATTGAACTATTGTCTAATGTAGTTAGGTCTGCAGGATTTTATGAGGTTGCACTTCTTTTACAGAGGTCTGTGAGAATAATAATAGCATTAATAGCATTAGTATTTTTTCTATTAGATTTTTCAACGTTATCCAATATTTTTCTTGTCTTTGGAACTATTCACCTTTTTTACGCTTTGTTTGTTTACTATTTTGTTATAAAAAAAATAAATATTGGTTCTAAAATAGTTCCATCTAGAGCATATAAAGATGGTTTATATTTTTCGGCTATGGATATTATTTCCTTGGCAAATACTTATGGAATGAATTTGATAATTGCTTCATCTCTATCTATTGAATATCTAGGTGCGTTTTTTGCTGTTTCAATCATTTTAAAGATTTATGAAACTTTTGTTCAGTCAACAGATTATGTTGTAATGCCATCTTCGGGCCAAATTGATAAAAATACTTTAAAATTAATAATGATTAAAAATGTTTTAATAGGCCTTTTTATATCTTTTATTCTTATAAACTTTGGAAACTTATTTTTATCTTATATATACGCAAAAAAATATGATAACTATTTAAGTTTGATACCTCTGATTTGTTTATTGGGAACTGTAAAAATGATGGACATTATACCAACAAGTATTATTTCTGGTGCATCAAATAAAAAGGCATTGAAGCAATTTCTATCTTTCAATATTATAACTACATTGATCTTATTAATTAGTTCATTTTTTTCAATAAAACAGTATGGACTTTTAGGTGCTATCTTTTGTCTAATAATCCTCTATAGTTTAAGGTCTATTTTTGGACTTTGGATTTTGCGTAAAAAGTTTAATTTGATTAGAAAGAGACAATAGTTTTTGATTTTACCTAGTACATTAACAAAATATCTTAAGAATACTGAATTAGCATGGTCGTTTAAGCTACTTTCATTACAATTAATTTTTGTAATGTGTGTAACTATTTTTTATGATCAACAAAAATATGCGATTCTACTTTTATATTTGGTTGCTTCTTCTATTTGCTTCCTAAATACAAAATACCTTTTATACATATTTTATAGCTCAATATGGATAAGTTTTAAACTTTATTTTGAAGTTGCTGGTATAGTAGTGAGGTTAAGTGATATTATATTTTTATTCATATTTATATCTTATCTTTTTAATTCATTTTATAAAAAAACACTAATAATAAACACTCCCAAAAAAAATGATTATAGTATAATAAGTTTTGTAATACTATGTATCTTTTCTTTTGTGACAAGTTTAAATAGGCTTGGTACTTTTGTTGAAATAATTCAAGTTTTTCAACTAGTGTTTCTTTATTATTTTGTTAAAAGCATAATTAGTGAAGATAAGGATATAGCATATTTTATGATAGCTACTATTATTTTTGGACTTTTAGATTCTTTTTGGATTTTTAGTGCTGTTTTAAACAATGGAGTAGGTGGTAGGTATATTGGAATTCTAAAAATAATCCCTGATGAGCTTCCATTTTCCATACTATTTCTTTATTTATTTTATTTATCGGAAAAACAAATTTTTTACAAATTCGTTAAATTAATTCTTTTGTTGATATTATTATTATCCATGCTTTTGACTATGGGAAGAGGTTTACTAATTATTTCTTCGATAATGTTTTTATCATCAACGTCTGTTTACTTTATTTCAAGAAAAAAGTATTTGAATTTAATTTTAACATTAGTCACTGTAATGACAGTGTCTTTGCTTGTAATCTCTTCTAGCCAAATGGCTAGTACTAGGTATGGTTCAATTGTTAAAGGTGGCGAGAATACAAATATGCGTCTTTATAATTGGTATTCTTCTTCTCAAATTATAAAAAAATATCCCTTAACTGGAGTGGGCCTGGGTAATGATACTGAGTATTTAAAATCATACCTACCAGATTTTTCTCCAGAAATTGTAAAACGATATGGTGGAGATACGCCGCATAATGAAATACTCCATTTTGGCATTCAGACAGGGGTATTTGGAATTTTATTTGTTTTGTTTTTTTATTCTAACTTAATATTTAAATCTTTTAATATTTTGATTAATAAACGTTTAGAGTCACAAACGATAGCAAACGCGTTATTTTCAATTTCCGTCGGTATATTTGTTTGGAGTTTAGCTAATGATGTAATTTTAGCTGGGAAGGGTTCATTTGTTGTTTTGCTTTCTGCGTTCATTGATAAAATTATTGATAACGACAGTAAGAAGGTTGGATTAAATGATTGATGTTTCTATAATTATTGTAACCTATCAATCTCAGGATGAAGTTTTGGATTGTTTAAATTCCATCTATAATAATGTTGATGGTTTGACTTTTGAAATTATAATAGCAGATAATTGTTCAACCGATAATACTGTAAAATTAATTCAATCAAAATTCCCTGACATTATTTTAGTAGAAAATAAAATAAATATGGGTTTCTCTTTTGCTAATAATATCGCCGCAAAAGATGCTAAGGGTGATTTTTTATTTTTTCTTAACCCCGATTCTATTCTTTTTGAAAATTCTATTAAAATCTTATTGTCAGAGTATAATTCAGATAATAAGAAAGGTATAATTGGGCCAGTAATAAAAAATATTGATAAATCTATTCAGTTATCTTCTGGATTAAAACCAAGCATTTCTGCTACTCTTTTTGAGGCTTTTGGTCTTTACCTTTTTCTACCAAATACACTATTTGGGTATAGAAAAAATCTCGAAAGCATGAAAGATTTGCAAGTGGATTGGGTTTCTGGAGCATGTTTTTTAATAAGCAAAAAAGTTTTTAATAATTTAAAAGGGTTTGATGAAAATTTTTTTTTGTATTTAGAAGACGTTGATATTTGTTTAAGAACAAAAACTCAAATGGGTAAAAATATTTTGCTAACATCGAAAACCAGTATAATTCACAAGTCTGGGAAAAGTTCGAAAAATAGCAGTTTTTTATCAAAAATTTCTAGTTATAAATCTAAACTTTATTTTCATAAAAAATACAATAATAGGCTATTATATTTATTACTAATTCCAATGATGTACTTTGCGGTACTAATTAAGTTGATAGCTCTTATTTTGTTATTTAAAAATAGTGAAGAAATAAAATCTCAGTTTAAAGTATTAACTAATTTGTTGTAAAAGTTTATGTAGGATTTAAACATCCGGGACTCGTCAAATTTTTTACTATTTTTAAAAGAATTTAAACCGAATTCCATTCTTAAATCATAATCCAATATCATTCTTCTAGTTTTTTCTGCTATATCTAATTTATTTATTGGGTCGATGAATAATGCGCAAATAAGTTTATGTTTTGCAACCTCTTTTAACCCTGGAACATCACTAACTATTATCGGAAGAGAACTATTCATGGCTTCGACGGCAGCTAACCCGAACCCTTCCCATTTTGAACCCATGATAAAAATATCTGATTTTTCTAGTAACGGCCAAACGTCATTGGTATGTCCTAAAAATATTATTTTTTCATTCAATCCTAATTTATTTACTTGAGACAATAAACTATTTTTTAAATAACCATCTCCAGCTATTGACCAAACAAAGTCTAAATTTCTTATTTCATTCATGCTATCAATTACAACTTTGTAGTTTTTTGCGTCTTTTAGCGCTCCGACAGAAACTAATTTAACCGGGCCAATTTTCTTTTTTCGAATGATAGGTATTTTATGATACAATAAACAACCATTTTCAATAACAAGTACTTTAGTTTTAATCGTTGGGATCCAATTTATCAATTCATTTTTTACACCTAGACTAATTGAAATTATACTTTTACATGGAGTGTAGATAATTAAGTCTAAAATTTTGCCCCATATCTTACCTCTTCTTCTGTTATGGGTACTATGTTCTGTTGTTATTAAAGTTGCTCTTGTTAATTTAAACATTTTAATAATAGAGCAAAAAAAGTTAGCTGGGAAAAGGTGCGAATGTATTATGTCATTTTCATGAACATTTTTATCACAATATCGCTTTATTGATAAAAAAGCACGGTAATTATATGGACTTTTTAGTCCAGCATTTTCACAATTATTTATATTTATATCGCTATGAATTAATCCAAATATTGACGATTTAATTTTATTTTTTATTAAATACTTATGAATGTTTCTGACCAGATTTTCTGCGCCTCCGGCACCAGTATCATAACTATTAATTATATGATGTATTTTCACCTTGCTATAAATTACGATAACAATAATTTTTTATCTAGACTATCTGTTTATGTTAATTTGTTTAAATTATGAACTATGAATCACCTTTTAAAAAATGAATAATAAAATAAAATTGCTTCACATTATTACCCACTTACCAATTGGTGGAGCGCAAGATAATACTTTATATACTATTGAACTTCTAAGTAAAAAAAAATATGATATATCCCTGTGTTGTAATTTGAGTGGTGAATTAGTCGAAAGAGCAAAAAAAATAAAAGATATAAAGCTAATAAATATACCTATTTTGAGTCGCGATGTGAATTTGATAAATGATACCAGAGCCTTTTTAGCATTGTACAAAATTATAAAAAAAGAAGATTATGACATAATTCACACTCATAGCTCCAAAGCAGGGTTTTTAGGAAGAATTGCCTCTAAAATTAATAAAGTTCCAATAATAATACATACAGTTCATGGATTCCCATTTAATGATTTTATGAATTTTTTCAAAAAGAATTTTTATATATTAATTGAAAAATTACTAGCCAATTGGACAGATGTTTTAATTACTGTATCTAACTTAAATAAGAAAAAAATTATTGATTTAGGTATATCTAAAAAAGATAAAATATATAATATTTATAGTGGTATTGATTTGAAAATATTTGATAGAAAAAAGGATAGAAGTTTTAAAAAAAAATTAAAATTAGATGATAATGAGATACTTATTGGTGCAGTTGGAAGATTGTCTGGCCAAAAGGATCCAATTACTTTGATAAGCGCATTTAATTTAGTTAATAAGAAATTTCCTGATGCTCATTTGGTTTTTGTTGGAGATGGTCCGCTAAGAAATAAAATAACAAAAATGATAAAAAAATTAAAACTTACTTCAAAAGTTCATTTAATAGGCAATATACATAATACATGGCCTGTTTACCATAGTTTGGATCTATTTGTTATGAGTTCAATTTATGAGGGTTTGGGTCGTTCTATTACTGAAGCTTTATCATGTGGGGTACCTGTTGTGTGTACTTCCGTTGAGGGAGTACCTGAAATAATTAAAAATGGTGAAACTGGTTTTCTGGTTGAGCCTAGAGACATTGAAGGACTTGCTAATAGTATTATTTATTCCTTGCAAAACTTGAGTGCTGCAAAAGAAATAGCATCAGAAGGTAGAAAATTTGTACATAAAAATTTTGATGTAAACAAAATGGTCCGAGAAATTGATTCGGTCTACCAGAATCATATTATATGATAAATTACCATTCTAGCTCTAACCCTAAAAGTAGCATATTGCTATTCATCTCATTTTTATTTAATTCATTTTTGTTAAAATAATCAGATAAAAAAGTTGTTTGTAATTTTAAATAGTTAGATAAAATATATGCTACGCTGATTTGAAAAGTAGTTTTTGTGGAATGATTAGATAATAAAAAGTTTGTATTCCAGTCCATATTTTTATCTCTATTATCATAGTTATCTAAAATATTACTGCCTAAGCCAACACCTTTCTGTACATGTTCTAAGTAGGCTTTGATTGATAGTTTTGTGGAAGGAATATAAAAAGATTCCATGTATAGAGCTTTGCTACTAGGTCCATATGGAGATCCTAAAGTAACCTCACGATTAGTATATGAAAAATCAGGATGAGTATATGTCCAAGGTCTAGTAATTGTATATTCAATTCTAAAATCTGGAAGTTTCATTTCTTTTGAGCATAAATACATGCCAATCTGATAGGAAAATTTATTTCCCCACCAATTTTTAAAGATATCATTCCAAGAAAGTTCATCTATCAACATAGAGTTATATAATATGAAACCTGGTGCTGCTCTAATAGCAACATCTGCAGCTATTAAAATATTATCTAGATCGCCTAGGTTATGCTCCTGGGCCCAAAAAAAAGAAATTGGATTGATATAACCTAGTTCAGGAGATCTGTTTCCGTATATTACCAGCTCAGAAATGGAAGCCTGAATGTTATCGTTAATTTCATATTTAACTCTGTGCCCAGAAATAAATTTCTCTCTTTTTATATTTTCATTATGAATATGGTCAATCGATTTATCGAGGATATTTCCGTGAAAATACTCAAAATTAAAATTACCAAAGTTTTTATATAATCTTATATGGTTAAATGGCGTGGCCTTTGCAGAGAGTATTGGGGAATATCCTGAAGACCATCCCCAAGAAAAAGGGCTATTTGCAATTTCTATATCCACAATTGAATTTTTTAGGTACAAAGATGTAGCATTTGTATACCAAAACGTCATATTTATTTCTGGAAAATATTTTTTCCACTCATTTTTGTAATTATTTAAAATGAATATTTTATTTCCAGTGTGACGAAACATTGAAAATTTTGAACTAATGTATAATTGATTATTAAATATACCATTGAAGGAAATTTCGTCAAGGTATTGAAGGTTTTGCTGATTTTTTTGACTCTTACTCAATAAAACTTCACGTAGTTTAATCCATATTAATGTTGTGTCAGATATTGATTGATAGAAATATTTATTTTCAATATCAA
>Ga0055584_100006462_pt1 | contig 11497 bp, 10 predicted proteins | sample OSDHelmetaG_FD_58716 | JGI IMG/M metagenome (GOLD analysis project Ga0055584, IMG submission 58716) | Pelagic marine sediment microbial communities from the LTER site Helgoland, North Sea, for post-phytoplankton bloom and carbon turnover... | ecosystem: Environmental > Aquatic > Marine >...
TTCCAGTACTCCGCGATAATTCAGGGCCCAGCCGCGCCTGGCATTCGAGCCGGTCCGTGCCGGTGCTGAAATGGAAAAGAACGGGGCAAGATCATGCGTAATTATGCTTGTCCGAGAAAAGCGGCTAAGCTCGCCACGTCGGGGCGCAAACCATGACCTCCCCCGAACGTCTCGAAACCCTCAAATGGATTAGCGGTCAATTGCACGCCCTCAAATCCCAAGTTATCGCGGATCTGCAATCCAATCGGGATGACACGTCCGGCGTGCCAGGAGGGGGGTTCGTCGCCTATTCCCTGAAATCGACAAATGGCGAGCCACTGCGCGACACCACAATTGAGGCGCTCGACATCACTCTGGGCAACATCCGCGAGACTTCCGGTTTCATGGACCTTTCGGCCTGGTGCGAGGAACTTGAATGGCGGGTTCGAATTGACCGGCAATTCTACTCGGACCATCCCTCACCAAGCAGCATATTCAGGGTAATCGTTGATGGTTGGACGTAAATCCGTTATGCGGGCCACCTTGAAAAACAATGAAAGTCGCGCTGGATGACTCCAGACGAAATTCTAGAGGTCATCGCCCGCCACGACGAGTGGCTCAAGCGCAAGCCCGGCGGCGCTCGCGCCGATCTTTCGGGAATGAACCTCGCCGGCTTTCAATTGACCCGGGCCAATCTTCAATCGGCCCGGCTTTCCGGCGCCAATCTCGCCAAAAGCAAACTCAACAACGCGGACCTCAGTTACGCGGATCTGTTTTGCGCGAATTTGGACGGCGCGGAACTCAAGGACGCGAATTTGTTGCGGGCTGAACTGCGCGGTGCCTCGATCCGCGAGGCCAATCTCGCCGGCGCCAATATGAAGGAAGCCGACCTTCGCGGCGGAGCGTTGATCAGCGACAATCCCGGCGGCGAGTCGATGCAAATCCGCTCGAATCTCATGCAATCGAACTTGGATGAGATTGAGATGGAGCACGCCAATCTCTCGGGCACGAACCTCACCCGCTCCAGCATGGTCGGCGCCAATATGGAAAAGACGCTGATGTGCGGGGCCAACTTGACCGGTGTTGTCCTCGAGGGCGCGAACCTCGTCGGGGCCGATTTGTCGGGCGCTAACCTGACCGACGCGATGATCGTCGGCGCGAAACTGACCGGCGCGAATCTCAGCGGCGCCACCCTCAAGAACACCAGTTTGCGGGGAACGGATCTGCAGGGAGCGTCGCTGGACAATGTCGACCTGTCGAAGGCGGACCTCACCGGCGCGCAATTGATCTCGGGCGCCGGCGATCGGTCGCGAACCGTCCGTCAGATCGTGGCGGAACATGAGCTGTGGGTCCGAGAGCAAGGCCGCGGCGGCAATCGCGCGCAATTGGCCAAGGTCGATCTGTCGAATGTCGATTTCTCCGACGCCAATCTCGCCGGCGCCGACCTGCGCGAGGCGATCCTCGAGGGAGCGGTCCTGCGTCGCACGGGCTTGGTCATGGCGGACTTGACCGGCGCCATCTTGAGGAACGCGGATCTGCGGGATGCCGATCTCGGCGGCGTCAACTTAAGCGGCGCGGACCTGTCCGGGGCCAAACTCAATGGCGCGACGGTGACGGCGGTTGAGATCAGAGAGCGTAGCGGCCAGACAACTGGACGCCTTTGGCCGGCCAATCTGACCGGCGCCAATCTCCGCGGCACCGACCTGACCGGTGCCAGGCTTGATGACGCCAAACTACTGGACGCGGACTTCTCGGGCGCCCGATTGCAGGGAACGGTCTTGACCGGCTCGGATCACCAGGGCGCGCTGATCGATCCGGAACAACTGGCCAAGGCGATCGTGGCCCGTCGCGCCGGCGCGAAAGGCTAGACCCCCGTCAGGTGGCTCGAGGGGCCTCCTTGGGGAGGAAGAACACCACCGCGTTGCTCATCAACATGGTTACACCCAACAGATAGAACACCGCCGTTAATCCGTAGGTATCGGCGACGAGACCGCCAACCACGGGCAGCAAGATGTTGAAGCCGCTTTGGGTTCCGAACATCAGGCTTGTCGCCGACCCGGTCATCGATGGGGGCGTCAGGTCCATCATCCAGCTCTGCACAACCGGACGGATCGCGAAAAGCGCGAATCCGAGCAGGGAAATCCCAGCGATGAAGAGCACGCCACCGCCAAGGAAACCCAGTGAACAGATGATGATGGTGGAAGCGGTAAGTCCGGCCATGACCACCGGCCTGCGCCCCACGCGATCGGACCAGACGCCGGCGAAGGGTGTTGCGATCAAGCCGCCGGCTTGCAGGGCGGCCAAGGTCGCGCCCAGGACCGCCGGTCCGGCGCCGACAACATTGACGAGATACAAGGGAAGAAACACGGTCAAGCCGCTCTGCGTCATGCTGCGAAAACCGGCCATGACGCAGATCGACAGGATCACGCGGTTCCGCATCACATCGCGAAGATTGCCCAAATAAGCGCGCGCGCCGAGACCTTGCTTGCTTTCACTCGTCACGGCGCGCCGCGCGCTTGGGCCGATCGTGAGCGCGATCAGCGCGGCGACGCAAAGCGCGGGAATAGCGGCAGCGGTCGCCGTTTCCCGCCAATCAAGGCTGAGCAGCAGCAGACCGGCGCATAACGGAGCCGCGGTGTCGCCCAGGCTCGCGCCCAACGCGTGGATCGAAAACGCATATCCCCGAGTCCTCGCGTAACGCTCGGACAGATAAGATAGTGCCGGCGGATGCCATAGATTGGCGGTCACGCCCATTATCGCGACCATGGCTATGAGCCAAGGCATTGAATCGAAGCCGGCCATGCCGCCAAACCCGCCCAACCCCGCCAGCGCCGTCGCTCCGACCGCGACTGCCAAGACCTGGAAAAACACCCGGCGTCCCGTCATGTCGACCAAAGGACCGCTACCGAAATTCGCCAGAAGCGAGCCGGTATGAGTCACGCTGACCAGGAGCCCGGTCTCGGCATAACCAAGCCCGAGACTAAGAGACAGATAGGGCAGCAGTATGTAGAAGGTCGAGCCGATCCAGTGCGTGGCCGCGTGACCGATACCAACCACGGCGATGGGCCCATTATCCCTCAGACTGAGGCCGGTGAGTTTTTCAGAGAGCGACATGATCTAATGCTCGGGCTTTGCCGGGGGTCTTCGGAGAGATCCATCGGATCGCGCCCCGGCGCGACACTTGGTATATAACGGCGGCGGCCGACCAGTTGAACATCATCCATCCTCCGCCGGCCCACGAATGCCTTAGCACGATTGCGGTTCCCATGCTCGACTTCATCGACACCCTAGCGACGCTGCCGGGAACCGAGGCCGTGATCTTGATCGTCATGTTGTTGGGCGGTCTTCTGATCCTGATCTTCACCCTGATCACCGGGGTTCCGCCGATGCCGACCCAGCGCCTGGTGATGCCGGTGATGTTCGACATGATTCCCGAGGGCGAAAAACCGCAAGTCGTCTACGATCTCGGCTGTGGTTGGGGCCGCCTCGCCTTCGCGCTGGCCGCGCGTTATCCGGACGCCAGGGTGATTGGTATTGAGTTGTCGCCCCTGCCCTGGCTGTTCTGCAAGATCCGCCAAGTGGTGCAGCGTCGCCCCAATCTCGAGATCCGATACGGCAACTTTCTGCGGATGCCGCTTGGCGATGCCGACCTGATCTTCTGCTATCTGATGATCGGCGCGATGCGCCGCCTCTCCGCCAAGCTTACCCGAGAGGCCAAGGACGGCACGCTGGTGATCGCGAACAGCTTCGCGCTACAGGACTGGACGCCCGAGGATATCCAGATCGTCCATGGCGCGATGTCGGCATGGGTCTACCGCTACCGGGTCACCACGGACGGGTCCCACCACCAGGTGTCGAGAGAGAAGCCATAAAGCGGAGTCTTGGCCGGCCGGCGCATACCCTTGCGCCACGCCACCCGGTCGGCGGTAAGGTGGAACAACGGCACAATATAGCGCCCCGAGAGGAGCAGGCGATCCAACGCTCGAACGGCGGCTTCGAAGCGCGGGCGCTCTCTTGTCTTGGTGACCTCGGCGATAATCCGGTCGATCGCCGGGGAACCGACCCCCGGATAGTTGCGGCTGCCTGGACGATCGGCGGCGGCGGAGCTCCAGAAGTGCTCCTGTTCATTGCCCGGGGACAGTGACATGGGCCAGCGGTGGATGATCATGTCGAAGTCAAAATCCAGCAATCGCCGCTGATACTGCGCGGCGTCCACGGTCCTCGCGCGCAGGGTGATGCCTAGAACCGACAATGACTCGGCGTATGAAAGGGCCAATCTTTCGTCGCCAGGATTTCCCAACAACAGTTCGAGAACCATCGGCTGGTTGGTGTTTGGGTCAATTCGTTCGCCATCCACAACCTGAAAACCGGCTTCCGTCAAAAGCGCCTGAGCCCGGCGAAGACTAGCTCTGTTGCGCTTCGAACCCATCGAGGATGGAGGCTGGTATCCATTGATCTGGTCCTCGGTGGGGACAAGCGCCAGATCGCCGCCGAGAAGATCTTTCTCGGCTTGGCTGACCGGGCCGGTCGCGGCCAAGTCGCTGTTATCCAGGAACGAGCGAGTCCGGCGATAGGCGCCATGAAAAAGTGTCCGGTTCACCCATTCAAAATCGAAGGCGAGGATCATAGCCTCGCGCACCGCGCGGGAGGGAAACGGCGCGCGGCGTGTGTTCATCGCGATCCCGCGCATTCCGGACGGCCGGCCATGGTTTATCTCGGCGCGCGCGGTACCCCCCTCCCGCATCGCCGGAAAGTCATACCCGACCGCCCATCGCGATGGATCGGGCTCAAGTCGCACCGATACCGCGCCGGTCTTGAACGCCTCGAAGGCGGCGTTTGAATCCCGGTAATAGTCGTAGTGAATCCGGTCAAAGTTATCCCGGCCACGACGGACCGGGAGGTCCCGGCCCCAATAGTTCGGGTCTCGGACGAAGTGTACGGAACGCCCGGGATCAACCGATGCAAGCCGATACGGCCCGCTACCAACCGGTTGCGTCATTCCCAGACGTTCGAAATCTAGATCCCGGTAGACCGCCTTGGGCAACACCGCCATGAGGCCCATGATCAGCGGCATTTCGCGATCAATCGGTTTGGCGAACCGCATCCGCACCGCTTTTGGGCCGACTATATCAACCGCCTCGACCCGGCGATAAAATCCACGCTGGTTCGCGAGCCCCTTTTCCTTCAGCAAGGTCCAGGAAAAGACGACATCCTCGGCGGTGACCGGCGCACCATTCTGAAACCGGGCCTTGGGATTGAGATGAAAGATGATCCAGGAACGGTCTTCCGGGACCTCGATCCATTCGGCCAGCAATCCGTATAGCGAGAAGGGCTCGTCCTTCGAGCGGGTCAGGAGGCTTTCGAACACATGACCCGAGACGCCCGCCGCCGGAACACCAGCCAAGCTGTACGGGTTAAGGGTATCAAACGTGCCGACCGGCGCGAGCTGGAGCACGCCGCCTTTCGGCGCGTCGGGGTTCACATAGTCGAGATGATCGAAATCGGCGGGGTATTTCGGGACGCCATGCATAGCGATCGCATGGGATGGACCACTCTCTTTCGCCGCGACCTCGGACGCGAGGCCCATCGCCGTGGCGACAAGGACAAGACCGGTGACGAAGCCGTTCAAACGAACACCCGGGGCCGCAGGCCGGTCTGGAACCACGAGATAAATCCGTGCATATCGAACACCCCAAGGCCGGTATGCGCGGCGATGGCACTCGAATAGGGGGTCATGTTGGTGCATTCCAAGAGGATGGCGCCGACCTCCGGATGCCGTTCAAGCAGGATATCCGACGCGCGCAGCAGGTCTTGCTCCGCCGCGTCAATGTCGAGCCGCTCCTGATTGCCGACGATAACGCGGGTGAACTCGCCGCCCTCCTCGTCGGTTCCGACAACCGGCGCGTCCAGCGGCACATTCGCCGCCACGAGATGATCCTCGGTAAGCGTCTCCGAGGAGATGGTAATGACCCCCACCCGCTTACCCGGCGGCAGCAGCGCCTGGATCATCGGGTACTGCATCAGCGACGAGGTCGCCACCGGCACCCCGACCGCCGTCGCCAGGTCATGTTGGATCAAGGACAGAAACCCGCAATTCGTGGTGATCCCGTCGCAGCCCATCGACACCAACTCCTGGGCCGCGTCGATAAAGGCGTTCTGCAATCCCGCCGCTCGGCCCCGCACCACCCGATCCGGGCTAGCGCCGGAGACCACCTTGTAATGCACCGGAAAATTCCAGGTGCCGGCGTTCCCGATATCACCAGGGATGCGGGGAAAGCGGGCCTCCAGCATCAAAATGCCGACACTTGCTCCCTGAATGGCTTTTCCGCCGATGGCGACACGACCCATGGGGTATCTCCTTGCTCAACTCTCGCGCCGCCACGGTGCCGTAACCCAACGGCCATGGCAACGACGCTTTCGCGATCCCGCGACCGCGCCTAGGATGGCGTTGGATAATCCGGGAGATCGTCATGCCAAGCATTAACGCCGAGCGTCTGTTGAAGGACTTGCGTGATCTGCGCGCCATCGGAACGGTTGGTAACGGCGTTGTGCGCCCGGCCTTCAGCGACACCGATATGGAGGCACGGCGCTGGTTGAAAAAGCGGTATGAGGACGCAGGCTTGGAAGCCACGCTCGACGGTGTCGGGAACGTTCTCGGACGCTCCCGCAATAATGGCCCGGCGCTGATCATCGGCTCGCACTCGGATACTCAGCCCGAGGGTGGCTGGCTCGACGGGGCGCTCGGCGTGATTTACGGCCTGGAGATTGCCCGGGCCTGCGCCGAGGACCCGGAAACCGCGGGGCTTTCGATCGACGCCGTGTCCTGGCAGGACGAGGAAAGCAACTTCCTCGGATGCCTTGGAAGCCGGTCCTGGTGCGGCACCCTCGACCCAGCGGACGAAGCCGCCGCCAAGGGACGGGACGGCGAGCTATTGTCGGACGCCCTTGAACGGGTCGGTCTCGCGGACACGCCGCGCCTCGGCATCGAGGAAGGCCGCTATGTCGGCTATCTGGAGGCGCATATCGAGCAAGGCAACTATCTGGAAGACGCGGACGAGCAGATCGGCGTGGTCACCGCCATCGTCGGCATTCGCGGTATGACCATTACTTTCACCGGCGAGCAGAACCACGCCGGCACCACGACCATGGCCCGACGCAAGGACGCCGCCACCGCGATGTTCGAGATGGCGCACCGGATCAACCTGGCGTTCCCGGACGTTGCGAATGAACGAACGGTCTGGACCATGGGCAACGCGGCGATCGAGCCCGGCGCTACGTCAATTGTCCCGGGGCGGGCGGAGTTGTCACTTCAGTTTCGCGACCAGAGCGAGGCACTGCTGGATCGTCTGGCCGGTATCGTGAAAACATTGGCATCGGAGATCGACGCGCGCGGCAAGATCAAGGTTGAGGTCCGTTCCGCGCGCACGCCGATCAAGCCATCGATCATGGATGACGGATTTCAAAATCACATTGACGCGGCGGCCGAACGGACCGCGCCCGGCCGCTGGCGGCGCATGCCCAGCGCGGCGGGCCACGATCCCATGGTGATCCACGAGAAACTTCCCTGCGCCATGCTGTTCATTCCATCCATCGACGGTATCAGCCACGATTTCGCCGAGGACAGCCATGACGCGGATATCGTCGCCGGATGCCAGGTTCTGGCCGACGCCGCCGCCTCGATCCTCCTGGAAGCCCAAGACAAGAACCGATAAGGCGCCACGCCATGGACGAGAACGCTATTCAATCCAGCGCCGAGTTCCTCGCCCGGGCTCGGCTGGGGGGACCGCCAACCAGCGCGCCACCCCCGCACTTCGCGCCCACCAGCGAGCGCGAGGGATACGAGATCCAGGCGGCGTTGCACGAGGTATTGGCCAGCGCCGGGTTTGGCCGCCTTTCCGGCCACAAAATCGGCTGCACCACGCCGGTCATGCAATCCTTCCTCGGCATTGATCATCCCTGCGCGGGCCGGGTTTTCGCGTCGATGGAATTCCGCCAGCGCGCCGAGTTCCCGCTTTCCCGATTTCACCATATCGGCGTCGAATGCGAGATCGCGGCGCGGATCGGCGAGGACATGCCCGGCGCGATCGGCCCCTACACACGGGAAAGCGCCAGCGACGCGGTATCGGCGCTGATGGCCGCGATCGAGCTTGTGGACGATCGCTATGAGAACTACCCGGCCCTCTCAGCCTCGACCCTCATCGCCGATGATTTCTTCAACGCCGGCGTTGTCCTGGGCCCCGAGGTCAGGGATTGGCGGGGTCTTGACCTCGCGAACCTGCGGGGCACCCTCTTCATCGATGGAGAGGCCCATTCAAGCGGCTTGGGCGAGGACATCCTGGGCCACCCGATGGAAGCATTGGCGTGGCTGGCCAACCACCGCGCCAGCCTCGGACAGCCTCTTAGGGCCGGCGATTTCGTGATGCTAGGCAGCGTGGTGAAAACCGTGTTTTTCGACGCCCCCGCCGAAGTCGTGGTGGAACTAGAGGGCCTGGGCCGCGCCGAGGTTGGTTTTACCTGACCCGGATTATCCGACGGTAATCGCGTCCACTTTCGAGCCATAGAACGCCACGTATTCCCGGATCACCTCGGCTTCATCGAAGGGGGTTTCATAGGACCAGACCGCGTTCTCGGCGCTGCTTCCCGATGCCTCAAGCGTCCAGTACGAGGCATCACCCTTGAACGGGCAATGGGTCGAGTGGTCGGTGCGACGCAGCAGATCCATCCGGACGTCCGATCTCGGCAGGTAATAGGCGACCGGGTAATCCGCCTCCTGGAGCGCGATGGCCGCCTCGGTATCCGCGATGATCTCGCCCCCGAAGGTCACGCGCACCCGCGTTCCGGCGGGCGCATAGTTCATCACGCGATCCGGCTGGCGCGCGAAACCCGGCGCTGGATTTCCATCTGGCATGCCTGTCTGCCCTCCTTGATTGACTCAATCTTCGCTGACCTTGGCCAGCTTGCGAGATCGCGGCGGGCGGGGCAAGATCAAGACCAGTGATTCGCCACACGGAACCGCGCCAGATGTCCGATCCGCACGCTCCCGCAACCTGTTCCGCCCCCCCCGGCGCGTCGGTTCGCGAGCATGGACGCGCGCGGCATGAACGATCGTTACCGGATCATCGATACGCCTTGGCCGAGCGAGCGCTCCCTGCTTTCCAATGATGGTCATGACGACCGGGGCAAGGCGCTGGTCGCCGTCGACCAATACAGCGCCATCGAGTTTCGCGAGGAAACCGGCAAGATCTTTCATCAATACCGGTTCTCTCAGAACCCGTACTTCTATCTCATGCGGCACTATCTGGCCTATCTCAGCCAGTCCTACGAGCATCTCTATCCAGACACCCTGAAGGCCCAATTCCTGCGCAGTTGCCGCTTCTGCCTCGGGAAACTCGCGGCGCATCGGCGCAGCGCGAGCCTACTGGAGATCGGCGGCACGATCGGCGAGAATTATTGGATGCTCTCCGAGATGGCGCGGGATCAAGGACTGGACATATCCCTGGATTTCGTCGGCGTGGAGATTGACGCCAATGCCGTGCAATTCTCCCGCGAGATCTTCCAGGACGATCCCAATTTCGAGATGCTGACCGGCGATGCGTCAAATCTGGAAACCTTCCCCGATGGCTGTTTCGATCTCGTCCTTTCCAATAGCACCAATAATTTTCTGGCCGATCCAGTACTCGGGTTGCGCGAGGCGCTGCGGGTAACCCGCGTCGCCGCGGTGATGCACCTATTCGTCAATCTGTCCGGCGACTCGCGCCGGCTGACCCATGGCGTCACCGGTCATACCAATTATGTGTTCTCCCGCCGGGAGTTGCGCGAAATTCTCGATGATCTCGGCACCTGGCATGTCTACAACCTGACGCGTTACCGGCAATATGACGCGACGGTGCTGTCGACGCGCGGCGATGGCTATTTCATGGAGGATCTGGGCGACGACAAGATCTTCCTGGATCATCTGGTGATCGCTCGCTATCCGATCTTCCCGGAGCTTGCGTTCCTGGAAGACCCATTGGACGGACCGGCGATATGAAACCGCTGTACCGCGCCGCCGGCCGCTTCACGGTTCTAAAAGGAACCGACCGCATCCTGCATTTCGTCGAGTCGATCCCGAACGCGATTCACGCGTCGACGGACATGTACGAGGTCGTGTTGTTCAGAGCTCTGCGCCGCAGCGTGCGATCGGGCGCGGTCACTTCGATCAACCCCGACGGCAGCTCGTTCTATCTCCTGATGGCCTCCATGCTGCACCGCCTCGCGAGCCGGCGGGAGCGGCCAATCAGTCGTATCCGGCATCTGAACGCTAAGCTCGGGGCCGAATTCGAGGGCCTGAAGCTACTCGCGGAGACGCGAGAGCTACCGCCTCTCTGGTTCGACGCGCAGTTCCAAACCCGCACCGTCGCCCAGGACTTCGACATCCTGCATCGCCGGATCGACCGGTTCGAAAGTAGCGTCAAGATCGGCGAGACCAGAACATCCGCCGACTATGTCGCCTTTCGCCCAGCGCCGGGCACACAAACCATCGACATCATCGACTGGTTCAAGGAAAAACCGGAACCAATGCGAGATTTTCTCGGCCAGCGTTTCGCCGAGGGTAGCCAGACCCAAAGACTGCTCGCGGTAATGCGATGCGGCTGGGACGCGGCCATCGATGTTCAGGACATGTTCGGCGAGTCCTATACCCTGCCCGCCATGTCCGATATTCAAGCCGATTGCGCCGCGCTCGGCTTGCGAGCCTCGGTGTTGTTCCTGCACGATTTCGACCGGGATTTCCTGTTGCCGTTCGAAGGGGCTTACGGTCTGGCGCTGGTTTACGTGACCCCGGACGGAGACGACTTGTTCACCGAAGCGGGGTTCCGCGACATCGCCGACGATGCCATGGGCCAACAACGCGCTGTCGTCACCACCGATCAAATCGAGCAACCCAAGAGCTACGACGCCCTGTTTTCCGCCGAATTGCCGGAACTGGCGGAGCCCGGACAACGGGACTGGCATCGTTGGAAAGCGGAGCGGGATTGGGACCCCAGCGGCATTGATTGGCAAGCGGGGCCACACCGGGGCGACGCCATGATCATCCCCGTCGCCGCGCATTCCAGCTCCGAGCAAACCAAACAACTTGCCCTGTCTCTCTTGGGGGAAACCACGGGCGAGCCCTTGCTCAGCATCGAGGGCATGATCCAGGCCTCGGCGGCGCTTCGGCCCCTGGCGCCTCTGGAAAGCTTTTATGCCGCTTTCCTGGCGCTCGATCAGGCGCGCGAGGCGCCACGCATGGTGGGATATGCCTGCGAACTTCTCAGGTTCTGCGCCGGCGGTAGCTTCTCGGAGGAAGAGATCCGCGCATTGGAGGATAGGCCCTCGGTTTCCTTCGACGACGCTTGCGCGAAGTTGAGCGCGACCCTACGGGATGTCGGCTGGCTCGAGGACGCGGGCAATCAAGAGAACGCGCGTCTGGCCATTCAATACGCCCTGAAGGACGACCCGTCGCGCCGCGACATCGCCCTGGCCAGCTTCGACGCCAGCC
>Ga0055584_100006464_pt1 | contig 11494 bp, 8 predicted proteins | sample OSDHelmetaG_FD_58716 | JGI IMG/M metagenome (GOLD analysis project Ga0055584, IMG submission 58716) | Pelagic marine sediment microbial communities from the LTER site Helgoland, North Sea, for post-phytoplankton bloom and carbon turnover... | ecosystem: Environmental > Aquatic > Marine >...
CACCTCCACACCGCGGGACTCAGGGTCCAAGTCGGCCAAGGTCTGGTCCAAAAACTTCATGAACGCCCGGCAGAAGGGTAGGTCCGGTGCCGGCCCAGAGGGCCGAATGACGATGCGCTCCAGCGTTGGGAGCCCTTCCTCTTGTTGGGAGGCCTGGCTCAGCAGACTCCTGCGCCCGTCCGCCAGCTTGAGCTGCTCGGTCATTGGACCCAAGCTGAGCAAGCGTGAGGCCACGATGGGATTGGCCATGGTCTTTCCACTGGCCACCGCGGTGCTCAGGCGATTTCGCATCTCTACAAGGGTTTGGCTCTCCACGTGGGCCAAGCCCAGGCGCAGCGCCAGCGTGTCGTCCACGTCGTAGACCGCATAGTTCACGAACTCAGGGTGCTGCTCCAGCTCGTCTTGCAGCTCCAGAAGAAAGGCCCGGGTGTCGGTGGGCTCACCCGCGACTGCGATGGAGACCAGGTTCAGGCCACCCTCCGCCTCGTTCAGCGCCTTGAGGTTCTGGCTCGCCGCGTCGCTGTCGGGCATGAGGTTCAGAACATCGGAGTCAACGGTCAGCGTCGACGCAAAGCCCAGGGCCACCAGCGTGAGAACCAGGTAGCCAATGGCCACTGATTTACGATTTTTTAGAACCCAACGCGCCAGGCGACCAAAAATGGTGCGTGGCTGTATTGCGCTGCTGGTGCGCTCTTTCTCCAAGATGAGCCCTCCCTCGCGATGGTGCTCGCGCATCTTTAACCAACTATTCTTACCTCGGAGCTTAAACGCGCAGCAAGGTGGTCCGATAACTCTAAGGAGACGTTTGGAGAGGACTGGGGGAGTTAGAAAGAGTGGGTGTAAAAGTATCCGGGGTTCAAAAAAAACCGGTCCAAGATGGATCGTTCTTGACCCCCTCCCCCCTCCGTATACGTGATTTCAGGGACTTAGCTGAAAGTCGATAGTTGGCACACCAAATGCAATGGCTTTGGGTGAGACAACACACGGCTCCCTGGAGATTCCAAATGGCAACAGCACTCGCACTGGCAAGCAACGCAGCCCCCGATGCCATCGGTTCTGCTACCCCGCCTCCCAGCAAGAAGCGTGAGCAGCTGATTCTGGACCACTACCCATTGGTCCGGACCATCGCCAGCCGCATGATTCGCCGCTTTCCTGCCAGCGTGGACCTGGACGAACTGGTCAACGTCGGCACCCTGGGCCTGATTGACGCTGTCGACCGCTTCGACACTTCTCGCAACGTACCTTTCAAGGCCTACGCCGAGATTCGCATCCGCGGCTCCATCGTCGACGCACTGCGCGAGAATGACTGGGTCCCTCGCAGCGTGCGCCGCAAGGTCAACCGCATCGAAGTGGAACGCGAGCGCCTCTTCCGCAAGTTGGACCGTCAGCCCACTCAGGAAGAGATGGCCAAGTCCCTGGAAATCAGCGTCTCCGCCTACGAGGATCTGGCCGCCGACGCCCAAATCCGCAAGCTCGTCAGCTTGGACGCTCCCCTGGACAACGAATCCAGCACCCCATTGTCCGACAAGGTTGCCGGCGATGACGAAGATCTACTGGACAGCTGGGTGCGCGATGAGCTCATCCAAGAGGTCATTCAGGCAGTGCACCACCTCCCTCAGAAGGAACGAACCGCCGTCGGCCTGTATTACTTGCACGGTCTGACATTGAAAGAAATCGGCGAAGTACTTGGTGTTACGGAGAGTCGGGCATGCCAGCTGCGCAGCCAAGGAATTAAACGCCTCAAGTTTCGGGTGGCTCAGACCGTTCACTAAGTCGCACCCACTGGACGGCTCCAGAGCGGTGTCACCCAGGACACGGTATGGACAAGCAGCTTTCTTCTCTCGACCACACTCCCGTCACTGCGCCCAACGAGAAGGGTGACCGGGCCGCCTACGTAGCAGAGCTCCGAGCCCGCTACCTAAACGGCAGCTTGGACGAGGTTCTGATTCCTCAGAACGCCAAGATTCCAGATACCCTGCTTCAGGCCTTGTTTCCCCACATCTTCACTGAGAAGGGACCGACGAGTAGCTGGAACCACTAGCTTTCCGTCCAGGGTAGGCCGCGGCGCCCTAAATAGGCTTTTCCCAAGCCTTAAGACCGCTCCTTAGGGAGCAACCTTGTACCCCGTCCTTTTTCAAGGTCGGGGTGGTTGCGTTTGGGGGAACGAAGACGAGCCACTCAGTCTGGCAAATCAAAGTCCCGCTCAACCTCGTCCACCTTCCCCAGAGCCCGCACCATTACCCCAAGCTCCACCCCGGTGGTCAAGCTCGGCACCTGCGGCGGCGCCTCGTAGCTGCGAATTGACCCCGGCTGACCATTGTCGAAGACTTGTGTCTGGCCACCCACCACCAGCACGGACACCGGCAAGGCCACCCAGATGTCCAGGCGCGGCGAGAGTGACGTCTCCACCCCCAGCCGAATCTGCGCCATGCCGTAGTTGCTGCTCGCAAAGCTGGGCAGCCCTGTGCCGCTGGCAGGCAACAGGTTTTGAGCCGTCCCCTCTCCGAGCACATACACAAAACCCACCCCAACTTGCGGACGCGCTCTCCAGTTGGGCATCAAGGCCCCCAACACCCGCGCTCCAAGCAGCAAGTTCTGCTGAGGGAAGTCCTGGCCGTCCCGAGGGATCACGTCCTCCCCAACAATCTCTTGCTGGATGTGGATGTCGTACCGCCCAGCAGCCAGACCAAAGCCCACGTCGACCTCGACAAAGGGATTCAGGCCATAGCCCACCCACCCCATACCAACCGGGCCAGTAGACAGGGTGCGGCTCTGCCAAGCCTGACCCTGCAGATTCTGCTGGGTGGTCGGATCGATGGCGTACCAACCCTCATATTGGGTATCCAACCCCCCGCGCATCACACCGCCTCCGGCATGGATCAGAAGCTGACCCCGTCGGCCCGCGGTTGCTTTGCGCCACTGGCTCACGCTCATGCCCGAGTTCTTGAACTTTAGGAACTCATTGGGCGTCATGCCCATCAGCTCCCAAGGCGGCGTGGCATCGCTGGCGGCCTCCTTGCCCAGGTCATCCACCGTGTACTCGGGCCGCTGAATCTGGCGCTCCCCACGCGCGGAGAGCTCACTCACATCCCCCATCTCGCCAGCCAAGGCTGCCAGCTGTCGGGCCACATCTTCTCTCTGTTTGGCTTCGGCTTCTCGAGTATCGGCCCCGAACTCCCGCTCGTCTGACAAGGCCCCTTCCTCGCCAACGATGACGGCCAAAAGCATGTCCTTGACCAGCTTGGTAAAGCGCTGGTCATCCCCCACAGCCAGAAGCACGTCAAAGGCCACCGCTTCCCTTGAGTCGGAAACATCGATGATGCTGACGTGTACTGCATTGCCCTCTGGCAGCGCCGCTACAGACCCCGTCACAGCGTAGCTGGCGTCCACCCGGTCCCCTACAACATAGGCGCAACCCAAGGCTTCGCCCGGAGGGCACGAGAGCAGGTAGTCCACAGCCGTGGTCTCCCCGAAGTTGGGGGCCTCGTACGCGGTGACCACTGAGAGCTCGTCGGCGGCACCCAGCTCACCGGCCAGGTACCCGGTCATCAGAGAGGCGAAGCCTCCTGCTTCCTTGTTCTCCGGCTGTAGCTCAGAGACAAAGACACGGGTGGGTTCGGACTGCGCTTGAGCGCCAACAAGACCACCAAGGGCCAACCAGAGGGATAGCATTCCAGCATGGTAACCGAAGCCGCACCGGCAGCCTACGGGACCACCAGAACCGTCATTTTAGCGACTCTCGGTAGCGCAGCAGCTCAGGAACTCAGCGCTTCTTCACGGTGCGCCGACGCGGTGCCCGCTTGCCCTGAATGTCCTCGCCCTCGGGGGGCAGCAAGACAGCGACAATCTCGACGTGCTGGGTGTTCGGGAACATGTCGAAGGGCTTGATGCTGGTCACGCTCCAGCCCTCTTCTACAAAACCAGCCACGTCGCGGGCCAGGGCCTTGGGGTTGCAGCTGGTGTAGACGATGCGGCGTGGACGCAGGCGACGAATGGCGGCGCCAACCCCGTCTTCCAAACCCCGACGGGCTGGATTGACGAGCACGACAGGACAAAGCTCAGCCAGACGCTTTTGCTGCGCGTCCAAGACCTGATCGACGGAGCCTGCGACAAACTCAGCCGGAATCATCTGGCTGCCAGCGGCTGCGCGCGCGTGTGCGATGGCGGTCGCGTTGCCTTCGATTCCCAATGCCCAGCCCGTGATCTTGGCCGCATTCAAAGTGGTCCCCCCCACACCGCAGTAGAGATCCACAACGGGAACGCCGTCGGCGAGCTTGGCCTGTTCGATGATCTCGTCCACCAACAGGTGCCCGACCGCCGGATTGGTCTGGAAAAAGTCCGTGGGCCCCACCTGGACCTTGACCTGGCCCACCCTCTCAGTGAGGGTCTCCTGGCCAAAAATGCGGACGGTCGGGACGATGCCGTCCTCGTCCCGGTCATAGATGTTGTTGTCCTCGCGCTCGTTGACGTGCAGATGCACGCCGACAACCGAAGCGAGCTTGGAGGAGATGGCTTCGGCCATGCGGTCCAAGATGCGGGCCTGGTAGGCGACGACCAAAGTCACCAACACATTTCCAGTCTCAAGGGACTGACGCACCTGCACATAGCGGAGCAGGCCGCCCTCTCCTTGCACGTAGGGGCGAACGTCTAAGTCAATCATGGCGTGGGTGGCCGCCAGGGTGACTTGGCGAAGGAGCGGGGTCAGGATGTTGCACGAGGGAATGGTGACAATACGGCGGTTGAAACGCCCAGGAGCTCCCAGTCGGTAGTTCCCTTGGTCGCTGACGCCACAGACCAACTTGGAGACATGGCGGAAGTTCTCCAGACCATCGGGCACGGTGACCAGATCCTGGACTTGGACTTGGATGTTCTCGCCCTCAAAGGCCCGCTGAACCAGACTCACGCGGGCATCGGCCTGGCCCGGACCATCCACGTGCAGCCAGGGGCAGCCGCCACAAGCGACATAGCGCACGCAGGGTGGCTCGACGCGGTGCTTGGAAGGGGCCTGGGTGCCCTTAAAGACGACGTACTCGCGGTTCTGGCCCGCCCGACGGGTTTGAACCTGAGCGCTCTCTCCGGGAATGCCACCCCAAACCCAAACAGGAGGTTCGCCGTCCACCACGGCCTCGCCCTTGTCCGACCACCAAGTCGGCGTCACCGTACGCAGACCCTGGAGCGCTTCGCGGTACGGCGCGCGCTGTCCGGGAGGCTGGCCGCCACGGGGCCCACCCTGGCTGAGAGGCTCACGGTTTGGGGGGCGCTCCGCACCTGGTCGCCGCAGCGGACGCTCGCCACCGCCACCGCTGCTCCCACCGGCAGGGCGCTCGCCGTCCCATCGCTTCTTGGGGCGGGTGTCCTGGCGACCGTTGTAACCACCATCGGCTGGAGACCGTTTCCCACCTGGACCGGCATCTTGACGACGATGGTCCTGGTGGCCGGGCTTGCCACGGGTGTTTCCGCCTCGCTCGCTACCATGACGGGCACTGCCACCGCGGCCGCTCATGCCGCGGTCGTCGTTTCCACCACGCGAATTGCTGCGATCGCCGCGGAAATCCCGGTCGCCACCCCCGCGCTCGGGACCGCCGCGCTCGGGACCGCTGTGTTTGGGACCGCCGCGCTTGGGACTGCTGCGCTCGGGACCGCCGCGGTTGGAGCTGGGCCGGTTGGAGCCAGACCGCTTCGCGCTCGGCGGGCCGAAGTTGGGCCAACTGGAGGGGGTCGGCTCGTTCCGAAACTGCTCCGGATTGGCCTTCTCGTAGGCTAAGCGGGCCTCATCTCTTGCGCGCGCTTCTGGCGATCGCAGATCTGGACGACGGTCCACATTGCGCCCACTCTCCATGTGAGCCAAGCGCTCCTCTGCATTTCGTAGATCGGGCCGAAAGTCACGGGACTTGCCGTGCTTGACCTGAGCCTGGGAGGATCCCCAACGGGCGTTGGGCGTGCGCTTGTCATCCTTCCCAGAGCGCTCCTTCGGCGGCAAAAAAGCCTCTTCCTTGGGCTTGCCCCAGCCTTCTGCAGCCGCAGACTGGCTCGGATCACCGCTGGTACGGGCACGGGAGCGCTTGGAAGGTGCGCGCTCGCCACTGGAGGGAGAGCGCTTGCCGGGGGACTTTCGAGGGGGCTTGGACATGCTCGCGGGTATAGCGCGAGGGGGCGCACGATGCTGTGTAAAAGCAGTGGATCAAGCGCCCAGCATGGCGGCTGGCAGACCTCAGTCCGGCAACCCCCGGCACGGTAGCAGCGTCGCATCCACCCGCTACCCATCCAATTCCTAGCCCTCCAGATCGATCCCCTGGGGGCCAAAGCGCAGCAGCCTAAAGCCCATGCGCTGGTCTACCGACTGACGCTGCGCCAGGTCCTCGGGGTCGTCCGCCTCGTGCACGGTTGCGCTATACGGAAGGGCGCCGCCGCCTCCGTCCACCACCTTGGGAATTTAGTCCGTCTCAAAGCCCGCCGGACAGCTCTTGGGTTTCCAGTGCCGGATTGGCCTGGAGCGGAGGAAAAGCGTAGTCGGTCTGCAGCTTGGATCGTCCTGTGATCCGGGTCGGCGGGTCGGCTGTGCCAACGATCAGCTGTACCGGCAGCTCCACATCCTGGTTCAGGGTCTCAAGTGGAGGGGCGAAAGCTGCGCTTGGGGCCTAGCGTCAAGCGTACGGGGCCTTTGCGCGGGTCGCTTATCTCCATGGAGTAGGCCAGCACCTCGACCCCGGCGGCCAGGGCACGGTCCAGCTCTTGACCGTACTTGGGGTCGACATCGCGTGCAGGTTGGATGATCTGAGCGTCCCCGCGGGAAACCAAGAAAAAGAGCACCGAGCGGTCTCCGTTCTGGACCATGTGGGTCAATTCGCGCAGGTGCTTGGCCCCTCGGGCGCTCACAGCATCCGGGAATGCCGCTACCCCTGGCTCCACCAACAGGGTCGCTGACTTGAGCTCCACAAAACAGCGGCCGGGGTTCTCCAACAGAGCATCGATTCGGCTGCGCTCCTCGCCATAGCGAACCTCAGTACGCACGCTCTCGTACCCGATCAGCTCTGGAATCAGGTCCCGTCTCAGGGCGTCAGCCAGCACCGCGTTTGGACGCTGGGTGTTCACCAAGATGGGAATGTTTTCAGGAGTGATGGACAGCTCCCATCCCCACTTGAGCTTGCGCTTGGGGCTGGGGTGGTGCGAGAGCCAGACCGACCAGCCCGGCTCCATGCACGAGGTCATGCGTCCAGGGTTGGGACAGTGGGCGGTCACCTCGGTCCCATCATCCAGGCGTACGTCCGCCAAAAAGCGCTTGTAGCGCCGCAGCAAGACCGCGTGGGTCAGCTTCGGGAGCAAGACGCCGGGCTCGGTGTCTGTTCCGGCGTTCATACGATCGCTCACAGGCCGGTGTAGTCCTCGTCCAAGTAGCTGAGCAGAACGTGGGCGTTGCCAGCGCGGGTCGCGCCGGAGCCGCTGGCCCCTGGGCTGCCCAGCAAAAAGTCATCCAAGCCGTCACCGTCCAGATCTGCGATCTGCATGGAGTAACCAGTCAGCTCGTCGTCCTTCCATCCATCGATCAAGTGCTCGTCCGCGCGCAGGTCCGCAGCGATGGAACCGCCGCCACTCACGTCGCTGGCTTGCAGGATGTAGCCGGCGGCCCGCGCGGGCTCGCCTTCGAGGAAGGCCGGATTGACGATGGCGCGGTCGCCGGCGTGCATCACGAAGATGTCGTCGACCCCGTCGCCGTCAAAGTCACCCTGGGTCTCGGGAGTCTGGACGTGACCGTAGTCTACGGTTCCCTCGATGGTGCCAAAGGCTTGGTCGGTCACGCGGGTCAAGTTGCCCTGGCCGCGGGTGATCTCGTTGGAGTTCACCAGATAGATCCGTCCTCCTCCGCCCGTAGCCGCGTTCCCAGCAGCCCCGTAGGCACGCACCAAGATCTCGGGGTAGCCGTTGCCGTCCATGTCGTCGTACCAACCGGTGGTCACACCGATCTCGTCCCCGTTCGCGCCACGAATCCAGTCCATGTCGTCGACCACGCCAATAAAGCCGTCCATCTCATCACCCCAAGCCACAGCCAGAGCCCCGTTGCCACCCGTTGCGGTGTAGTCCGGGAAGAGCAGCTCGGGAACGCCATCGCCGTCCAGATCAACCTCGCCCAAGGAATGGCCCCCGTCATTGCCGGCGCCTGTGATCTCCGCAAGGGCGCTGACCGAAGTCAGTCGGCCTCCGAGCATGGCGTCGGCGCCAGAAAAGACCGCAGTGTAGGTGTTGCTGCCGTAGGTCGCGCCGGCCCAAGCGGTGGACACAGCCAAGTCGCTGACGCCGTCATTGTCCACGTCGCCCACTGCGACCACGTCAAAGCCGGTGTACACGCCGCTTCCAACCAAGGATGCGATGGCATCTCCGGTACCTAGCGCTCCGCCAGCCGCGATGGTGGCGCCATCGAAGAGGTAGCTGACCGAGTCGGTAACAGGCGCGCTAACCAGCAGCTCACTGAGGCCGTCACCGTCCAGATCGCCGATGTTGTCCATCGCCGCACCCAGGTAGTCGCCCTGGACACCGTCGATGCTTGCCGTAGCGAGCTCGTGGGGCTTTCCGCCCCCATCGCCCACGTCCAGGATGTAGACCCGACCCGGGTTGGCATTGCCCTCCGTAGGCAGGCCAAAACCACCAATGGCCACGCTGCGGTATCCGTCGCCATCGTAGTCCTCCAACACGGCTGTTGAGTAGCCCAAAAAGCCGTCTTCAACGCCAACGGTGCCAGACCACCAAGCCGCTGCATCGCGGCTGTTCAGCACGTCGACCACGCCGTCGCAGTCTCGATCCTTGTTGTCGAGGAGCTCCGGATTTCCACCTGCGGTGAGGGGGTCCTCGTCGTCGCAGTCGGTGCCCACTACGCCATCGCTGTCGGGTTCGCTGCTGGAGTCGTCGCCGTCCAGGTCCGCGTCATAGTCCGAGGCGGTGCCAGTGCAGTTCTGGTCGATGCCGTCGTACCAGATCTCCTCTACCCCAGGGTTGCGGTCCGGGTCCCGGTCATCACAGTCGGTCTTGTCGTCGCCAATGCCTGGATAGCCGTCCCCGTCACAGTCATCGGTGTCCTCGAGTCCATCGCAGTTCTCGTCGATGCCGTTGTAGCAGACCTCTTCCGCGCCGGGAAAGATGTCCTTGTTGGCGTCGTTGCAGTCGTCTCCACCCGCCTGGACGGAGTCGTAGCCGTCGGCGTCGAAGTCCACCATGTCCCCGTCACCGGCGCAGTCATCGTCCACCCCGTTGTAGGGGATGTCGTCGGCGCCCGGGAAGGTGTAGGAGTTGCGGTCATCGCAGTCCTCGGCCATGGAAAACCCGTCGCAGTCGCAGTCGGTGGCGTCGGGGTAGCCGAAGCAGTCCTGGTCAGGAGACGTGACCAAGTTGGGGGGCTTTTCGCATGCATCCAAGCCACCGCTGTCCCTTGGACCGGTGTCATCGATGGCTGGGTCGTCCTTGGTACAGGCAATCAGGGCAAGGGCGATGAGCATGGGGTCCTCCGGGGGGCGCCCAACACTATCGCACCTTCAGCTCAGTGCCTGCGACAAGACGTTGTAGGTTTTCACGGTGTCGCAGGAGCAGGACCGCGGCAACGAGCAGGCCGAAGACCCACCAGCCGGGCATGAAAATCCACAGGCCTATCTGAACCGCAAGAATGGCGGTCAAGGCGCCAACGGAGCTCTTTCGTGTCAAACCATAGGCGGCGCCCCAGCAGATCAAAGCAAGCAGGGTGGCGCGCGGCGAGACCACCCACATCACACCAGCGGCCGTAGCGACCCCCTTTCCCCCCTGAAACTCCAGCCAAGGGGAATAGCAGTGGCCCAGGATAGCGAACAGGCCCGCAACGGGCAGCAACCACGGCTGCTCAAAGTGGTGAGCCACCCAGAGCATGGGCAGCGCACCTTTTGCGGCGTCCAACACCAGAGTGGCCACGCCCAGCTTCCAGCCCAGCACGCGCGCGACGTTGGTGGCGCCGATGTTGCCGCTGCCCCGGGTGCGCACGTCCACGCCATGCAGGAGCATTCCCAGAATCAGCCCAAAGGGCACTCCGCCAATGAGAAAGGCAAAGAACAGCACCAGGATAATGTTGATCAAGAGGCGCCTCGGAGCGCATCGATGCTCTCCAGTACCCACTTGACCTCGGCTTGGGCATTGGGCCAGTGCGGAGCGAAGCGCAGCCACCCATCCGGGGTAGAGGCCGAGATTCCCGCGGTCTTTAGGCCGTCGGCCAGAGCCAAGATCGACTCCTCCGGCAGACGGACAGACAGGGTTCCCGATGGGTTTTCAGGGTCTCGGGCGGAAACAAAGCCACGGGCAAGCAGGCCGGTCTCCAGAGCGCTGTTCCATCGCTGGACATGCTCGAAGATGCGCTCCACGCCAAGCTCCAAGATGGGCTCCAACCCAGCCTGAAGTGCGGCAAAGCCCACCGCATTGGTGGAACCGATCTCCAAAAAGTCCGGCGACTCGCGCATGGGCCGGTCGTAGCGCAGGAGCCCGGCGCCCTCCATCAGAAAGCCCACGGGCTCTTGGTGGGAGAGCCAGCCGGCCACCCGGGGCACCAGTGTGCGTCCAGGGGCCACATAGAGAAAGCCACAGCCCTCCAAACCCATGAGCCACTTGTGGCCGCCGCCTGCCAAATAGTCGACCCCGAGCTTGGCCAAGTCCAGCGGCACGATGCCTATCGCCTGGATGCCGTCGACGATGAGCTCCGCATTGTGTTGGTGACACAGCGCAGCCATCTGCCCAAGGGGCATGCGCCTACCGGTCTGGAACTGCACCGCAGAGACAGCAACATAGCGGGCGCCAGAGCGCAGTTCGATCTCCAGGCGCTCCAAGAGCTGCGGGTCGGGCTCCAAGGGCAACAAAGCACACGTGGCACCGAAGTGAGGAGCCGCCTGCTGCCACGGGGTGACGTTGGCTGGGAACTCCCCTTCAAAGCAGAGCACACGATCGCCCTCGCGCCACGGCAGGCAGTGGGCCAGATCGGTCAGAGCGCGATTGGTAGAGCTAGAAAGCGCCAAACACTCCGGCGCCACATGCAGGAGCTGGCCCAGCAGAGTCTTGAGGTGGGTGCGCTGCTCCATCCACGGGAAGATGGCCCCCAGGCCGGTCTCCGCGTACTCCAGGAGCACCTTGTTGGCTGCCGCAACCACCCGTGAGGAGGGAGGAGACACGGCCGCGTGGTTGGCGTAGACCCGAGGCTGGAGGTGCGGGAAGAGGCTGCGGTTTCCGAGGGACACGCTCATGTCAACGTCCCTAACCGGCAGAGCCGGCCGATGGATGGCATGATTAAGCCACTGCAACGAGGCTCAATCATGCTGTATCTGCTCCTGGCCTGCACCGACCTCGTCGTGCCCGCGAGCTACCTAAGCGTCCTGACGATCAACCCTACTCAAGGCGCCGTTAACGTGCCGGTGGATTCGGACCTGCGCGTCATCTTTTCGGCCGAACTGGAAAATCCCAGCGCCCAGCAGGTGAGCCTAAGCACCGCTGATGGCAC
>Ga0055584_100006467_pt1 | contig 11493 bp, 9 predicted proteins | sample OSDHelmetaG_FD_58716 | JGI IMG/M metagenome (GOLD analysis project Ga0055584, IMG submission 58716) | Pelagic marine sediment microbial communities from the LTER site Helgoland, North Sea, for post-phytoplankton bloom and carbon turnover... | ecosystem: Environmental > Aquatic > Marine >...
CTCAGATGACTATTACCAGTTCGAGGGCGGCATCACGGCAGCGGTCAGGAAGGCGTCAGGCAAGCAGCCGGCGGTCTATCACAACGATCATTCCCGCCCCGACAACCCGACCGTGCGCACGCTGACCGAAGAGATTGCCCGGGTCGTGCGTGCGCGTGTGGTGAACCCCAAGTGGATCGCCGGTGTCATGCGCCACGGCTACAAGGGCGCGTTCGAGATGGCAGCCACGGTCGATTATCTGTTCGGCTTTGCCGCCTCGGCACGGTGTGTGGCCAACCATCATTTCGATGCGGTGTTCGATGCCTATCTGGGCGACCCGGAAGTCCGGGCGTTCCTGGAAGAGAGCAACCCGCATGCCTTGCAGGACATTGCTGCCCGCCTGGCAGAGGCGCAGGCGCGGGGTTTGTGGAATCCCAGGCGCAACAGCACGGCGCCCTTGCTGGAACAGCTGATTCGAAGAGAACCAAACGAGGAGAAGGTGGCATGAGCGAGAACGAAGATGACGCGCCGGTCGAGGTGAACGAGCGCCACCGCGAGAAGATGAAAAAACGCAAGGCCGCGCGCGACAAGATGATGGCGGCCAAGACAGAAGAGCGCGGCCTCATCATCGTGCATACGGGCAAGGGCAAGGGTAAATCCTCGGCCGCCTGGGGCATGGCGCTGCGCTGCATCGGGCACGGCTTCAAGATCGGCGTCGTGCAGTTCATCAAGGGTCGCAGCGAGACCGGTGAGACCAAGCTGTTTGCCATGTTCCCCGATCAGGTCACCCACAAGATCATGGGCGAAGGGTTCACCTGGGAAACCCAGGACCGTGAGCGCGACATCGCCGCGGCGACGGCCGCCTGGGAAGAGTCCAAGGCGTTGATGGCCGATCCCGAAATCCACATGGTGATCCTGGACGAGCTCAACATTGCGCTGCGCTACGACTATGTCGATCTCGATGATGTGCTCGACACCTTGTCGACCAAACGGGCGGATCTGCATGTCGTGATCACGGGGCGCAATGCCAAGCCCGAGCTCATCGAGTTTGCCGATCTCGTGACCGAAATGAGCCTGATCAAACACCCGTTCCGTGAGGGCGTGCGCGGCCAGATCGGCGTGGAGTTCTGATCATGCGAGCCGCGCATGGGGTGATTGCTCTTCTGGTTCTTGTCCTCTGGCAGGTCCCCTCGGGTCCCGCCTTTGCTGATGGTGAGCAGGCTTTGGTCGAGGATGCGCATGTCACGGTTGCCGAACTTCTGGCTGATCCCGATTTCTCCAACCTGCATGGTCTTCTGGCCCGCGCGCACGGCGTGGTGATCGTCCCGCAGCTCTTCAAGGCAGGCTTCATCATCGGTGGAGAAGCAGGACGCGCCGTCATTCTGGCGCGTGACCCCAGCAGCGGCGCATGGAGCCATCCTGCCTTCATGGACATGGCGTCGGCCAGCATCGGTCTCCAGATCGGTGCTGCCGAAACCCAGCTGGTGCTGGTGATCATGACCCAGGCCGGCATGGAAGCCATGCTTTCGGACAAGATCGAAGTCGGTGCGGATGCTTCGGTGGCCGCGGGCCCGGTAGGTGCCGCAGCCAAGGCGGCGACGACCTCCACCGAGTTCAACGAGGACATCTATGCCTATGGTACCAGCGAAGGGCTGTTCGCCGGGATCTCCGTAGAGGGTGTGATCCTGATTCCCGATGAGGATGCCAACCACAGCTATTACGGCGAGCCCGTCACGACCCGTGAAATCCTGCAGGGCGATGCCGTTTGGAACGCCCGGGCAGACGGCTTGCGGGAACTGCTGGAAAGCGTGATCTGAGCCGATGGCAGCACCCGCGATCATGCTTCAGGGCACAGGTTCGGACGTCGGCAAGTCGTTGCTGGTGGCCGGTCTGGCGCGTGCGTGTACGCGGCGGGGGCTGAAGGTGCGCCCGTTCAAACCCCAGAACATGTCGAACAATGCCGGTGTCGCCTCCGACGGTGGCGAGATCGGGCGTGCACAGATGCTGCAGGCCCGTGCCTGTCATGTGGCGCCCAGCGTGCATATGAACCCGGTGCTGCTGAAGCCCCAATCGGAGAAGGGCGCCCAGGTTGTCGTGCAGGGCAAGGTGTTCGGCCAGTCCCAGGCGCGCGATTATCACAAGCTCAAGCCCCAGCTTCTGGCAAAGGTGCTGGAGAGTTTCGAGCTGCTTTCAAAAGAGGCCGATCTCGTCATCGTGGAGGGTGCGGGGTCCCCGGCAGAGGTCAATCTGCGGTCGGGCGACATCGCCAATATGGGGTTTGCTGAGGCAGCCGATCTACCGGTTGTTCTGGTCGGTGACATCGATCGTGGCGGTGTCATCGCCAGCATCGTCGGGACCATGGCTCTGCTGGAGGAAGCAGAGCGCGCGCGTGTGCGCGCCTATGCCATCAACAAGTTTCGTGGCGATGTTTCGCTGTTCGACAGTGCCATCGAGATTCTCAAAGAGCGCACCGGCCTCGACTGCCTCGGCGTTGTGCCGCACCTGGCTGCAGCGCGGCGTCTGCCTGCCGAAGACGCTGTCGCGCTGGACAGTCATGCTGCAATGGGAGGTGGCGGTGACGGCGCGATCCGTATCGCAGTGCCGCGGTTTGATCGCATTTCCAACTTCGATGACCTCGATCCCCTGGTGGCTGAGCCCGACGTTTCCGTCACCCTGGTTTCTCCGGGCGACCCGTTGCCCGGCAATGCTGATCTGATCGTGCTTCCCGGCAGCAAGAGCACCATGGGGGACCTGCGGGCCGTGAAAGCCAATGGCTGGGATATCGATCTTGCCGCCCATGTGCGACGTGGTGGTTGGGTCCTTGGTCTGTGTGGCGGTTACCAGATGCTGGGCAAGGAAGTCGCCGACCCTGATGGCATCGAAGGGCCTGCCGGCACCGAACCGGGACTGGGTCTGCTAAATGTGGCGACCACGTTGGCGGGCGACAAGTCGCTGGTTTCGGTCAGCGGAACGGATCGGGCGACGGGTGCTGATGTTGCCGGCTATGAAATGCATATCGGTGTGACCCAGGGGCCGGATCGTGAACGTGCGATGATTGACCTGCCCGGTGGCCCCGATGGCGCGGTCAGTGCCGATGGCCGAGTCATGGGGAGTTACCTCCACGGCATCTTTGCCGCCGATGATTTCCGCCACCGCTTTCTCTCGCGCCTGCGGCAGCGTCAGTCCAGCGGCCTTGCCTTCGAGGCCGAGATCGAACGCGCCCTCGACGAGATTGCCGGGGGCCTGGAAATCTGTTTCGCGGTCGATCGTTTCCTGGAGATTGCCCGTGAACGTTGATGCACTTGAATTCTACTGCGTGTCATCCCGGCCGACCGCAGGGAGAGCCGGGGCCTCGACAGGGTGGTGCCGAACTCTCGAGGCCTCGGGTCAGCGCAGCCGTTGGCTGCTTGTCCGGGGTGACACCGAGATATCAGCCAGCCCAGTTCAGGGCCAGGACCGAAAACACGCCCCAGATCACACAGGCGATGACATAAAGCTTCAGCGTGTTTTCGATATCACGCGGCGTGCAGCGGGCGCGTCCGTTGCCCATCCAGGCGTCGGTGATCATCTCGCCGTGGTAGCTGCGCGGGCCGGCAATGGCGATGCCAAGCGCGCCGGCAAAGGCAGCTTCAGGCCAGCCGGCATTGGGCGATTTGTGGTTGCGCGCATCGCGCAGCATCGCCTGCAAGGCACCCTTGGCATCCGCACCGTTCATGGCGAGCGCAGCGGCGGTGACGACCAGCCCGCTCAGACGCGCCGGAATCAGATTGAGCAGATCGTCGAAACGCGCCGAAGCCCAGCCGAAGGCAAGGTAACGTTCCGTCTTGTGGCCAATCATGCTGTCGAGGGTATTGACGGTCTTGTAGATCAGCAGGCCCGGGAAACCAGCGACCAGATACCAGAAGATCGGCGCGACGACGCCGTCAGCGAAGTTCTCGGCGCAGCTTTCGATTGCCGCGCGGCAGATGCCGTGTTCGTCCAGCGCATCGGGGTCGCGCCCCACGATCATGGAAACCGCGCGTCGCCCGCCTTCGATGCCATCCTGACGCAGGGCGACGGCAACCCGCTTGACGTGATCGAAGAGGTCGCGCTGGGCAACCAGCGAAAACACCAGGGCAGCTTCCAGAAGCCAGCCCCAGGTCGTCGCCTGGGTCAGCCAGGTCACCAGCGAACCAAAGGCGCCAGCCCCGGCGACCATCACGATCAGCAGCACGACGCCACGCCAGCGCCGGTTGGCCTGGTCGCGCTGGTTCGCGCGCCGATCCGCCCAGCCGATACACGCTCCCAAGATGGCAACTGGATGGGGAATCCGCGCCCAGAGCCAGCGTGGATCACCGATCAGCCCGTCCAGAATCAGGGCGGCGGCCAGGACGACCGCAGGAGCAATATCGAAAAGCATGCGCAGAAGGTGGGGCCGCGCCACCCGAGCGTCAATCACGAACCCATGACCCATCAAGAAGGACAAGAACAATGAGCAAACTCGCCGTCATGTTGTGTGGCCACGGAAGCCGCGACGAAGGTGCGATCACCGAGTTCGGTGCCATCGCCGAAACCCTCAAGGGCCGGTTCGACTGGCCCATGGAGTACGGCTTCCTGGAATTTGCCACGCCGATCATCCGTGACGGCCTCGACAAGCTGCGTGACGGTGGTGCGACACAGATCCTGGCCGTGCCAGGCATGCTGTTTGCGGCAGGCCACGTGAAGAACGACGTGCCGAGCGTTCTCAACACCTATGCCGCGCAAAACGGAGTCGAGATCAAGTTCGGCAGGGATCTGGGCATCGATACCCGCATGGTGCGCGCGGCCGGTGAACGGGTGAAGGAAGCCATGGCGGCGGCCGATGCCGAACATGGTGTGGTGCCTCCCCACGAGACCCTGCTGGTGACCGTGGGGCGCGGTGCATCGGATCCCGACGCAAACTCCAACGTCGCCAAGGTCTCGCGCATGTTGTGGGAAGGCCTGGGCTTCGGCTGGGGCGAAACGGCCTATTCCGGTGTGACGTTCCCGCTGGTCAAGCCTGCCCTGGAGCATGTCGTCAAGCTTGGCTTCAAGCGTGTGCTGGTGTTTCCGTACTTCCTGTTCACCGGGATTCTGGTGCGCCGGATCTATGATGCTACCGACGAAGTGGCCGCACAGCATCCCGACATCCAGTTCGTCAAGGCGGGTTACCTCAACGATCATCCTCTGGTGGTCGATACCTTTGTCGACCGGGTGCACGAGATTCTCGAAGGCACGGGAAACATGAACTGCCAGGCCTGCAAGTACCGCGACCAGGTGCTGGGTTTCGAGGCGGAAGTCGGCCTGAAGCAGGAAAGCCATCATCACCATGTCGAGGGTATTGGCACCGGTGAGGGACACAGCCACGATCATGATCACGAGCACGCCCATGACCATGCCCACGGGCACAGCCATGATCACGGGCACGGCCACGACCATGCCGATGGCCACGGTCATCATCCCTACCCCCATGCCGACCATCCGCTTGGTCCCAAGACGTTGAAGTAGGAGACCCCGGCGCGTGCCTCTCTTTGACACTTACCTGATAGTCGACTGGAGTTCGGAGACGAAACCCAAGACCGGCAAGGATTCGATCTGGCTGGCGCTTGCCGAGCGCACGCCGGCCGGTCTGCGTCTGCATGCGCTGGAGAATCCCGCGACCCGTGCTGAGGCACGGGAACGTCTGGCAGACATGCTGGATGGCCTGATCCGGCGCAGGCGGCGGGTCCTGGTCGGTTTTGACTTTCCGTTTGGTTACTCCAGCGGCACGGCTTCTGCGCTGGGCCTCAAAGGTGCGCCGTGGCGCGCGACGTGGTCCGCGCTGTCGCAGGCCGTGGAAGATCGCCCGGACAATGCCAACAACCGATTCGAGGCAGCAGACGTTCTGAACCGCCGCATGGGGTTCCGCGAGGGGCCATTCTGGGGCCATCCGGTCGGGCGCAGCTATGCAAATCTGGAGATGACGCGGCCCGTCTATGACGGCGGCCTGGATGAAAAACGGGTCTGTGAAACCGTGATCTCCGGGCCCCAGTCGATCTGGAAACTGGCCGGTGTCGGTTCGGTAGGCGGCCAGGTGCTCACGGGTCTGCCGGTCGTCCATGCCCTGCGCCGTGACGCCAGACTGAAAAGCCATGCGCGGGTATGGCCGTTCGAAACCGGTCTGAAGACCATGACATCCGGTGCTCTCAAACAGCATCCGGTTGTGCTGGCCGAGATCTATCCCTCGCTGGTGTCACCGCGTTCGGCGAGCGGGCAGGTCAAGGATGCACTCCAGGTCCAGGCCATCGCAGCGTTCATGGCCAAGGCTGATGAGAACAGAATGCTGGGCCGGATGTTCGCGGGCATGAAGGGGTTGTCGGGCGAACAGAAGCGTCGAATCGAGCATGAAGAGGCCTGGATTCTGGGCGTCACAGCACCCGGCACCCGGGCGGGCCGGATTGACGTCGATGTCGACGCGGCGTTTCCCGGGCACGGCCTTGCCTATCTCAACGACGGTCCAGCGATCTATGCTGAATCACGCCGCCTGATCGAGGCGGAGACCGACCTGTCGCGTCTGAGGGACGATGAACGTGCTCTTGCCGTGCGTCTGATTCATACCTGCGGCATGACCGACATCGCCGATGATCTCGAGGTTTCCAGGGGTGCCGTCGCCAGGGGCCGTGAGGCTCTGATCGCGGGCGCGCCGATCCTTTGTGATGTCGAGATGGTGGCCAAGGGCATCATCAAGCGCCGCCTGCCCGCATCGAATGCCATCGTCACCAAGGTGGCCTCGAAGGCAGCGGCGGTGCGGGCCACGCGGCATCATACGACACGATCCTCGGCAGCCGTTGATCTGTGGGGTGACGCCATGGAGGGTGCCGTTGTCGCGGTCGGCAATGCGCCTACGGCCTTGTTCCGGGTTCTGGAAATCGTTGCAGCCGGTGGCCCGCGCCCGGCGCTTGTCATCGGCATGCCGGTGGGGTTTGTCGGAGCAGCGGAATCGAAACGCGCGCTCGCGAAGAGCGGACTCGACTTCGTGACCGTGCACGGGCGACGGGGCGGCAGCGCCATGGCTGCTGCTGGCGTCAACGCGCTGATGGGAGGAATCTGATGACACCCTGGCTGTCTCTTGTGGGCCTTGGCGAGGATGGACTGGAAGGACTCTCCCCGGCTGCGCGCGAACTGGTTGATCAGGCCGAGGTCGTGGTCGGTGGCACGCGCCATCTGGAACTGCTGGGCGAGACCCGGGCGCAGACACTGACCTGGGAAAGCCCGCTCAAGAAAACGGTCGAGCGCCTGGCTGAACTTCAGGGGCAGAAGGTCTGCGTGCTCGCCACCGGCGACCCCATGGCCTATGGCATCGGTGTCACCCTGATGCGCCGGTTCGGGCGCGAGGCCGTTTTTGTCCTTCCGGGAATCTCGGCCTTCACCCTGGCCTGTGCCCGGCTGGGCTGGCCGCTTGCCGAGACCGTGCAGCTCACGCTTCATGGTCGGCCGCTGGACCTGCTGAACGCCCATCTGATGCCGGGTCTGCGCCTGCTGATCCTGTCCGAAGATGCAACAACACCAGCCAAGGTCGCGATGCGGCTCAAGGAGGCCGGTTTCGGGCCAAGCGTGATGCATGTCCTGTGTCACATGGGCGGTCCCCGCGAACGCTGCCTCAGTGGAACGGCAGCGGAGGGAGTCGAGGGCGACGTGGACGATCTCAATACCCTGGCGATTGAACTGGTTACCGAGCCCGGCGCTGCCGTGCACGCGCGCACGCCAGGCATGCCCGATGATGCCTTTGAGCACGATGGGCAGATGACCAAACGCGAGGTGCGTGCCGCAACCCTGGCAGCCCTTGCGCCGATGCCCGGTCAGTTGCTCTGGGATGTCGGCTCGGGCTGTGGTTCCGTCGCGATCGAATGGATGCGCGCGGCAGACCGGGCCTGCGCCATGGCCATCGAACGTCATGAAGGCCGGCGGGCCATGACCGCGCGCAATGCGGCAAACCTGGGTGTACCAACCCTGAAGCTTGTTGCCGGCAGCGCACCGGAAGCCCTGGAAGGCCTGGCCACGCCGGATGCGGTTTTTGTCGGCGGCGGCGTCGCCGGCGACGGTGTCGCACAGACCTGCTGGGATACCCTTGCGCCGGGCGGACGTCTGGTTGCCAATGCGGTCACGCTGGAAAGCGAGCATGCTCTTTTCCATCTCCATGAACGTCTGGGCGGTGAACTTGTGCGTCTCTCGGTTGCACGGGCCGCACCGGTCGGCGGCCTGACGGGATGGCGCCCTCTCATGCCGGTAACACAATGGCGGATCATCAAATCATGACCAAAGGAACCCTTTATGGTCTGGGTGTCGGTCCCGGCGATCCCGAGCTCATCACGCTGAAGGCCCATCGACTGCTGACCCATGCTCCCGTGCTTGCCTATCCGGCACCGGAACATGGTGACAGTCTGGCGCGGAGCATCGTGGCGTCGCATCTGAGCGGCGAGCAGACCGAGATTGCGATCCGCATGCCGCTGGACCTGAACCGGTTTCCGGTCGAGGCCGTTTATGACCAGGCGGCGATCGACATTGCCGAACATCTGGATGCCGGACGGGATGTTGCGGCGATCTGTGAAGGTGACCCGTTCTTCTATGGCAGCTTCATGTATCTCTTCGGCCGGCTGGCCGACCGGCACGAGGTCGTCGTGGTCCCCGGCGTCTCGTCACTCATGGCCTGCCCGGCCGCTGCCGGCGCGCCCCTTGCCGCGCGCGACGATGCCCTGCTGATTTGTCCGGGCATCATGGACGAAGCGGTCATGCGCGCGCGTCTGTCGAATGTGGAAGCCGCTGTCGTCATCAAGGTCGGCCGTCACCTCGACAAGGTGCGCCGCGTGCTCACGGAGTTGGATCTTGTGGAGCATGCCCATTATGTCGAACACGCCACCATGGCCGATCAGGTTGTGTTGCCCTTTTCCGAAATCGATGCGGCAAAGGCGCCCTATTTTTCGATGGTGCTGATCCATCGGCGCGGAGAGGCATGGCGATGAGTGTTCCATCAGGTGCTGCGGTTCTGTGTCTTGGTCCTTCAGGACTGGCTGCTGCGAACCGTCTGGTTGTTGCCCTGCCTGATGCCAGCCTTCATGGCTACGGGCCGCGGGTGGAGGACACCGATGTGGTGTTCGAGAACACCATGGACCATGTCGCAACGCTGTTTGCGGCAGGCATTCCGGTCGTGGGCGTTTGTGCCGCTGGCATTCTGATTCGTGCCGTGGCGCCGCTTCTTTCCGACAAGACGCGCGAAAGTGCCGTGGTCGCGGTGGCCGAGGATGGTGCCAGCGCCGTTCCGCTGCTTGGCGGTCATCATGGCGCCAACGCACTGGCCCGCGCCTGTGCCGGCGTGTTCGAGGGGCATGTCGCGGTCACGACCGCGGGTGACGTGCGCTTTGATGGCGCGCTGGATGACCCGCCGCCGGGCTGGCGCATCGCCAACCCTGAGATGGCAAAACCGGTGATGGCCGATCTGCTGGCAGAAAAGCCGGTTGCGCTTTGCATAGAGGCTGGTGAAGCGGACTGGTTGCGCAACTCCGGCATGGCGTTTGGAGAAACGGGCGATCATGCCGTTGCGGTGACCGACCGTGCGCTGCAGCCCGATGGCCGGACGCTGGTCATGCATCCGCCGGTCCTGGCCCTGGGCGTGGGTTGTGAACGTGACTGCGAGCCCGGCGAACTGATCGCCCTGGTGCGCGAAACGCTCAAATCAGAGCGCCTTGCCGAAGGTGCGATTGCCTGTGTCGCCAGCATTGACCTGAAGGGTGATGAACCAGCCGTGCTGGCGGTTGCCAACATGCTGCGTGTTCCCCTGGTCCTGTTCGATGCGCCAAGGCTGGAGGCCGAAGCGCCGCGCCTGGCCAATCCTTCCGATGTGGTGTTTGCCGAAGTCGGGTGCCATGGCGTCAGTGAGGGGTCCGCGTTGGCCGCGGCGGGCCAGGAGGGTGCGCTGGTCGTGCTCAAGAAGAAGTCACGGCGTGCCACATGTGCCGTTGCGCGCGCTGCCGGGGATATCGACGTCTCAACGACTGGCCGACGGCGTGGCCATCTTTCGCTGGTCGGTCTGGGTCCGGGCGATGCAGCCCTGCGCACGCCCGAAGCAAGCCGTGCCATTGCCGCGGCCAGCGATGTCGTGGGTTATGGTTATTATCTCGATCTTGCAGGTCCGTTGATGCGCGGCAAGGAACGTCATGATTTCGGCCTGGGCCAGGAGACGGAGCGATGCCGTTTCGCGCTCGATCTGGCGGGTCAGGGCAGACAGGTGGCGTTGCTCTGTTCCGGCGACCCCGGCATCTATGCCATGGCGAGCCTCGTCTATGAGCTTCTTGATCTCGAGGACGCACAGCCCTGGCGCAGCGTCGGGATCGACGTCGTGCCGGGCGTTTCGGCCCTGCAGGTTGCTTCGGCGCGGGCCGGTGCGCCGTTCGGCCATGACTTCTGCGCCATCTCGCTTTCGGACCTGCTGACCCCACGCGAGGTCATCATGCGCCGCGTGCGTGCGGCCGGTGAAGGCGACTTTGCCATTGCCTTCTACAATCCCGTCTCCATGCGCAGGCGCGATCAGCTGGCTGAGGCACGGACCATCCTGCTGGAACACCGGCCCGACGATACGCCTGTCATGATCGGCCGCCTGTTGGGTCGTGAAGGCGAAGCCATGGCCCACACCACGCTTGCCGAGCTGGAAGTCGACGATGTCGACATGATGAGCGTGGTGCTGATCGGCTCCAGCACATCCCGGCGGATCAACCATCTCGGCCAGCCCAATGTTTACACCCCGCGTGGTTACGCGAAGAAAAGAGAGACCTGACATGACGGTTCATTTCATCGGAGCAGGGCCCGGCGCGCCTGACCTCATCACCGTGCGTGCGCTCAACCTGATCAAGGCCTGCCCGGTCGTGCTTTACGCCGGCTCCCTGGTGCCCGAAGGCGTCATTGAACAGGCCGACCCTGCAGCGATGGTGATCGATACGGCACCGCTCCATCTCGACGAGATCATCGAGCTGATGCGTGAGGCTCATGAACGCGGACAGAATGTGGCGCGGGTCCATTCAGGTGACCCTTCGCTTTATGGCGCCATTGCCGAACAGATCCGCCGTCTGGACGACCTTGAGATCGACTATGACGTGACGCCGGGCGTGCCGGCCTTTGCCGCTGCGGCTGCTGCCCTGCAGACCGAGCTCACGCTGCCCGATGTCAGCCAGACCGTGATCCTGACGCGTACGGCCGTGCGTGCGACGGCGATGCCCGAAGGCGAGGACCTCACGACCCTGGGCAAGTCGGGCGCGACCCTGGCGATCCATCTCTCGGTCAACAACCTTGCCCGCGTCGTGCGCGAACTGGTTCCGCTATATGGCGAGGATTGCCCCGTGGTCGTGGCCTATCGCGTGAGCTGGCCCGACCAGGCCTTCATCTCCGGCACGCTGGGCGATATCCGGCCCAAGGTGAAGGCTGCCGGGTTCACACGCACAGCACTGATCCTGGTCGGAGAAGTCCTGGGCAATGCCGGCTTCCGTGACA
>Ga0055584_100006469_pt1 | contig 11492 bp, 10 predicted proteins | sample OSDHelmetaG_FD_58716 | JGI IMG/M metagenome (GOLD analysis project Ga0055584, IMG submission 58716) | Pelagic marine sediment microbial communities from the LTER site Helgoland, North Sea, for post-phytoplankton bloom and carbon turnover... | ecosystem: Environmental > Aquatic > Marine >...
CGGTAATACCTTACATTCCCTATATAAATGTAGGGGATGTAAGGTTTAATTGATAAATTTTACTCTATAATTTAATGTATAGAGAAACGGTAGCCCGCACCTCGTACCGTTTGAATCATTTCATCATGACCACTTGGATGTAATGCTTTACGTAAACGGCGAATATGCACATCAACAGTACGATCTTCTACGTACACATTAGTTCCCCACACATGATTCAATAATTGTTCTCTGCTATATACCCGTTCTTGATGTGTAATAAAAAAATGTAATAAATTATATTCGGTAGGCCCCATATTAATGACCTTACCTTGAATATAAACTCGATGCGACACAGGATCCAAAGTTAAATCACCAATATCTAAACATTCTTCATTATTTCTCGGATTAGTTCTGCGTAATACGGCTTTAATTCGCGCTAAAAGTTCAGTAGGAGAAAAAGGTTTAGTAATATAATCATCTGCTCCAACTTCTAAAGCAAGAACTTTATCTTCGTTCTCCCCTTTTGCCGTTAACATGATGACGGGGATTTGACCTGTAAATTCATTTTTTTTCAGTTGTTTAATTAAATCAATACCTGAACCACCGGGTAACATCCAATCCAATAAGATAAGATGAGCATAAGGTTCTTGATTAGATGCCTCTATACCCGATTTAAAATCATCAGCTTCTACAACTTCATAATCTTTTTGTGTCAGTATAAATCGTGTCATCTCACGAATGGGAGCTTCATCCTCAATAAGGAGAATTTTTGGTGCCATGCTAGTTTTCCTATATCTTCAAAGTTAAATTTATAGTAACTCCTCATTATCCTCATTCATTATGACAGAAAAATGACAAAATCTTTATCAATATTTTGACAACACTAAAAATGCTTGTAAGAATAACGCTTCTATATATCTGTATATATAATAGATGGTACAAAATGAATTTAACAAAAGAGACATTATTCAATCAATTTTTGCTCACACCTTTATCTGATAATACTTTTTCCACAGTAAGCTTACCTTGTAAACAACTAAAAAAAGCGGCGGTATTATGGTTAATTGTAGAAAGACATGGACAACTCTTTGCACTTCTGACGCAAAGATCTTTTCACTTACGCCATCATCCTGGTCAATTTAGTTTTCCTGGAGGGAAAGTAGAAAAATCAGATGCTAATCTTTGGGTAACGGCTTTAAGAGAAACCCAAGAAGAGATTGGAATTGAGGAACAAAAAATACAAAAAATAGGTCAACTGCCATCTATTGATACCATGACCGGATTTTCTATCTATCCACAGATTGGCTGGGTTGATAGCAATTATCACCCCAAAATAAATTCAGGCGAAGTGGCACATCTGTATGAAATTCCACTCAATTATCTTTTAAATAAAGAAAATATACACACCATTAATGCATTATCTGAAGGCCATCGCTATGACATTCATTATATTCCCTATGGAAAAGAACTCATATGGGGGGCCACAGCACAAATTATTTATCAATTATATCAGATGCTTAGATAATTTAATAAATTTTATTTCACTCATTGTCTGTTTTGACATAATTCTGTAATAAAAACACTCTAGAATCTTTCATCGAAGACTTAAGAAGTTTATGCAACACCACATGATGAACATGACTCAGGAGATTTTTTATGAAAATACGTATGGCAACTGTTTTGCTATCAAGCGCAATCGCTCTAAGTACTGCTGGTGTAGCCCAAGCAGCTCCAGCTAAAATTTTTGGTGCTGGCGCTACTTTCCCAGCCCCCGTTTACAACGCTTGGGCTGAAGCTTATAAAGCAGCAACTGGTAATGAAGTTAATTATCAAGCCATTGGATCATCTGGCGGTATACGTCAAATTGATGCAAAAACAGTTGATTTTGGGGCTTCTGATGCAGCACTTTCTGCGGAAGAACTTAAGAAAAAAGGATTGATTCAGTTCCCTACTGTTATAGGTGCTATTGTCCCTGTTATTAATCTTAAAGGTATTGATGCAGGTCAACTTACACTTTCTGGTGATATCCTTTCTGATATTTATTTGGGTAAAATCACCAAGTGGAATGATCCTCGTATCACTAAATTAAATCCAGATGTAAAACTTCCCACTACACGTATTGCTACTATCTTCCGTTCTGATGGATCAGGTACTACTTATAACTTCACCTATTTCCTTAGCGATGTTTCTACTCAATGGAAAAATGGCCCTGGTGCGCATAAATCAATTAAGTGGCCAACAGCAGGTAAATCTGGTTTAGGTGGTAAAGGTAATGATGGTGTTGCTGCTTTTGTGGCAAAAACACCTAATTCAATCGGTTATGTTGAATATGCATACGCAAAAGAAAACAACATGACTTATACTAAGATGACTAACCGTACAGGTAATGTTGTTGCACCATCTTTATCTTCATTCCAAGCTGCCGGAAACGCAGATTGGAAAGCGGCTAAAGGTTTTAATATTACTATTGCTAACCAAGCAACCGATCCTAAAGCTTGGCCGATTGCAGCATCAACCTTTATTCTCGTACATACCGATCCTGCTAAGCCAGCTCGCGTTCAAGAAGTATTTAAATTTGTTAAGTGGTCTTACACTAACGGCGATAAGATTGCCGAAGATCTTTCATATGTTCCATTTAGCAAGGCAAACAAAGATCTCTTTATGAAAAGCTGGTCAGAAGTTAAAAACATGAAATAAAATTAATTAGTTAATTAGTATAACTATTTTAGGTGAACGTTATCATAACGTTCACCTCTATTTTGTTATCAGGTTAATTTTATTAGCAACACTTTTTTGCCCTATATCGGCACAGAGTGTAAGAAAGGGTCGTTAATAAAATAATCATTCACATATAGGAAAATAATATGGATTCTATTGCTAACAAAATAGCAAGGCAGCGTAAAATTGACTTTATTTTTGTCAATTTTACTCGCTTCTTTGCTTTTTTAGTCCTCATTAGTTTATTGGCAATTACCGCTAGTTTAATTTATCAAGCTTGGCCTTCAATTGAAAAATATGGCTTACAATTTATTACTTCTACAGATTGGGATGTCAGTCGCGATGAATATGGTGCTTTTACAGCTATTTACGGAACCGTACTTACTTCGCTAATGGCCATTTTAATTGCCGTTCCAGTGAGCTTTGGTATTGCTGTGTTTCTAACGGAATTATGCCCTGTAGTGCTACGAAAACCTATTAGTATTGCTGTAGAACTTTTAGCAGGTATTCCTTCTATCGTTTATGGTATTTGGGGATTATTTGTATTTGCTCCTTGGATAGCTGAAACTTTCTTATTACCTTTAGGACTCGGTTTCTTTGGTATTGGCTTTTTTACCGCTGGCTTGATTCTCTCCATTATGATTATTCCTTATATTGCTTCGGTTATGCGTGATGTTTTTGAAACTGTTCCTCGTATGCTAAAAGAATCTGCATATGGCCTAGGGGCAACGCGTTGGGAAGTCTTGCGCAAAGTTGTTCTGCCCTATACTTCTACAGGTGTTGTGGGGGGTATTATCTTAGGATTAGGTCGAGCTCTTGGTGAAACCATGGCGGTAACTTTTGTTATTGGTAACGTTTGGGCCATTAGTCTTAACTTATTTAGTGGTGGTCAATCTATTACTTCAGCACTTGCTAATGAATTTAATGAAGCCGATGGATTACAAGCCTCTTCATTAATGTATCTGGCCGTTATCTTAATGGTTATTTCTCTGATCGTATTAACTATATCTAAACTTTTACTTGCTCGCGGCGCAAAATTCAAACGTTAAGGATTTCTCTATTATGCAATTAAATCAATCTATATATGAAAAGCGCAAAAGAAAAAATAAACTTTTTTTGGTTCTTTCTATCTGTGCTACTACTTTTGGTCTGTTTTTTTTGGTCATGATTTTATATGCATTGATCAGTAAAGGTGTTGCTAATTTAAATTTAGATTTATTCACTCGAGATATTCCTAGTGCTTGTTCTGGAAGCCAATGTAAAGTCGGTGGTTTAAGAAATGTGATTATGGGATCACTACTAATTACTTTTTACGCCCTTTTAATAGGTACCCCTATTGGTATTTTATGTGGCATTTATCTTGCCGAATTTGGTCGTGGTAATTGGTTTGCGCGCACCACACGCTTTGTCAACGATCTCTTATTGTCTACACCTTCCATTATTATTGGTGTCTTTATTTGGGGATTGATGGTACGACCACAATTACCTGGATATTCTGGCTGGGCAGGTTCTGTTGCTCTATCCTTATTAGTCATTCCTGTGGTAGTTCGAACCACCGAAAACATGTTAAACCTTGTTCCCAATCGTCTACGTGAAGCAGCTTATGCTCTAGGCACACCTAAATGGAAACTCACACTTGCTGTCACCTTACGTGCAGCAAAATCAGGTGTATTAACAGGCATTATTTTGGCATTTGCGCGCATTTCCGGAGAAACAGCCCCTTTATTATTTACCTCGTTAAACAATCAATTTTACAGCACAGATATGAATCGCCCTATGGCCAACTTACCTGTTATGATTTTTAACTCAGCATTAGGTGCTTATGATAACCTTATTGACTTAGCATGGAGTGCAGCATTCCTTATTACTATCGCTGTTCTGTTTGCCAATATTATGGCGCGCTATATTGGTACAAACAAATAGGCTTTCTCTTATAATGGAAATGTTTTGATAAAAACATTCAACAATCATCTTCGAAAAATGGATAAAAATATGTCAAATTTAGTCAACAAACTGCATGGTAATAACAGTAAAATAAAAGTAAGAAATCTAGATTTTTATTATGGTGATTTCCATGCCTTGAAAGACATTAATCTCGATATTGCTGAAAAAAAAGTAACGGCTTTTATCGGACCTTCTGGTTGTGGTAAATCGACTTTATTACGTATCTTCAACCGCATGTACTCTTTATATCCCAATCAACGAGCTGAAGGCGAAATTCTTCTTGATGGAAAAAATATTCTAGCCCCAGATCAAGATTTAAATTTATTACGTGCTAATGTGGGAATGGTATTCCAAGCACCTACCCCCTTCCCTATGTCCATTTATGACAATGTACTCTTTGGCGCAAAATTATACGAAAAAATGAGCCGTGCAGATATGGATGAACGTGTTGAATCATCATTACGCCGTGCCGCCCTATGGGATGAAGTTAAAGATAAATTAAAACAACCAGGTTCTTCTCTTTCTGGTGGTCAACAGCAGCGATTATGTATTGCACGTGCCGTGGCTGCTAAACCTGAAGTCATCTTACTTGACGAACCCACTTCTGCTCTTGATCCTATTTCTACTGCTTTTATAGAAGAATTAATTGAAGAATTAAAAAGTGATTATACTATTGCAATAGTCACGCATAATATGCAGCAAGCATCCCGTTGTTCCGATTACACCGCCTATATGTATTTAGGTGATTTAATCGAAATGGATAAAACGAAAAACATTTTTACCAATCCAAAACAAAAAGCAACAGAAGATTACATTACAGGTAAATTTGGTTAAACCTCAAGATTAAGATATCAAACTTTACCTAAACTACTTGATAATGGAGAAAAGCATGGACTTAGAAGAACAATATACCGATCATATATCTAGAAGATTTAATCGCGATTTAGAAAAAATCCGTCTAGAATGTTCAAAAATGGGCGGTTTTGTTGAAACTCAGCTCACTAATGCTATTAATGCCTTGGTTAAACAAGATATGGAACTGGCTTTAAAAACCATCACTGCAGATCAAGAAGTCAATGCACAGCAACTACATATAGATGAGAAGTGCATTGAAATATTAGCCATGCGACAACCTACTGCCGGTGATCTACGTTTAATCATGTCTATCACAAAAATTATTGGTGAACTAGAACGTATTGGGGATTTAGCCAAAGATTTAGCCAAATTAGCTAAAAGAACCATAAAAAAAGAAATAAAAACCTCTTATTATATTGGTCTCGAACCTCTGTGTATGAGTGCCAATTCAACACTGAAAAGTGCCATGGATGCCTTTGGACATTTAGATGCAGTGGAAGCCTTTCATGTGATAGAAGATGGACAAAATATTAACCAAAAATTTGATGCGGTCTTCCGCCAATCATTAACTTATATGATGGATGATACCCATAGTATTAAAGAATTAGCCCGAGTAAATAATACCGCCCGTTCTTTAGCTCGTATTGTGGATCATTCCGTTAATATTAGCGAAAATATTGTCTACCTAGTAAAAGGGAAAGATATTCGTTATCGTAAAATTGATGATATTCGCGTTAACATTTTATCTGATGAAGAATAAAAAATGAGCAAGAAAAAAGGAGGTCATCATGGCCTCCTTTCTTTATCTAAAAAAACGTTATTTTTTAGATAACTCTTTTCTTACTTCTTTAGTTGCTTCAATTAAATGAATTAAGCTTGCCTGAGTTTCTTTTTCTGCACGCGTTTTTAAACCACAATCAGGATTAATCCAAACCTTGCGAATATCGATACGATCTAAAATTTTATAGATAACATTTTTAATTTCATTAACACTCGGAATACGTGGTGAATGAATATCATACACACCAGGACCAACTTGAGTTTGGAAGTTCTTATCTCTTAACGCATCTAATAATTGTAAATTAGAACGAGAAGCTTCAAAAGAAATAACATCGGCATCCATACCATCAATAGCATCAATAATATCAGTAAACTCGCTATAACACATATGTGTATGGATCTGCGTTTCAGGTTTTACTTTACTATGCACTAAACGGAAAGCGGGAATCGCCCAATCTAGATATTCCTGATACCAATCAGATTTACGTAAAGGTAGTTTTTCACGTAATGCAGCTTCATCAATCTGAATGATATTAACCCCATTCTTTTCTAGATCTAAGACTTCATCTTGAATCGCTAAAGCCAGTTGTAAAGTAGTTTCTTTGAGAGAAACATCTTCTCGAGGGAAAGACCAGTTTAAAATAGTTACCGGACCAGTTAACATTCCCTTCATCGGTTTTTCAGTTAATGATTGCGCATATTGAGACCAAAAAACAGAAATAGGATGTGAACGAGTAATATCACCCCAAATAATCGGTGGCTTAACACAGCGTGTACCATAAGATTGCACCCAAGCTTTTTGTGTGAAGAGGTAACCATCTAAATGCTCACCAAAATATTCCACCATGTCATTACGCTCAAATTCACCATGGACCAACACATCAAAGCCCTGCTGTTCTTGCCAAGCAACACATTGCGCAATTTTTTGTTGATTAAAAGCAATATATTCTTCTTGGGATATTTCACCCGTTTTGAATTGACGGCGCACTTTTTTAACTTCAGCTGTTTGTGGAAAAGAACCAATAGTGGTCGTAGGTAATAAAGGCAATTGATATTTTTCTTTTTGTAATGCTTCACGTTCGGAAAAACGAGGTGCACGAATAAAATCTTCTTCAGATAATTGCTCAATTTTCTGAGCTAAAGCTTCATTTTTAACAGTACGTTGTTGACTAAATAATTTTTTATTGCGTGCAAGTGCTGGGCAATCACCTAATTGTGAAATCGTTTTTAACTCTTGTAATTCTGTTAATTTTTCGACTGCAAAAGAGAAATATTGTGTGATCTCTTTAGATAATTTTTCTTCACTTGCTAAAGAAAAGGGGACATGTAACAAGGAACATGAGGTTGAAATGACTGTATTCTTAGGTAATTTTTCTAAAAGTGCCAAGCTCTTCGCATAATGGTTTTTCCATATGTTTTTCCCATTAACGACTCCAGCAAATAATGTTTTATTTTGAGGGAAATATTGCTGTGTCACTAATTCTAAATTTTTTCTACCTTCAATGAAATCAACGCCTAACCCATCAATATCAAGGTGTAACAAATCTGAGTAAATATCACGTAGATCCCCAAAATAGGTTTCTAATAAAATCTTCAACTCACCTTTTTCATTCAACAGCTGTGCATACAACTTAATAAAGGCTTGTTTTTCTGTATCGGTTAAATCTAAAACTAAAGCGGGTTCATCAATTTGTAACCAACTTGCCCCTAATTTTGTTAATTGAGCAAACACTTGCTGATAAGCTTTAATAATTTGCGGATAAAAATCAACAGCTTGTTTTTTTCCTTTATAAGTCGCAAGTTTCAATAAAGTATATGGACCTAATAATACGGGACGAGTTGTCACACCGGCCGCTTTTGCCTGTTGATAATCAGCAAAAATTTTATCTCCTGCTAACTTAATATCAGTTTCATCATCAATTTCGGGAACGAGGTAATGATAATTGGTATTAAACCATTTTTTCATGGCTAAGGCTTTGACATCGCCGGCATCACCTTGATAACCACGTGCTAATGCAAAATATTTATCTAAATCTGATAGTTCAAGATCACGAACACGTTGTGGAATAATGTTAAATAAAACACTGGTATCTAGCGTAGTATCATAAAAAGAAAAATCGTTACTTGGGATAAAATCTAAACCGCTATCTTGCTGAATTTTCCAATGTTTAATTTTTAATTCATTAGCAAACTCAATTAATTCACTTTGATTAATTTCATGCTTAAAATATTTTTCTACACTAAATTTAAGTTCTCTGTTTGCACCAATACGTGGGAAGCCAATAATTGTTGTTTGCATATGTCACTCTCTCTAAATCCGTTAAGTTGATAAAGAAAGTAACATGATCTTTTAAGCATAGGGTAAATCTTTATTTTTATAAACTTATATAGATTTTTTTTATATCTAAAGCAAACCTCCAGACCTAAAAAAACCTCTGGGAAGACAGAGGCTTTTTGCTATTTGTTATTCACTATGAAGATAAGTATAAAATGATTCTAACCACAATAGATTAATCTAAAGCTCTTCGCCACGTGATTGAATAATTTTTTTATACCAATAAAAAGAGACTTTCTTCTTACGATCTAAATTGTGTTTATGATCAACATAAATAAATCCGTATTGTTTTTTATAACCGTTGAGCCAGCTCAATAAATCGATCACAGACCAAGCATAATAACCTTTGATATTAATGCCCTGCTTTATCGCTTCTTTTAACGCTTGCAAATGTACTTTGATATAATTGATACGTGGAATATCACAAATTTCACCATCAATAATAGGATCTTCATCGCCCAAGCCATTTTCAGTGATATAGAGTTTAACATCACCATAACGTTTTTTCAGCATGAATAACCCATCAAGTAAACCTTGTGGAGAAATTTCCCAGGCCCATTTAGTGTAAACTTTATCTGGCATTTTCACACTACGGTAGACATGATCAAAACTAGGTTGACCCGGCGCTCCGGTTGCACTTTGACGATTATGTTTTACATCTAGGGGAATATTATCTTCCGTAATTTTTTCAACACGTTTAGGCTGATAATAATTTAATCCAATAAAATCGTTATAAGGTGCTGCTGTTGCTAAATCATCTAATTCTTGTTGATCCCATACCGGCGTCATATGACGTTCTTCTAATAGATCTAAAACATATTCAGGGTAATGTCCTTTTAAAATAGGATCATAATACCAGTGGGTATCAAATTCATTTGCATGACGTGCTGCAAAAGCATTTTCGGCTTTATCATCAACAGGAAAAGCCGGATTGAAAACATGAGTGATCCCAATTTCACCGTATTGTTTTAGTGCTTTATAAGCCAAGATTGCTCGAGCATGAGCAACAAATACATTATGTGTTGCCTGAAAATATTTTTTGGGATCATTTTCAATTCCTGGTGGATGTGCGCCATGCAAATAACCATGACCACAGAAAACAATGGTTTCATTGAAAGTAATAAAATGTTTCACTCTATCGCCAAAAGCTTTAAAACAAATATCAGCGTAATTAACAAAAGCATCAATAGTCGCTTTATTTGTCCAACCACCTTGTTGCTCTAACACTAAGGGTAAATCCCAATGATAAAGTGTCACAAAAGGGACAATGCCATATTTCAGACATTCATCAATCAAGTTATTATAAAAATCAATCCCTTTTTGATTGATAGTACCAGTACCTTCTGGCAAGATACGAGGCCAACTAATGGAAAATCGATAAGATTCTAGTCCCATTTCAGCCATGAGTTTAATATCTTCTTTATAACGATGATAGTGATCAATGGCAACATCACCAGTGGTACCTTCAAAGGTTTTCCCTGGAATACGAACAAAGTCATCCCAGTTACTCATTCCCTTGCCGTCTTCATCCCAAGCACCTTCCACTTGATATGAGGCACTAGCAGCACCAAATATAAAATCGTGCGGAAATTTCATGTTAAGCTCCTTTATTTAAATTTTTTACTCTTTACCCACATGGGCAATGGAATCACGTTGTACATATTTTCCGTTAAAATAATATTGTTGCGTATTCTCTAAATCTTTCGCTTCGCCCAATTCAATAGCAATAGACATAGCACATTGCACCATTGTTTCCATAGGTTGAACAATGGTGGTCAGAGCAGGATGAGTAAATTGTGACACAGGAATATTATCTACGCCGGTTAAACTTATCTGCTCAGGAACAGCAATACCTTCTTCTTGAAGAGCTTTTAATGCACCCATGGCCATTAAATCATTAAAAGCAATAATTGCCGTAAAGGGATCGGGTTGTTGTAATAAAGTTTTACATCCATCATATCCCCCTTGTAATTGATAAAATCCCGTCACTAATAAATTAGAATTAAAAGCAATATGTTGCTCTTGTAACGCATCAACAACGGCATCTAAACGCGATTGACTACGTCCATTTTTCAAATTAGCTGCAATCACCGCAATGTGCTTATGCCCCTGAGTCATCAGATCACGAGTTAACTCCATCATCGCCGAGCGTTCTTCAAAGATCACTGCAGGGAAAATAGGGGTGATTAAATCGCGATTAAATAGAATAAGGGGGATCTTGAGCTCGCTTTTTAATTGCAAGAGCATAGAAACTGGCATTTGGCGCGTATACATAATGATCGCATCACAACGATCCGATAACATACAGACTTCTTCATATTCTTTTTCCGGACTATTATGCCCACCTGCAATAATAAGTTTATAAGAAGATTTTTCTGCAATAGTGGCCGCTTGTTGCATAATTGAAGCAAAATAATCGGTCATAAATTCGGCAAGTACTAATCCTATAGTATGAGTGTGATTGGTTGCTAATGCTCGTGCCATGGTATTAGGGCGATAATCAAGTTCTTTCATTGCAGCATAAACTTTTTCTTTAGTACTCGCCTTAACTTGTCCTGTACCATTTAATACACGAGATACTGTCGCTTTTGACACGCCAGCCAAATGGCAAACATCAGTGATATTACTCATAAAACCTCTTATCCCTTATCAATATAATTTTGACGCTGATTTTGACAAATATAGGAAGTAGATTCTAGTAGAATTTCTCCCTATATTTCTTATATTAACGAATACCAGCATTATCTAACTTTTTATATACATCAATAAGTTCTACAACAAGATCTCGGGCTAACATAGCGGTCATAATATGATCTTGTGCATGTACCATGATTAAGTTAATAGGTAATTTACCTTCACCTTCATCAGCACCAATTAG
>Ga0055584_100006470_pt1 | contig 11491 bp, 8 predicted proteins | sample OSDHelmetaG_FD_58716 | JGI IMG/M metagenome (GOLD analysis project Ga0055584, IMG submission 58716) | Pelagic marine sediment microbial communities from the LTER site Helgoland, North Sea, for post-phytoplankton bloom and carbon turnover... | ecosystem: Environmental > Aquatic > Marine >...
GGTAGAGCAGTTGGCTTTTAACCAATTGGTCGTGCGTTCGAATCGCACACGACCCACCATAACAAATAAAAAGGCCCCACTTGTTGGGGCCTTTTTATTTTCAGCCTTTTCAATTATTTTATCTGTAACAAGCGTTTTATGTGTAGCAGGAGATGATATGAGTGAGTCAGACATTAAGACGTCTAATGATGGGCGTACATCGCGCAATATAGTGAAAGCATTTTTAGATGACGCTCTTGATAAAACAACGACTAAACCATTAGGTTCTCCAGGCTTGGCATCAAGCGAGTATCGCACTCAAATTCTCCAGTTGTTGCGTCAGCATAATGCTGCACTGGTTGCTCATTATTACACATCACCTGAAATACAATCATTAGCCGAAGAAAGTGGTGGCTGTGTTGCTGATTCCCTCGAGATGGCACGTTTTGGTAAAAACCACAGTGCAACAACATTGATTGTTGCCGGTGTGAAATTTATGGGCGAAACAGCAAAGATCTTATCCCCAGAAAAACGTGTACTTATGCCAACACTGGAAGCAACGTGTTCACTAGATCTTGGTTGTCCTGCTGACGAATTCAGTGACTTCTGCGATCAGCACCCTGATAGAACCGTTGTCGTGTATGCAAATACTTCAGCTGCAGTTAAAGCCCGCGCAGATTGGGTTGTCACATCGAGTATTGCTGTGGATGTGGTGGATTATTTAGATAAAAATGGCGAAAAGGTTTTGTGGGCACCGGATAAACATCTTGGTAATTACGTAGCACAAAAAACAGGTGCGGATGTATTGTTGTGGGATGGTTCATGTATTGTGCATGAAGAGTTTAAAGCCCGTGGCTTACTTGATCTTAAAAAACAATATCCTGATGCAGCTATTTTGGTTCACCCTGAATCACCAATGAGTGTTGTTGAGTTGGCGGATGTAGTGGGTTCTACATCGCAATTAATTAATGCAACGCAGCGCTTGTCTAATCCACAGTTTATTGTTGCTACGGATCAAGGCATTTTTTATAAAATGCAGCAGGCTTGTCCAGATAAATTACTATTGATTGCACCTACAGGTGGGGCTGGCGCAACCTGTCGTAGTTGTGCAAATTGTCCGTGGATGGCAATGAATGAGCTTGAATCTTTGGCGAATGTTTTTGATGCTGGTGATAATGAAATTCATGTTGCGTCTGAGCTTGCTAGTAAGGCGTTAATGCCTTTGCAGCGTATGCTTGATTTTAATAAGCGATAAAAGCTTTTTAAATGGCGTTTGTATGCTTAACTGCTTTTGTTGAGCTAAGTTCAATTAACGCTTCTTGTAGTTTTTCTGCATTAAATGGCTTGGCAATAAAGTAATCCATACCGGCATTCATGCACGCTTCTTGGTCTGATTTGCGTGCATTGGCTGTGAGTGCAATAATCGGTGTTCTTGGTTTGTTGTTCTGACCTTCTTCTTTTCGTATTGCTTTTGTTGCTTCTAGCCCGTCCATCTCAGGCATTTGTATATCCATTAAAATAACATCGGGTTGTATAGAGTTCCAAGACGATACCGCTTGATGGCCGTTTTCAGCAACGAGAACCGTGTGGCCAAGTTTAATGAGTATTTGCTCTGCTACAAGACGATTAATGATATTGTCTTCTGCCAGTAATATATTACATTTGATTTTGCTTGGTGATAACGATTGTGGTGTTAGGTTGCTGTTGTCTGTTGTGCGAAAGTGCAATGAAAACGATACCTTTGTTCCTACATTTTCTTCGCTCTCTATGTGTAATTCGCTGCCAAAGAGTTTAATAAAATTTTGGCAGACGGTTAAGCCTAGTCCTATGCCCCCGTGACGCCTTGCGTGTGAATTGTCGGCAATAGTGAATGGTTTGGTGATATGTTGTATGAGCCCTTCTTTTATACCGCATCCTGTATCGCTTATTGAGAACTTTATACCGAGCATTGTGGAACCAATATCAATTGGATGTGCTGAAAAGGTGATGTTACCTGTTGTTGTGAATTTTAACGCGTTACTCATGAGGTTATTGATAATTTGTTTTATCTTTACGCTGTCGGAAATAATCGTTTGGTCTATGTTCTCATCTAGTTCTGTATGCAGCGTTAGTTTTTTCTTATTCGCGTCGCCTCTAAATGGTAAAAGTGTATTCTCAATCATGGGTTTTAATTGAAATGCTTCATTTTTAAGGCGTAATGCTCTAGTTCCTATTTGAGATGTGTTTAATATTTCGTCAATAATACTCAGCAGGCTATAGGCCGAACTTTTAATAGATTTTAAATTGGTATATTGCTGATTGTTGAGTTGAGAGTCTAAGGTGAGGCTTGTTAGTCCAATGATTCCGTGTAGTGGTGTTCTTAATTCGTGACTCATGACAGCAAGAAATTCATCTTTTGATCTATTGGCGTGTTCTGCTTTTTTTACTTCTTGTTGTGCATTTTTTTTGGTGGTTTTTACTATTTCATGTTCCATACATAATCGACATGAGCGCATAAAGTGTTCAAATATTGGTGCGAATGTTGTCGCTTCGTCTTTATTAAAAGGCTTGCTCCTTTGTAGGACTAGCACCCCTGCGCCACCTAATAAGGGGATGATAGTGAATGGAGTATTGTTGAATGTATGTGATTCAGTCGCTTTTGGGTTGTCCCACAGTGTTGAATGTTTTTTATGAATAAAGGTGCAAATCTGAGGGTGGATTGTGCGTATGTGTGAGTGAAGTGTCGGGTAGCAGTACGCTGGTGATAAGTAGGCACTTGATTCATTTTGGTTGGGTTTTTTTAACCATAGGTATGCTGCCGAGCATTCAAGGTGTGTGATCGCTGACGGGAAAAACAATTTAAACATATCTTTTAAAACCAAGCTTTGGCCTATAAGTAAGGCTAAAGCGGCTTGTTTTTTACTTAGATCGTATGTTGACATGAGCACTCAAAAAAATAGTTTCTATGTTGTATGGACCCTTGTATTAGAAACTATAGGTTATGGTCTGTTTTTGATCCAATGAGAATGTATTTATATTATGTTTTTTTACATATTGACGTTTCTTTACGCTAGTCTTTGTGGAGGTTTTTAGCCTGAGACTTCGCTGTGTGGGCAGATAAGTTAGAATTTTACTCATAAATATCATCTATCGTCTGTCACCTGGGCATTTTTGACGCTATAATTTGCGCCCAAAATTTGGGTGTTTGTTTGTCCTTTATTCTCAATCCTAATCGGCTTGTTCGGTAATTAGCGGAGTTTCTATGTCATCTTCAATAAATAAAGTGGTATTAGCGTATTCAGGTGGTTTAGATACCTCGGTTATCGTCAAGTGGTTGCAAGAAACCTATGAATGCGAAGTTGTCACGTTTACAGCAGATATTGGGCAAGGTGAAGAGGTTGAACCTGCTCGTGCTAAAGCTGAGGCACTTGGTGTTAAAGAAATTTATATTGATGATTTGCGTGAAGAGTTTGTACGTGATTTTGTTTTCCCTATGTTTCGTGCAAATACTATCTACGAAGGTGAGTATTTATTAGGCACATCTATCGCACGTCCACTAATATCTAAGCGTTTGATTGAAATTGCTAATGAGACCGGTGCTGATGCAATCTCACATGGCGCAACAGGTAAAGGAAATGACCAAGTACGCTTTGAGTTAGGGGCTTATGCATTGAAACCCGGCATTAAGGTTATTGCTCCTTGGCGAGAATGGGACTTAACTAGTCGTGAAACATTAATGGACTATTGTGCCAAAAACAATATTCCTGTTGACTACGCAAATGCAAAGAAAAAGTCGCCTTATTCCATGGATGCAAATTTACTGCATATATCCTATGAAGGCGGCGTATTAGAAAGCCCTTGGGCTGAAGCTGAAGAAGATATGTGGCGTTGGTCTGTATCGCCTGAGAATGCGCCAGACAAAGCTGAATATCTTGAATTGAGTTTTGAAGGTGGAAACCCAGTGGCCATTAACGGTGTGGCAATGTCCCCAGCGACATTATTAGCAGAATTGAACCGTATTGGTGGTGCCCATGGTATTGGTCGTTTAGATATTGTAGAAAATCGCTATGTTGGCATGAAGTCACGTGGTTGTTATGAAACTCCTGGTGGCACAATACTCATGCCGGCACATAGAGCTATTGAATCCATTACATTGGATCGTGAAGTTGCTCACCTAAAAGATGCACTTATGCCTAAATATGCCGAATTAGTTTATAACGGGTATTGGTGGAGCCCTGAGCGTTCAATGTTGCAAAAAGCGATTGATGAATCTCAGCATTTTGTCAATGGCGATGTTCGCTTGAAATTGTATAAAGGTTCTGTTGCTGTTGTTGGACGCCGTTCTGCTCACAGCTTATTTGATGAGAAAATAGCAACGTTTGAAGATGATGCGGGTGCCTATAATCAAAAAGATGCAGAAGGTTTTATTAAACTGAATGCGTTACGTATGCGTATTGCAGCTCAGAAGGGTCGTGCACCAGAGTTTTAAGTTTTTGTTTATATCGATATACCTAAATGATGTTGTGCCGTATTGATTTGAATCAATAGGTGTATATTTTTTCTTTTTATACTGCGCTCAGTTTATATTTTAGTAAGCTGGGCTAAGTATTGCTTTACTCTTTAACTAATCGCTTATCTTTTTGTTTTTTACTCGATTTTTATAATTCGGATAATAAAAGTTTAAAAGGTTAAGTATATATGCCTTATTGGCTATATTTTGTTGATAACCAACGGGAAATCTTTATGAGTAGTGACTTGGCCGGCGCCAATGTACAGCCTACCTACAACTACGATGTTGTGAAACAATTTACAATTATGACCGTAGTTTGGGGTATTGTTGGAATGTCTGTGGGTGTGCTGTTAGCCGCTCAATTATTCTGGCCTGAACTGAATGATCTCTTCCAGCCTTATACGCATTTTGGTCGTATACGTCCATTACATACGAATACAGTGATCTTCGCTTTCGGTGGTTGTGCTTTATTTGCATCGTCTTACTTTATTGTGCAGCGAACATGCCAGTCCAAACTGTTTGGTGGTTTTTTAATACCCTTTACCTTTTGGGGGTGGCAATTAGTTATTGTTGCCGCAGCAATAACGCTGCCTATGGGGTATACCAGTACAAAAGAATATGCTGAGTTAGAGTGGCCTATTGATATTCTGATTACACTGGTTTGGGTTGCCTATGGCATTGTTTTTTTTGGAACTATTGTCAAAAGAAAAACGCCGCATATCTATGTTGCTAATTGGTTTTTTGGTGCTTTTATTATCACGGTTGGTTTACTTCATGTTGTGAATAGCATGGCGGTGCCAGTTTCTTTGTTTAAATCGTACTCTGCATACAGCGGTGCTATGGATGCAATGATCCAGTGGTGGTATGGCCATAACGCAGTAGGGTTCTTCTTGACTGCTGGCTTCTTAGGTATGATGTATTATTTTGTACCTAAACAAGCAGGTCGTCCTGTCTATTCTTATCAGTTATCGATTGTACATTTTTGGGCTTTGATCTCTATATATGTTTGGGCTGGTTCTCACCATTTACATTACTCTGCTTTACCTGATTGGGCTCAAACGATTGGTATGGTTATGTCATTGATTTTATTGGCTCCATCTTGGGGTGGCATGATTAATGGTGTACTAACACTTTCCGGTGCTTGGCATAAATTACGTACTGACCCAACATTGCGCTTCCTTGTGGTTTCCTTGTCTTTCTATGGCATGTCTACATTTGAAGGACCTATGATGGCAATTAAAACCGTTAATGCTTTATCGCATAATACCGATTGGACGATTGGACATGTACATTCCGGTGCTTTAGGTTGGGTTGCCATGATTTCCATTGGTGCCATTTACCACTTAGTTCCTGTCTTATTTGAGCGTTCTAAGATGTGGAGTGTACGTTTAATTAATATTCACTTTTGGTTAGCAACGACGGGTACGGTTTTATATATCGCTGCTATGTGGGTAAACGGTATTATGCAGGGCATGATGTGGCGTGCATTTAACAAAGACGGTAGTTTGATGTATAGCTTTGTTGAATCGGTTGAAGCAAGTTATCCAGGTTACTTCGTGCGTTTCCTTGGTGGCGTATTCTTTTTATCCGGTATGCTCATTATGGCGTATAACGTCTACCGTACCGTAAATTCAACCGACAAAGATGCCTAGGAGATATTGCTGTGAAAAATCATGACCTAGTAGAAAAAAATGTCGGTTTAATGGCATTTCTTATTGTTATTGCTATTAGCTTTGGTGCCTTAGTGGAAATTGTTCCTCAATTTTTCCAAAAAGAAACGACAGAACCTATTGCAGGCTTAAAGCCTTGGAATGCGATTCAATTAGAAGGGCGCGATATTTATATCCGTGAAGGATGCCATGTCTGTCACACTCAAATGGTACGTCCATTGCGTGCGGAAGTTGAGCGTTACGGACATTACTCTGTAGCTGGCGAATCTGTTTACGATCATCCTTTTTTATGGGGATCAAAGCGTACAGGCCCTGACTTGGCGCGTGTAGGTAAACGTTACAGTGATACATGGCACAAAGCGCACTTGTATAACCCGCGTAACGTTGTTCCAAAATCAAACATGCCGGCATTTCCTTGGTTGTTTGATAATAAGCTAGACGGCAAATATACAGCTAAGAAGATGGAAGCATTGCGTTCCGTTGGCGTTCCTTATACCGATGCTGACATCAAAGGTGCAAAAGCGGCTGTTGACGGTGTTGCTGAAATAGATGCTTTGGTTGCTTACTTACAGCAGTTAGGTATTTTATTAACTCACAAACGATAAATATTTGGAGGCACTATGGATATTAATACCCTGCGAGGCCTTTCCACCATTTTTGTTGGCATAGCGTTTTTGGCCGTTTGTTGGTGGGCTTATTCGCCAAAAAGAAAAGAGAGATTTAAAGACGCAGCAAACTTACCTTTTGCTGATGAGCCACAATTTAAAGAAGAACATCAGTCTGCTGATGAAAAAACACAGGGCTAATTATGAGCGTTTTTTGGAATATTTGGATTATCGTACTAACGCTAGTTTGTTTAGGGCTGGTTTTATGGGTGTTGTTAGCAAACCGTAAGGTTGCTGTAACGGATGAAGAGGACCCAGAAAACCGTACAACAGGGCACGTATACGATGGCATTGAAGAGTTTGATAACCCTTTGCCGCGTTGGTGGTTTAACTTGTTTATTATTACGTTTGTCTTTGCGGGTATTTGGTTGGTGCTATACCCTGGTTTAGGATCTTTCCCTGGTATCTTGGGATGGACGTCTACTGGTGAATTAGCACACGATCAGGAAAAAGCAAAAGCAACGTATGAAAAGAGTTACGGTGTTTTTCGTGATATGAGTGTTGAAGAGCTTGTGCATGATAATCGTGCCATGAAGATGGGCACACGTTTATTCGCCGACAATTGTGCGGTTTGTCATGGTGCTGACGGTGGTGGTAATTATGGCTTCCCAAATCTGACGGATAAGGATTGGCTGTATGGTGGCACACCTGAGATTATCAAAGCTACTCTCATTAATGGGCGTTCCGGTAATATGCCTGCTTGGGGTGGTGTTTTAGGTGAAGCTAAAATGGCCGACTTAACTGAACACGTTTTAAATTTATCTGGACAAGAACATAATGCGAAGGCTGCTGCAAATGGTGCCGTGCTATTCAAGCAAAATTGCGCATCATGTCACGGCGCTGACGCGAAAGGCATGCATGCTGCTGGTGCTCCTAACTTGACGGATACAATATGGTTATATGATGGTACTCGTGAAGGTATTTTGCAGACGCTACGCAATGGTCGTGCTAATCAAATGCCTGCACAGCACGATAAGTTGGTTAGTGATAAAATCCATGTATTAACTGCGTACGTTTATTCATTGTCTTATGATTATGAATAAGCAGATCTAATTTATATTTATTGCGTATATTTTTTAGTTACTACGTGATCTTGTTATTTATGAGATCACGTAGTTATTGTTATATCTTCGTTGCGCTTAATCTTATGTGTTTTGTGTAACATAAAAGCAAAAGCGCATCAGATAAATCCATTATTTTTGGGTGCTCTTAGATGTCTGATTTTGATACGTCCCCTACACCGTCCCCCGACTCTTCCTCTTCGTCTGGTTCTTCTGAAATACGTTACATCAACTTATATGAATCGGATAATAAAATTTATACGAGAAAAATAAGTGGTTTTTTTCAACGTATTCGCCGATATACCGGTATACCGTTAATTTTAGCTTACCTATTATTACCGTGGTTAGTTATTGATGGACGGCCTGCGGTATTTTTTGATTTACCTACTCGCCAATTTAATGTGTTGTGGGTAACTTTTTGGCCTCAAGATTTTATGCTATTAGCGTGGCTGTTAATTATTTCTGCTTTTACCTTATTTACAGTTACAGCATTGCTCGGCCGTGTTTGGTGTGGTTTTACATGCCCACAAACGGTATGGACGCTTATGTTTATTTCTGTTGAGCATTTCTTTGAAGGTGATCGAAATAAGCAAATTAAATTTGATCAGCAAAAATGGAGTTTTGAAAAGTATTGGCGAAAAGGCGCTAAACATGGCACCTGGGTACTTATTTCTTTTGTGACTGGGGCAACGTTTATTGGGTATTTTGTCCCCATTCGCGAATTGTTGCTTGGCTTTATACCCCACTACGATCCTGTTTCTGAGATGCTGGTTTTAGGTGTGCATCCGGCAGCTATTCTTTGGACGTTATTTTTTACGGGAATGACTTACCTGAATGCTGGCTGGCTCCGTGAGCAAGTGTGTAAATACATGTGTCCTTATGCTCGCTTTCAATCGGTGATGTATGACGAAGATACGTTAGCTGTACATTACGATGCAACGCGTGGTGAGAGTAGAGGCCCTAGAAAGCCAAATGAAGACTTTAAAGCGAAAGGGTTAGGTGAATGTATTGATTGCTCGTGGTGTGTGCAGGTTTGCCCTGTGGACATTGATATTCGAGATGGTTTGCAATATGAATGTATTAATTGTGGTTTGTGTGTAGATGCTTGTGACTCCGTAATGGAAAAAATGAAATACCCAAAAGGGCTTATTCGTTTTACGTCAGAAGATGAATTAAAAACAGGCCATACGAAATTCTTGCGTCCGCGCGTATTTGGTTATTCATTTGCTGTTATTGCCATGTTTAGTGCGTTTGTTTATGTCCTGTTTATGCGAGAGCCTTTATCTGTTGATGTTATTCGTGATCGAGGTGCGCGGCTTTATCGTGTTAATGGGCCAAATGTTGAAAATGTGTACACGGTAAAAATAAATAATATGGACCAAAAAGCGCATGAATATTCTATTTCTGTCAGTGGTGATTATCCTTTTAAAATAACTAAACGGCGTCCGATATCCATTGATGCAGGTGAAATATTTACGATTCCTGTTAGGGTTTCTGTCAGTAGAGCTTTGTTGGATAAAGACAAAACATCAATAACATTTCAAGTTCAGTCTTTGAGTGATAGCAATATGCAAGCTGTTGAAGAAACACGATTTATTGCTCCTTCTGTAAAATAATGATGTATTTAGTGAGAGAAACATATGAACGGTGATTCAAATTTAAATATGAGTGGGAATCCGTGGTATCGAGAGTTTTGGGCTTGGTTTGTTTTTGCCCCGCTCATTATTGTTATTATTGCTTCTATGATAACGGTAACCATTGCGTTCACTTCATCAGACGATGTTGTTATCGATAGTTATTACAAAGAAGGTAAAGCACTTAATCAAGATTTTGGTCCTCAGGATCAAGCTCAAGCATTAAATGTTCAGGCCGAATTGACGCTAAATAAAAAAGATGCATCTCTTCATTTGAGCCTTAACCAACGACTAACAAAAAATTTACGTTTAACATTAATACTATCGCACCCAGCTAAAGCAGAAAACGATCAAACGTATCATTTACCTGAATTAAGTGATGAGCAAGTACAGCAATTGCCGTTGCTCTTAACCATCCCGTTGACGACTGTGCCGGAAAACCGTTGGTATTTACGGTTAAGCGCATTTGATGAATATTCTAAAAAAGAATTTTGGCGAGTACAAAGTGAAGTCGATTTTTCTCGGTCTGATAGTTCGCGTTTACAGTAATGTCATCTTCTTGTCTTGTATGCTTTCATTGTGGGCTACCGGCTGTAGATAACTATGGTGGTGATATTAATGGTCAACATTATGATTTTTGTTGTTTAGGTTGTCGTGCTGTTGCAGAAATGATTTTCTCGGGCGGTTTAGATAATTTTTATACATATCGAGATCAAGATAGTAACCGAGTTGAATATCAGACTAAAAAATTTACGGCGTTTGATCTGCCCGACGTTCAATCTGATTTTGTATACTGTATTTCTGAAAATATTTACCGTATTGATTTGAGCTTGTCGGGTATAACGTGTGCCGCTTGCGCGTGGTTAATTGAAAACTATATAAACCGTATCGATGGTGTTAGCTCTGTCCATGTCAATGTTGCTAATCATACGGCCAGAGTTATATGGGATAAAGAACAACTATTGTTGAGTGATTTATTAACTGAATTTTTAAATATTGGTTATCAAGCGTATCCAGCGAATGAATCTAACTTAATTGCACAACGTAAAAAAGAATCACATACGGCATTACAGCGCTTAGGTGTTGCCGGTTTAGGTATGATGCAAGTAGGCATGGTGGCCATTGCTTTGCATGCCGGTGCTTTACAAGGTATGAATACGGATTGGCAGCATTACTTGCGTTGGATTAGTTTGGTTTTTGCTATTCCTATCATATGTTATAGCGCCCAGCCATTTTTTATGAACGCCTACCGTTCACTTAAATTAAAACATTTAACAATGGATGTACCTGTTGCTTTAGCTTTATTGCTGGCTTTTTTTGCCAGCTGTATCGCTACATTAAAAAACACCGGTGATGTATATTTCGACTCGGTAGCCATGTTTACCTTTTTTCTCTTGTTTGGGCGTTATTTAGAAATGAGGTCGCGACATAGTCGATATGCAGAAGCTTGGCGATTATCTCAAGTTTTGCCCTTATCGGTAGAGCGAATCGTGAGTGATGAAAAGCGTGAAATCGTTCCTCTGACAAGTATTCAGGTTAACGACAAAATTTTTGTTAGTGCTGGTGACTTTATTCCGTGTGATGGTACGTTAATCAATGATTTTGCGTATGTTGATGAGTCATTATTAACCGGGGAATCTGTTTTAAAAAAGAAGTGTGTTGGTGATGATTTTTACGCTGGTTCTCTCAATGGTGATGTAGGTGTGACATTAATCGTGCGTGCTGTTGGTAAAGATACACAAATGGCCGCAGTACAAGAATTAACAGAACTTGCTCAACAACAAAAACCAAAACTGCAAAGTGTAATTGATAAAATTTCTGGTTACTTTGTTGCGTCAGTATTAATTATATCGTGCGTTACCGGTATTGGTTGGTGGCTCGTTTCACCAGAACATGCTTTTTGGATTGTTCTCAGTATTTTAGTCGTCACGTGTCCATGTGCTTTATCATTAGCTACACCAGCAGCATTAACAGCTGCAACGGTAAGCATGCG
>Ga0055584_100006471_pt1 | contig 11490 bp, 10 predicted proteins | sample OSDHelmetaG_FD_58716 | JGI IMG/M metagenome (GOLD analysis project Ga0055584, IMG submission 58716) | Pelagic marine sediment microbial communities from the LTER site Helgoland, North Sea, for post-phytoplankton bloom and carbon turnover... | ecosystem: Environmental > Aquatic > Marine >...
AAACAGAAATGCCAATATTTACCGAAATGGGATCAATTTCGAATGCCATTCAACAAGCAGGTGAACTTTTCGGAAGAATATCTTCCCCGGGCTAGCATCACTGCAGATTTTAGTGATGAATCTAAAACTGAACGACCAACCGACTTTTTAAGTCTCCAGAATGTATACGATTAAGGGCTGTATTTATCTCAGAGAACGGCATCGTTTCAACTACACTTTCTACTCGTTTAGAATTGGCCAGTTCCATTAGTTGTCGTAGCTCCAGCCGTGTACCATCAGCGCTGCCCATAACAGTCAATCCGCTTTCAATGATTTGAGGCGCGTCGAAACTAAGTTGGTCAGGGGGCAATCCAACAAGAACAATTCTGCCCTTGGGTGCGCTACAGGTTAACATTTGTTGCCAGGTAGAGGAGACTGGAGCGAAGTTCAAACAGGCATCTGCTCCTCCCAGAGCCCATATATCATCCACCGGATTTTGGTTTGCTTTGAATACATGGTCTGCTCCAATACGCTTTGCCAGTTCCAGTTTTTTTTGATCAATATCAACAACAGCAACCCGTGCGCCATTCAATTTTGCATACTGTATGGCGTAAGCGCCGAGACCGCCGGCTCCAAAAATTACAGCCAACTCGCCGGGCTCCAAACTTGCCTTTCGTATTGCACTGTATGCGGCTACACCTGCACAAAGTAGAGGAGCGGCTTCCGCTGTCACCAGTGATTCAGGTATTCGTGTTGCCCAGTTTTCTCGAAAGACGGCGTATTCCGCAAAACATCCGTTTACATTTACACCGGTGCATGTCACTTCTTGGCAGCTGGTTTCATACCCGGAAAGGCATGGCCTGCAATGGCCGCAAGTATCAAATACATAACCCACACCGACCCGGTCACCAATTGCCCAGTTGGAATGTTCGGAACCTACTTCAACGATACGGCCAATTCCTTCATGACCCATAATATGAGGGAAAGACCCTGGCAGCTCATGCTCGCCCTTCCAAAAATGAACATCACTGTGGCATACGCCACACGCTTCCATTTTGACAAGGAGTTCACCTGACCCGGGCTCAGGAATTGGAACCTCTGATATTTCTAAAGGTTTAGCATAACCCGTCATTAAAGCCGCTTTCATAGTTGAAGTATTAGACATATTTATATTCTGTTTATAATTAAAGTTTCACAGTTGCATTGCCGCAATCACTTCGTCATGCAGTAGTGCCATAATTCGTTTTTTGCGACTAATGAAATATTCGCTGGTTATAAGGTCAATCGTTCTTGGGCCACTCACTTCTACATCGATGGTTTCAATGATTCGCCCCGGTCGTGATGACATTACAAACACTTTGTCACCCAGCAACAAAGCTTCATCTATATCATGGGTGACAAACAGCACTGTCTTTTGATCCTTATTCCAGATGTCGAGCAACAACTCTTGCATTACCGCCCTTGTTTGGCTGTCCAGCGCTCCGAACGGTTCGTCCATCAACAACACGTCCGGATTATTCGCAAATGTTCGTGCTAGCGCGACACGTTGCCGCATTCCGCCTGAAAGTTGATTTGGGTAGTGATTTTCAAACCCCCCAAGTCCTACGTCGCTAATATGCTCTTTCGCCCTGGTTTCTCTCTCTATCTGAGGCATACCTCTTAGCCGTGGCCCAAATTCAATATTTTTTTGAACCGTCAACCACGGAAACAAGGTGTATGACTGAAAGACCATGCCGCGGTCAGGCCCCGGTTCTTCAATTAGCCTTCCGTCGATACAGCATTCTCCGGAAGTAGGTTCTTTTAGACCCGCTAAAAGATAAAGTAAACTCGATTTACCGCAACCGGAAGGGCCCACAATTACCGCAAACTGTCCATCGGGTATTTCCAGCGACAGGTCATCCAGCGCGATAACATCTGCCTGGTGGTGTGCGCTGAATTTCAGCGATACGTTTTTAATGGATAAGCTGGCCACAATACTTGGATTTAGTGGAGATTTGCCCAAGGCAAATAATGGTTACGTAACCATTTAAAAAACGTGTCCGTCAATAAACCAAGCACGCCAATCACCAATATTCCAACGAAAATTACATCGGGGTGAAAACCGCGCATTGCCTGCAGAATCATGTATCCCAAACCTGAGTCGGCAGCAACCAGTTCAGCCACCACCAGAAAGGTCCAGGCCCAACCCATCGTTACTCTCAAAGTATCCATGATTCCGGGTAATGTGGCAGGGAACAAAACGCGCGATACTACCTGACTGCGCGTAGCACCCAGGGTATACGAAGCATCCAGTAGTTCTCTTGGTACGCGCGCCGACACATCAGCAACCATTACGATTTGTTGAAAAAAAGTCCCGATAAAAATCACAGCCACTTTTTCTTCCAGGCCAATTCCAATCCAGAGAATAAGCAGTGGAATCATTGATGTTACTGGCAAATAACGAACGAAATTAACCACAGGCTCAATTGCCGCTGCGACAATACGAAAACTTCCCATAAATATGCCAAGTGGTATGGCGAATACGGATGCAAGCAAAAATCCCGTATAAATTTCTACCAGCGATACACCGATATGTTTGAGCAAAGAACCATCAAACAATTTATCAATAAATGCGTTTGCCACTTGATGGGGAGGCGGCAGGAAATTATGATTAATAAATCCCCCATAAGTCGCTAAACACCATCCCAGAAAGAGCAACATCGCAAAACCCGCTCCAACAGAGATTTCAAGCGACCTGGGAAGGCTTCGCTTTGGGGTAAGAAGTTTACGGGCAAGCCTTCCCATGACTGCTAATTACTATTGTCCAATAAATGAGTGGTCTATGATATCAGTAGCAGCGGACTCGACCTGAACACGCCCAAAATCACGCCATATTTCAAGGGCATAGCCGAGCGTCTGGTAAAGTTGGCCAGGAGAATCCGGTTGCCCAAATAACTCCCTGTTCTTGGCTTCGTCCAGATACTCGATGCCCGTTACTGCTCCTGCAAACTCAGTAGGGTCTTCAAGCCAACCGCCCACACCTTTTGCCATAATTGCGTATCCCTCGTCCGGATTTTCTTCCAGGAATACAAGCGCCCTGTTCCAACCACGCCAAAGTGCTTCAAGTTCAGCACGTCGACTGTCCAGGGTGCTTTGGGTTACTGCAACAACATCAACGATCAAACCCGGTTTTTCGGCACTGGTAACTAGAATCTTACCGTGATCTGTTGCGGCTCCCTGGGACAAATGCGGTTCCCATGTCACTGCAGCATCAACCCGGTTGGCAGTAAACGCAACTCCGGCATCTGTTGCCGTCATATTAACCATTTTGATATCGTCTTGAGTCAGACCGGCTTCCCGTAACAAGGCATTGATAAAGAACTGGGAAACTGAACCTTCTTCAAATGCTATCTGTTTCCCTTTCAGGTCAGCAACGGAATTTATTTCCTTTTGTGAAACAACGCCGTCACCCCCTTTGGAATTATCTACGGCAAAAATATACTTCAAGGGAATATCTGGTTTCATATAAAGCGGAAACTCATCGGCTGTGGAGGCGACTGCATCAATTTGCCCTGCGATTAGAGCACCCATCTTTATTGACGTGTTTTCCATGACCTGAAGCTTGACATCAACTCCTTCCTCCTCAAAGTAGCCCTTGTCTCGAGCAATGTAAAAAGGCCCGTACCCAACCCAGGTTGAGTGACCCAGAACGAGTTCTTCTGCCTGCGCGGTGAAGGCAGAACACACTAGCGCGACAGCCATAACCAGACTTTGTTTATATCGTTTAATCATATCGTCATTCCTCTATTTTGTTAGCTAATAAATTGGGAACTCGTATAACAGGTTGCCCGAAAAGCTCCCTAAAAACTGATAACCATATTTTAAGATAGATAATACGGAAACATTTATAAATATTATTGTATTAATGTTTAGGTTTATAATTCTCAATGTATGGCTGACAAGACCCCCCCTATTCCCAGTTTGCGAAATCTCGACTTGAGATTAATCAGAGTATTTGCTGCAGTTGTCCGTCACAGAGGGTTTGCAGCTGCCCAGGATGAGCTAGGCATTTCAGCGTCTACTATCAGTATTCATATTCGTCAGTTAGAAGACCGACTCAATGTCAGACTGTGTGATCGAGGACGGAAAGGATTTCAAATGACGGAACAAGGTCAGATCATCTACGAAGCAGCTTTAAGGCTTTTTCGATCCCTTGAAGATTTTCGTGGAGCCGCAGGAAGCGCCCGAGGCCAACTCGTTGGAGAACTTCATCTGGGTGTCGTCGATGCAGTAGCAACAAATACCTCTTTACGGCTCAGGCAGACCATTGCTGAATTTTCATTAGTCGCCCCAGAAGTAAAAATCAACATAGACATCAATTCCCCGCAGGCATTGCATCAAGGGCTGCTAGAGGAGCGTTACCACATGATTTTATCGCCCATGTTACGTCACCATGACGCAGTAAAATATGAGCACGCCTTTGCTGAGACCCAACAACTTTATTCCGGCAGGGAGCACGCGCTATTTAAACTATCTGACCAACAGGTAACCAAGAGAGTTGTGGCTGACTCGATGTTTGCCGGCCGCTCATACACCCTGGAGTCTAAGCCCCCGAAGAAAATCAACTTTGATCAACGTGCCACGGTAGCGCACATGGAAAGTATTGCGCTAATGATACTTTCAGGAAAATATATCGGATATTTGCCCGACCACTATGCATGGCAATGGGAAAATACGGATGAGATGCGCGCAATTCTACCTAAAGTTTATCGCTATGAAGATGACTTCTATTTAGGGCATCGTGTTCGCGAGTCGAACCGGGCGGCTTTGGCTTTCATTGAAATCGCGAGACGAGAGATAATAAACTGACAGGCAGAAGACTCAAAATCAGATTTATACGATTGACGAATACACTAAGATGAATTTATTAGCAGCTATTCAATCAACGCGCGCCAATAGCAGTTTCTCGTGTGCTATTTAGCGTAAACAATATTGATGCTCTTGCTATCGAGCGACCGTTCCATCTCTGGGTGTCGTTTCTCGGTAACAATAATATCAATGTCAGTAAAGGGAACGCCACAAATACGGGCTTTGGTATCTATCTTGGCATGATTTACTACGGTCATGCTCCGGCTGGCTTTAGCGAACATCTTTTTGGTTAGCGCGGCATCCAGCGAGTGGTTGTAGCACATGCCATCACTGAGACTCAGCGCATCGCAGGAAGCAATGACCAAATCCGCATTAATTTGATCAACCATGGCCTCGGTAAAATGGCCACCAGTGGCATGGGATGTCTGACGGACGAAACCGCCCAGCAGACAGACAGTGATGTTCGGATTACTCACCAGGATTTCTGAAATGTTTGCAGCAGGGGTGGCAACGAAGAGTTCAAATTCAACCAAGGCAATATCACGAGCCAAAGCCAGCATAGTTGATCCGTCGCTGAGGAAAATAGTGTTGCCCGGTTCAATGAATTCGATCGCAACACGGGCCATGGCTTGCTTCTCACTGACAAATTTTTGCGCACGGATCGCCAGGTCTTCCTCAGCCGGGCGCATAGAAGGAACCGATGCACCGCCATAACCGCGTTTAACCTTGCCTTCCTGGGCGAGGATTGCCAAGTCGCGACGGATGGTCGCTGCTGAGGCATTCAAAAGCCCGCACAATTCATTAACCGAGACTTCACCGTGCTCGGCAATTTTGCGACGCAGCGCACGGCGGCGGGCGATGGGGTTACGTTTGGTCGAACTCATTCTTAGTCCTGTTGGTCTGGCGATGCTGTAACTATGGTCTGCGATCTCTTTTTACGCAACTTCAGCGGGTTAATTTAAGTCAATTTCACCCCAAGACCAAGCATAAATTAAGCTCCATAGATCTTGTTAGCGAATTTTCAACTCGAATCAGAAGCTGGAGAGACTACGCAAAATAATGCCAATGTAATGTAGCGCTCCAATTTTCAAAACAGTCTTTAAAAAATCATATATAGATCATATTAGCAATAACTAATGACTTTATTAACTATAAATGATTTGTATACGACTATTAATGATCGTGATAGACTTGGTTTTCGCTCCATCAGTTGTCCCGATTAGCTTTCCCTTTATTCACTGACGTATCGAGAGCTGTCTCCAGATCCATTACCCATACGGGAATCAAAATGAAAAATACACTTACTCTGCCGTCCGGCATAATAAGGCGTAGCGCGTTACTAAGCGCTGCGCTATTCACAACACTATGGTTGCCTGGCTTCGCGTCAGCCAGCACTTGCCCCACAGTCAAAGACCCACAAGGTATTACAACCTTAGTGCCACAGCAGCTGGATCTTGGTGACTTTGAAAACCAAACTGGTGCAAAGTTAACGCTATCAGGCAATCCTTTGTTCGATGAGCAAGTTAATTCCGGCAAATTGCCAGCAGTCAACGAACGGGTCCCGGAAGATGCCCTGGTCTCTTTGCCTTACAAGGAGTGTGGTAACTACGGTGGTATGTTGCGTGGCATATCCAAAGCACTTGAGTCGGGCACCTCTGAAATTCTGAGCTGGCGTCAAGTTAATCTGGTGCGTATCAGTGACGACCTGCAAACCCTGGTGCCCAATGTTGCCAAGTCCTGGGAATGGAACGACGATTTCACCTCGCTCACTATTTCTCTGCGCAAAGGGCACAAGTGGTCTGATGGAGCGCCTTTTACCGCTGATGACGTTGTTTTCTACATCGATGACATTATTAAAAACAAAGACCTGCACGAGGTTGTTCCGTCCGTCTGGATGGTTGGAGGAAAACCTGTTGACGTAACAAAGATTGATACCGAAACATTCCGGTTTGATTTTGCGGCGCCCTATCCCGGCCTGCTGCACTTCTTGGCAACCGGTGGATCATATTTCGCCGCCTATGCGCCCAAGCACCACTACATGCCTTACCTGCCAAAATATAATGCCAACGCTGACGAAGACGCCAAAGCAGCCGGTTCTGAAGGTTGGGTTCAACGTTTTGGGCTGATCTGGCACAAATGGAAAGACGCGGAAAACATAACTGCACACGCTTTGACTCGTCCTACCCTTGAAAGTCACCTTATTGAATTTGAAACCAATACCCAGCGTCGTCAATACGTCGCGAATCCGTATTACTTTAAGGTAGATAGCGCAGGTCACCAACTGCCCTATATTGACCGCCAGCATGAACGTTTCCTCGACCAGGAACTGTTCATTCTCTCTGTTTTAAACGGAGAGGTCGATGTTAAGACTCAGACCATGGATATTAATAATTTCCCCGTGCTCAAAGAAGGCGAGGCCAAGGGTCAATATAAAATTCATCGTCCGTCAGGCTCGTTCGGCCCTTACATTGTATTCAACCAGACCATCAAGGATCCGGGTTTGCGAGCTGTTTACAGCGATGTCCGATTCAGGAAAGCCATGTCACTGGCGATTAACCGCAATGAACTGAATGAAGTTCTCTGGTTCGATCTTGGCAAGCCCGAGCAAGCCGTGCCCATAGGTGTGCCTTTTGTTACCGATGCAGATAGAAATTATCTGATTAGTCACGACCCTGCAGCAGCGGGCGCCTTGCTCGATGAAATGGGTATGGTGATGGGTTCAGACGGGGTTCGTACAGGACCTGACGGCAAACCGTTCACCCTGCTATGGGAATATACGGCGCAGCACAGTTCTTCTGAGTTTGCGACACTGGTTTCCAGCTATTGGAAAAATGTTGGCATAAAGGTTACGGTTAAAGAAGTGACCACCCAGTTGATGCGTGAGAAGGCTTCTGCAAGCACCAGTGATATCAATATGGAATGGGACGTTCCTTACGAGCCGACCTTAATCAGTCAAATCGATGTTTACATCCCACCCTACAGCGACATTGGCCCTTTGGTTGGTGTTCCATGGCGGGATTGGGTTGCTTCAGACGGGGCTTCAGGCGAAGAACCACCCGCCTGGGCCAAACGGTTGTTTGAGCTTGCGGCAGTTTGGAAAACAGTTCTTCCTGGCAGCGACCGCTACACCGAGATCGGTACTGAAATGGTAAAGATCAATCTTGAGAACATGGTGATTATTGGCACAATGGGCAGTCTTCCAAAGCCTCTCGTGGTGTCAGATAAACTCAGCAACGTTCCTGAAGGATGGAACGTCAGTCATTTTAACTATGGCTACGATTATCCTTACCGAGCTGACCAGTGGTTCTTTAACTAGGGAAAGCAACTGCGAGACGGTGTCGTTCCGTCTCGCATTTACTCCAAAATCACATTCACTTCAGGAAACCCGGCATATCTCCAAACCCTTTCTGACGTTGCAGGCTGACTTGAAAGTCGAACATTCGAAGTCTTAGCAATATAAATGATAAGATTTGTCTTAAGTCGCTTTGTGTATATGGTATTAACGATGGCGGCCGTTTCGGTTGTTGCCTTCGTTTTAATCCAGCTACCGCCAGGCGATTTTGCAGATTCCTATGCGAACAAGCGGCAGCAGGCTGGCGCACCCATCACCACCGAAGAGCTGGATAATATGCGCCATCAGCTTGGAATCGACCGCCCGTGGTATGTTCAGTATGGTTCCTGGGTATCGGCCATGGTTCTCGAAGGAGACATGGGATATTCCTGGGAATGGCGACGTCCAGTCGCCGACGTTATTGGCGACAGGCTTCCGCTCACACTTGCCCTTGCTTTTACCACCTTGTTTCTAATGTATCTGATTGCTATTCCCATCGGCATCTATTCAGCGGTGCGGCAATATTCAATCACCGACCACATTTTTTCAACACTGGGCTATGTGGGGTTGGCAACGCCTAATTTTTTGCTCGCATTGATTCTCATGTACCTTGGGCAAAAGTGGTTTGGCCAGAGCGTCGGTGGCTTATTTTCACCTGAGTACCAGGATGCACCCTGGAGCTGGGGCAGAGTCGTCAATCTGATTGAGCACCTGTGGGTTCCTGTGATTGTTCTCGGCACCTCTGGCACCGCATACCTGATCCGTACAGTACGCGCCTCAACCCTGGATGAACTCGACAAGATGTATGTGATGGCAGCTCGCGCTGGGGGCCTTTCACCCATGCGCTTACTCCTGAAATACCCGGTTCGCATGGCACTTAACCCGATCGTTGCAACGCTCGGTTGGCGACTAACCTATGTGATTTCGGGTGCGCCCATTGTCGGAGTGGTGATGTCGCTACCAGACACGGGGCCGTTATTTTTGCATGCATTGTTAAATCAGGATATGTATCTGGCAGGAGGCATGGTGCTCATTTATTGTGCTTTCACCATCATTGGAACATTCATTTCAGACCTTTTATTGATTCTGGTGGATCCGCGTATTCGCATGCAGGGGGCTTCATAAGTTGATAACGTCTATCCCTCCTGTGAGAAAACCGAAAAAGCGTAATCGACGCCCTGAAATGGCCACCCAGTGGCAATTGATGTGGTGGAAATTCAAAAAGCACTACATGGCTCTGGTGGGTGTCATTATGCTTTCATTGTTGGTGTTTTTATCTGTTTTTGCAGAGTTCCTTAGCCCAGAGGTCCCATCTGGGCGTAATAACAGTTATCTGGCGAGTGGTCCTATGGGCATTCACTTTTTTGATGCGGACTGGAATTTCCACCTGCGTCCATTTGTGTATTCCCGGACTACCGAGCGTGACCCGGTAACGCTGAGAAAGCTTGCCATCGTCGATGAATCCGTACTGTGGCCGATTGAATTTTTTGCGAAAGGCGACTCATATAAGTTTTGGGGCCTGTTTGAAACCAATGTACATCTGTTCCAAGCAAATAGCGGCTTCGTGCACCTTTTCGGAACCGATTCGCTTGGGAGAGATGTCTTTTCCCGAACGCTCTATGCCACCAGAATTTCGCTTTCCGTTGGGCTGGTGGGAGTTACGTTTGCCTTTATTCTTGGGGCAATTATCGGCGGAATTGCCGGTTACTTTGGGGGGTTAGTAGATAACGTGATCATGCGCGTGATCGAATTTATACGTTCGATTCCAACTTTGCCTCTGTGGCTCGCGCTAAGTGCTGCCTTGCCAAGAGAGTGGAGTTCCTTGCAGGTATATCTCGCGATCACGGTAATTCTGGCTATGGTGGGTTGGACTCACCTGGCGAGAACTGTTCGCAGCAAACTCCTGGCCTTGCGAGAGGAAGATTTTACTGTCGCGGCACGTCTTTCCGGGTGCACCGACATGAGGATTATCCTTCGTCATCTATTGCCCGCCTTTATGAGTTACATGATTGTCGACGTTACTATCGCATTTCCCGAAATTCTGCTCGCCGAAACATCACTCAGCTTTCTCGGCCTCGGTCTACGCGAACCTGCAGAGAGCTGGGGTGTCTTGCTATTTGCAGCGCAAAATGTGCGGTCTATTTCACATATGCCCTGGTTGCTTATTCCTGGACTATTCATCGTGATCGCCGTTCTGGCCTTTAACTTCGTAGGTGATGGCATGCGCGACGCTGCTGACCCTTACTCTAAATAAGTTCTTATAATGAAAAACGACGTCTTACTCGAAGTGCGTGATCTTCACATCACCCTCGATTTTGATGGCGATGACATCCCTGTTGTTGAGGGAATTAACTTTGAACTTTCCGCTGGAAAAGTGTTGGCACTGGTTGGTGAATCCGGATGCGGAAAAAGCATAACCTCTCAGTCACTGTTACGCCTGCTGTCTCGAGAATTGCGTATTAGTTCTGGTGAAATCAATTTTCGACCAGATCAAAATCAGGCTCCAGTAAATATTGTTTCCCTCAGAAAAGACGGCGAGGAAATTCGGGCCATTCGCGGGAACCAGATGTCGATGATCTTTCAAGAACCTATGAGTTCTTTCTCTCCCATTCATAAAATCGGTGACCAGATAGGGGAAGTCGTTGAACTTCATTTGAAATTATCAAAAGCAGAGACCCGCGCGCGGGTCATTGAACTACTCGACAAGGTTGGCATTCCGGACCCTGAGCGGGCGGTGGATCAGTATCCGCATTCGTTCTCTGGTGGAATGCGTCAGCGGGCAATGATTGCAAAATCTCTGTCCTGCAATCCGTCCGTCCTTATTGCCGATGAGCCGACCACCGCACTCGATGTAACCATCCAGGCTCAAGTTCTTGATGTTATGCGTAAGCTCAAAGATGAATTCGGCATGTCTATGATTTTCATCACTCACGATCTCGGAGTCGTGGCCCAGATTGCCGACGAAGTTGCAATCATGTACATGGGGAAAATCGTCGAAAAAGGGCCTGTCATGGAAATTTTCAATGCACCTCAACACCCTTATACAGTAAGTTTGTTAAACGCTATTCCACGGTTGGGGAAATTGAATAATCGACGTAAGCTCAATTCTATTCGCGGCTCGGTACCAAGCCTTTTTGAGCGACCCCCGGGATGTGCTTTTCATCCCCGGTGCGATGACTTCATTACAAATCGCTGCGCTATTGATATCCCCGTAAAAACTTTGACCTCGCCCGGGCACGAAGTCCATTGCTTCCTGCATAATAATGTGAAGATGGAACAATCATCATGAGTCGCCTGCTCAGCGTCAATGATATAAAGGTACATTTTCCCAT
>Ga0055584_100006472_pt1 | contig 11489 bp, 9 predicted proteins | sample OSDHelmetaG_FD_58716 | JGI IMG/M metagenome (GOLD analysis project Ga0055584, IMG submission 58716) | Pelagic marine sediment microbial communities from the LTER site Helgoland, North Sea, for post-phytoplankton bloom and carbon turnover... | ecosystem: Environmental > Aquatic > Marine >...
GTTACTCGCGTTGTGCCCGGTAATTCTGTGAGGTAAACATGACAACAGGGTCTTTACCACCCAGTCAGGGTCTCTATGACCCCAGGTTCGAGCACGACGCGTGCGGTGTCGGATTTATTGCAAATATAAAAGGCATAAAATCCAACAGTATTGTCAGCAACGGATTAAAAATTCTTGATAACCTCACCCATCGAGGTGCTGTGGGCGCAGACCCCAAAGCGGGTGACGGTGCGGGTATGCTTTTGCAGATCTCCGATCGATTTTTTCGTGCGAACACTCCATTTGATCTACCTGAAGCTGGCCACTATGCCGTGGGCATGGTGTTCTTGCCTCGGTCTGACTCAGGACAGGCAGAAGCTCAGGCGATCATCGAGCGATACGTTATTGGTGAGCAGCAGGTATTGCTGGGTTGGCGTGATGTTCCGGTAAACAATACCAATCTTGGAGAAAGCGTCAAGCCAACCGAACCCGTAATAAGGCAGGTGTTCGTTGGTCGTGGAGTGGACATCGCCGATCAGGATGCGTTTGAACGAAAGCTTTTTGTTATTCGAAAGCAAATCGAAAAACAGGTCCGCGCATCAAACATCACTGGTAAATCTGATTTCTACGTTGCCACGATGTCCTCCAGAATCATTACTTATAAAGGTATGTTGCTTGCCGGTCAGGTCGGGGAGTTTTATCCTGACCTGGTTGACGAAAATATGGAGTCAGCGGTTGCGCTGGTGCATCAGCGTTTTTCAACCAATACTTTCCCGACCTGGGATCTTGCTCATCCTTTCAGGATGATTGCCCACAATGGAGAAATCAATACATTGCGTGGCAATACGAACTGGATGGCGGCGCGAAAGAGTACGATGTCGTCATTGATTCTGGGCAATGATCTTGAAAAAGTGTGGCCGCTGATACCCGAAGGCCAATCTGATTCGGCAGCTTTTGACAATGCTCTGGAGCTGCTGTTGGCTGGTGGCTACAGCTTATCCCATGCAATGATGATGTTGATACCGGAAGCATGGAGTGGCAACCAGGGCATGGACCCCGGTCGCCGGGCGTTCTATGAATATCATGCAGCGTTAATGGAGCCCTGGGATGGTCCTGCAGCCGTTGCATTCACCGATGGTCGACAGATTGGTGCAACACTGGATCGCAACGGGCTGCGGCCAGCAAGATACCTGGTAACCAGTGATGATATGGTAGTGATGGCATCAGAAATGGGTGTATTGGACATTGCTGAAGAGAAGATTATTAAGAAGTGGAGATTACAGCCCGGCAAGATGCTGTTAATAGATCTCGATCAGGGCAGGATCATTGATGATGAGGAACTAAAAAATACTCTGGCATCTTCCCACGATTACCAGGGGTGGCTGGATCGAACCCAGATTAAACTGTCGGATTTAAGGCCCGCTGTGGGCGCGATGTCTCCCGATAGAGAGACGTTGACGTTGGCCCAGCGTGCTTTCGGATATAGCCTTGAAGACATAAAGTTTTTGCTCACTCCCATGGTGACTGGCGCGGCTGAAGCGATTGGATCAATGGGAACCGACGTACCGCCTTCGGTAATGTCGTCCAGGGGCAAGCACTTGTCCAGCTACTTTAAACAAAACTTCGCTCAGGTAACTAACCCGCCCATAGACCCGATCCGCGAAGAGATTGTGATGTCTCTTATGTCTTTGATTGGGCCGAAACCTAATCTACTGGGGCTGGAAGATGGTGGAAAGGATATGCGCCTGTATATTCCGCAACCGGTACTCACTAATAATGAACTGGAGCGGGTACGCCAGATTGAGGACTATTCAAACGGCGCGTTTCGCACCAAAACATTAAGTATTTGCTACCCATCCAGTGCAGGACCCAAAGGAATGCGTGGTGCAATTCTGGCATTATGCGAAAAGGCAGAGCTTAGAGTGAGGCGTGGATACAATATTCTCATCCTGTCAGATCGTGACATGGATGCGGATAACGCTGCGATTCCCGCACTGCTGGCAACATCTGCAGTACACCATCATCTGATCGACCGCGGCTTGCGTACCGAATCTGGCCTGGTGATAGAAACTGGTGCGTGCCTGGAAGTGCATCATTTTGCTACTCTGGCTGGTTATGGTGCTGAAGCGATCAATCCTTACCTGGCATTTGACAGTATAAACAACATGCTGGCGCGCCTCGATTCCAATCTTGCCTTTGAGGAAGCGCAGCAGAACTACATTAAAGCGGTAGGCAAGGGATTAAAAAAAGTAATGTCGAAGATGGGTATATCAACTTACCAGTCTTATTGTGGTGCCCAGATCTTTGATGCAGTAGGTCTGTCATCGAGATTCATTGATCAATACTTTTTTGGCACCCACAGTTCGATCGAGGGAATCGGTCTGGAGCAGGTTGCGGTCGAGTCTTTCAGATGGCATCAGCGAGCCTACAGCGATGACACTGGTGCCAATCAGCTTGATGTTGGAGGAGAGTACGCGTATCGAGTGAATGGTGAAAACCATGTGTGGAATCCACAAACAATTTCCAAACTCCAGCACTCGACCCGAAGTAACGATCCCGGTACGTTCGCAGAGTTTTCCAGCAGTATTGATCAGCAGGATAAGAAGCTGTTGAATCTACGTGGCTTGCTGGAATTTAACTGGGCCAGCGAAGCCGTACCTTTGGAGCAGGTAGAGCCTGCTGCGGAAATCGTCAAGCGGTTTTCGACAGGAGCGATGTCATTTGGATCTATCTCTCACGAAGCGCATTCGACATTGGCGGTAGCGATGAATCGAATTGGTGGCCGTTCAAATACCGGCGAAGGTGGAGAAGAGCCAGAGAGATTTAATCCATTGCCTGATGGTTCAAAGAACCCTCAGCGCTCAGCGATCAAGCAGGTAGCCTCAGGGCGGTTTGGTGTGAGTACTGAATATCTGGTCAACGCAGATGACTTGCAGATAAAAATGGCCCAGGGTGCCAAGCCAGGTGAAGGCGGGCAGTTGCCCGGGCATAAAGTTAATGCACAGATTGCATCGGTGCGCCATTCGACCCCAGGTGTGGGTCTGATTTCGCCGCCACCACACCATGATATCTATTCTATCGAAGATCTGGCTCAACTGATTCATGATCTCAAAAATGTCAATCCGACCGCTAGAATTTCGGTAAAACTTGTTTCAGAAGGTGGTGTAGGCACAGTGGCCGCAGGGGTATCCAAGGCCCATGCCGATCACGTCACGATTTCTGGTTATGAAGGTGGTACCGGGGCGAGTCCCCTGACCTCGATCAAACATGCAGGCATTCCCTGGGAGATAGGCCTTGCCGATACTCATCAGACCCTGGTATTGAACAAACTCCGTGGCAGGATCGCGGTACAGGTAGACGGTGGGTTACGTACTGGTCGGGATGTAGTCATCGGCGCACTTCTTGGTGCAGATGAGTTTGGTTTTGCTACTGCGCCGCTGATTGTAGAGGGTTGTATCATGATGCGAAAGTGTCATCTCAATACCTGCCCGGTCGGAGTCGCAACCCAGGATCCTCAGTTGCGTAAAAAATTCACCGGTAAGCCTGAGCACGTTATTAACTACTTTTTCTTTGTTGCGGAAGAGGTGCGAAAGATAATGTCTAAACTTGGGTTTCGCACCGTAAATGAGATGATTGGACAGATGGATCGAATCGATACGCGAAAGGCGATCGAACACTGGAAAGCACGAGGCCTGGATTACTCAAAGATTCTTGCCAAACCGGAAGTGTCACCGACTACCCCTGTTTTCAACAGTGAGAAACAGAATCATGGGCTTGAGAAAGCGCTGGATCATTCTCTGATTGAAAAGGCGTGGCCGGCACTTGAGAAAAAAGAGAAAGTTGAGATCAAGGTACAGGTAAGAAATATTCATCGCACTATCGGTGCGATGCTATCCGGGCGAGTAGCCAGTCGATATGGTCATGCCGGATTACCTGATGACACAATTCTGATTCGCGCTAAGGGTACCGCAGGACAATCCTTTGGCGCCTGGTTAGCCCATGGCGTGTCCATGGAGCTGGAGGGTGAAGCCAATGATTACGTGGGTAAAGGCCTCTCTGGAGGTCGCCTGGCAATATATCCACCGTCGAATAGCGGCATTGGGGAAGCATCCAGCAATATCATCGTTGGTAATACCGTGATGTATGGCGCAATCAGCGGTGAAGCTTACTTCTGCGGTGTTGCTGGTGAGCGATTTTGCGTTCGCAATTCCGGTGCTACCGCAGTGGTGGAAGGCGTGGGAGACCACGGCTGTGAATATATGACCGGTGGCGTAGTCGTTTGCATAGGTCATACTGGTAGAAATTTCGCCGCGGGAATGTCAGGCGGTATCGCCTACGTTCTTGATCAGGCTGGAGATTTCTCACGGCGATGTAATCAGGAGCTGGTTGATCTGCGTTCTGTGGATGCTGATAAAGGCGCAGTGGATTTAAGCGATATGCTGGGGTCAGACGAAGCGAGACTTCGTAAACTGATTGAGCGACACGCAGCCTATACCGGTAGCAGTGTTGCGCAAAATATTCTGAGCAACTGGAACACATGTCTGAATAAATTTGTAAAAGTCATGCCCCTGGACTATGAAAACGCGCTGCTTAAATTGCGTCGCGAAGCGATGCCGGAACTGGAGGTGAGCAATGGGTAAGCCAACAGGATTTATGGAGATAGACCGTAAGGAGCGTCACTATCTTCCCGTAGACCAGAGAGTAAAAAATTACAAGGAATTTGTAATTAATCTGGGAGATCAGGACTTACGCAACCAGGGTGCGCGTTGCATGGACTGTGGCATCCCGTATTGCCATACTGGCTGCCCGGTCAACAATCTGATTCCTGATTGGAATGACCTGGTTTATCAAGATGACTGGCGAGCAGCCAGCGAGAGACTTCATTCAACCAATAATTTTCCTGAATTCACCGGAAGAATATGCCCCGCACCCTGCGAGGCGGCCTGTACCCTGAATATCGAGGACAACCCGGTCACCATCAAAACCATCGAATACAGTATTGTAGAACGGGCATGGCGGGAAGGTTGGATTCAACCACAGATTCCCCGCCACCGCAGTGGAAAAAGGGTCGCAGTGGTGGGTTCCGGGCCTGCGGGGCTTGCCTGTTCGCAGCAGCTGGCCAGGGCCGGTCATAGCGTTTCGCTTTATGAAAAACACGATCGCAGCGGCGGACTGTTACGCTATGGAATTCCTGACTTTAAATTAGATAAAAAGGTAATTGATCGGCGCATGGCGCAGATGAAAGCCGAGGGAGTGCGATTTCACAGCAACACGCATATTGGTGTTGATCTATCGGTTAACTACCTGGTGGAGAATTTCGACGCGGTGGTATTAACGGGTGGCTGTGAAGTTCCTCGTGATCTGCCAGTACCCGGGAGAGATCTAGGTGGTGTTCACTTCGCCATGGATTTTTTGCGCAATAATTCTCGTCGAGTACAAGGTAGTGTTGTGCCGGACAGTGAATTTATTTCAGCTGAGGGCAAACATGTAGTTGTCATTGGCGGCGGTGATACCGGGTCAGATTGTATTGGCACATCCAACAGGCACGGCGCGTCAAGTATTACCCAGATCGAAATTCTGTCTCAACCTCCTGAAGAAGAAAATAAGGCGCTGACCTGGCCGAACTGGCCGCACAGAATGCGTACCTCCTCATCCCAGGAAGAAGGTTGCAACAGGCTTTGGGATGTTGTCACCAAAGAGTTTATTGGCGACGGTAATGGCAGTCTGAAGGCTGTGCGTTGTGCCAAGGTGGCGTGGAAAATGGTCGATGGTGGGTGGAAGATGGAAGAAATTCCCGGATCAGAGTTTGAGCTTAAAGCAGAATTAGTTACCCTCGCCATGGGTTTTGTGCACCCCGTATTGCAGGGTATGCTGGAAGATTTTGAAGTGACGCTGGATACTCGCGGCAATGTTGAAGCTGCAACCGAGGGCGATAAGGCCTATCACACCAATATCGGCGGCGTGTTTGCTGCCGGGGATATGCGTCGTGGGCAATCACTGGTGGTATGGGCAATCAATGAAGGTCGACAGTGTGCCTCCGCAGTGGATAAATACCTGCGGGAAGACAACAACACTTCTGACTAGTCACTGACTTTCCCCTTTATAAATTTTGCTGAATTAATGTTGCTGAAAAATGACCGTTTGTTGCGCGCTCTTAGGCGCCAACCCGTAGACTGTACACCCGTATGGATAATGCGGCAGGCAGGTCGATATCTGCCTGAGTATCGTGCCACCAGAGCTGAGGCAGGTGATTTTCTTACGTTGTGTAAAACACCAGAGCTTGCGTGCGAAGTCACTCTCCAACCGCTCCGGCGATTTGACCTGGACGCCGCTATTCTGTTCTCTGACATTCTGACAATTCCTGATGCAATGGGTCTGGAGCTCTCTCTCAATGAGGGTGTTGGCCCAAAATTTGCCCGACCAGTGCGCAGTCAGCGGGATATTGATGCGTTACCGGAACTCGATATGGCAACCGATCTTGGTTATGTTACCGAAGCAATAAAGACCATTCGTCGAGAGCTCAATGGAAAGGTGCCGCTCATTGGTTTTACCGGCAGTCCCTGGACCTTAATGACTTATATGGTGGAGGGCGGTAGCAGTAAGGAGTTTGCCCTGGCAAAGGGTATGTTGCATGATAATCCGAACGCCGCCCACCAGCTGCTTGATAAGGTTACTACAGCCGTCATCAATTATCTCAGAGCCCAGGTGGAAGCAGGCGCTCAGGCCTTGATGGTATTTGACACCTGGGGCGGTGCGCTGTCTACCGTTGCCTACCTTGAATTCTCTCTTTCTTATATGCAGCGAATCGTCAGCGCGTTAAAACAGGATCAGGTTTGTGCAGACATCCCGATCACCTTGTTTACCAAGGGCGGGAGTAACTGGCTGGAGCATATTGCAGATACCGGTTGTGACGCCGTCGGACTGGACTGGACTATTTCGATGGACTCGGCGCGCCGGAGGATCGGTCATAAGGTGGCGCTGCAGGGCAATATGGATCCTACAGTGCTATATGCTTCACCGCAGAAGGTTGCTGCCGAAGCCAGGCGAATTCTTGCTGAGTTCGGCAATCACCCAGGTCACATTTTTAACCTTGGCCATGGCATTCATCCTGGAATAGATCCAGAAAAAGTTGCGGTGCTGGTGGATACCGTTCACCAGGCAGGAAAGTCTGCAAAAACCTAGGAACCTGCATCAAGTCATGCAAACAGGTTCCTTGATTTCTATTAATGCCAGAACCGGAATCATTCAATCGGTAGCTTTTTGTTGCGCTGTTTCATAGGCATCCAGTTGTTCTGCACTTGCTTTGTCCTGATATTTTTCCTTGTATTCAGTGTAAGGCATGCCATAAACAAGCTCACGGGCCTGATCGTAGTCCAGTTCAATGCTGTGTTCCGAAGCTTCGGATATATACCATTTTGAAAAACAATTACGGCAAAAATAAGCCAGATTCATAAGGTCAATGTTCTGCACTTCTGGATATTTCTGCAGATGCGCGAGTAATTTTCGGAAAAGAGCCGCTTCGATTTCTATACGGTCCTGATCGGGGATCTCCGGGTTGTCTTGTTTTTTCATGTTTCCTGGTTCAGTTTGGTTTTGGTTTTGGTTTTGGGTTCCGCCGCAAGATTGGCGTGGTTCTCCCGCATTAAGTTAGTGGCATATCTCGACTGTACGATATCAACCAGCACTACAACAAAGATAACGAAGTAGAACGTGGCCTTACTCATTGGCAGCACTTCGTGACTGAATAGTTTGAGATGAGCCAGATGAGCCTCTTCTCCAAGCAACATGATGCCGACAATAAATAAAATGAACAGAGCTATTACTTCGTACATGCGGTTCTTCTCGAGGAAAGATGCAACCCTGTCAGACAGCCAGATCATTAAGATTCTGCCAATGATGATAGCAATGGCCATAACTGTAAATACATTTATAAGCGCCATGGCACTGAGAATGGAATCGAATGAAAAGACGGCATTCATTACTACAATCATTGCCAGAACCCCTGCATAAGAACTGCCTGGTCACTGATCCTGATTCAGGTCCTCCAGGATGAGCATGTGCATGATTTCCTTGAACGCGGTATATATAATGAACACCCCACCAAGCACCACCACCAGGTTGTGCAGATTAAATGTGCCTTCAATAAAGCCCGTGAGGTGGCCTCAAACAAGGTGTTCTGGAGTAGCGAAATCACTTTTACCAGGACAAAAAGCAGGACAATTCTAAGGGCCAGTGCAAGGCCGATGCCCCAGCGCCTGACGCTGGCCTGATGGGTTGGGTCTACCCTTTTCGACTCAAGCGAGATATAAAGTAGATTGTCGAACCCCAGTACCGCCTGCAGCAATACCAGCATTGCAAGGGTGAACAGGTTTTCTATGCTTAAGAGTTCCAAGGTTTTTGTCCTTTCAGTGGAATCGCAGCATTCTACACCATCGATATTTGGCTAAAAGCACTTTACCGAAACTTACTCGTCTTTAACAATATTGCCATCATGCAGTGTAGTCCGGTTTGCTATAATCGGTCTGCCCTGTTGACCGATGCCTGCTGCGCTCAAAATGCCCACCGATTCACAAAACGCCATTGAATTTGCTCGAACTGTTGTAGAAATCGAGGTTGAAGCTGTGAGTGCGCTGAAAGACCGGATTGGTGAAGCATTCAATAATGCCTGTAAGATGATCCTCGAATGCAAGGGGCGAGTGGTAGTGATCGGCATGGGCAAGTCCGGCCACATTGGTGGAAAGATTGCTTCCACTCTGGCCAGTACCGGAACGCCATCGTTTTTTGTTCATCCCGGGGAAGCCAGTCACGGTGACCTTGGTATGATTACCCCGGATGATCTGGTGCTCGCGATCTCCAATTCCGGTGAAACTGCGGAAGTAATTACCATTCTGCCCATTGTTAAAAGAATTGGCACCGGTCTTGTGGTGATGACTGGCAATACCGATTCAACCCTTGCTACCCAGTCAGATGTTTGTCTGGATGTCAGTGTATCAAGGGAAGCCTGCCCGCATAATCTGGCGCCAACAGCCAGTACTACCGCGACCCTGGTTATGGGAGATGCACTGGCCGTTGCTGTGCAGAAGCTCAGGGGGTTTTCCGAGATGGATTTTGCCCGAACTCACCCTGGCGGTACCCTTGGCAAGCGCTTGTTGCTGTTTGCTTCTGACTTAATGCATAAGGGTGACGAGCTGCCGTTGGTGTCTGCAGAAGCCAGCTTACAGGAACTATTGCTGGAGATGTCTACCAAAGGTCTTGGTATGGCGGGCGTGATCGACCAACAGGGTACATTGCTCGGTATGTTTACTGATGGTGACCTGCGGCGCACGTTGAATGAAGGTGTTGATATTTACAAAAACAAAGCCATTGATCTGGCTAAGGCTGATCCCTTTACCATCACTTCAGATACCCTGGCAGCAGAGATCGTTAAAATTATGCGCGATTATGCTCAGCAGGGCCCCCACGCGATCAACAGTTTATTTGTGGTGAATGAAGAGGGCGTGGTAGTTGGGGCATTAAACACCCATGATCTTCTCAGGGCAGGTGTGATTTAACGTGCTGGAGTTGAGACAGAATATTATCCTGATTGCGGTTTTTGTATTTCTGCTGCTTGTATCTGCGTGGTTTCAGTTTGGTCTGCTTGATACTCCGGTATCAGAGCTCTCAGAGCAGGAAAAAAATGCTGCAGACTACTATATCGAAAACTTTGTCTCCACCGGAATGGATGAGCTGGGTAAAAAATATGAACTTCGAGCTGAACGGATGGTGCACTATCCTTTTGGCGATCGAGCATTGCTGGATAAACCGCGTATTGTGCAATATGATCTTAAGGAAACTCCAAGACATATATACGCGGATTCCGGTTGGCTCTACAATAGCTCATCAAAAATCTTGCTTACTGGCAACGTGCGCGTAGTACAAAGCCAGACTGATAGTTCCGGAGGTGTGTCGATGGGCGAGAAGATGGTGATATATCTGAAAGATAAAAAAGGCTGAGTAACGGCTGATTATGACCTGGGAATCACCCGGTTAAGGGTTGGTTAAGGCACGTTGTGCAGTATTGATTACTGGTGAAATCTCCTTTGAAAAGGGAACTAGAGGTTGAAAGATGCGAGCAAATATTTTCCTGTTTCTGACAATGATGGCGGTTAGCTTTGGTAGCGTTGCTTTAGATAATGATCGAGATCAGCCAGCCACGCTCGAAGCAAATGACTTTGAACTTGACCTGAAAACCGGGGTGAGAACCTATCGGGGAGATGTCCTCTATCGTCAGGGTAGTATTCGACTCGAATGCGATGAGTTGGTTACCTTCTTTAACGATGATGGCGAGTTGGATAAGGCCGTATGTACCGGAGATCCTGGTCGCTTTAAACAGCGGCCCGAAGGGTCTGAAGAAGACATGATCGGTAAGGCAAGAGAAATAACAATGGATCAGGTTGCAGAGCTGGTTGTGATGAAAAGCAGAGCAGATGTGACTCAAGGCGGGACGCGACTTACCGGTCGGCTGCTGACCTATGACCTGAAAACAGAGAAGGTGAGGGTTAAAGGTGGTGAAGTTCCGGCCAAGACATCTACAGCCAGTACAGATGCGGAAGCTTCCGGGGACTCTGTATCAGCGACAACGGGGTCTTCGACTTCGGATTCATCATCCAAAGAAGCCGAAGCCTCGTCCAGACCGACTATTGTGATCCAGCCCCGTAAGAAAAAGAAGAAAAACTAGCCTGGTAGTCTTCATCTATGCGCACCCTGACAGCGAAAGCTCTGGTTAAGAAATATAAACACACCGTTATTGTCAACGGCGTGGATCTGGTGGTGAATGATAATGAAGTGGTGGGGTTGCTTGGCGCAAACGGCGCCGGTAAAACCACCAGTTTTAATATGATTATTGGTCTAGTGCGCGAGACCGAGGGCCGGGTTTTTCTTGATGATGACGACATTACTGATTTACCGATGCATGAACGTGCACGCCTTGGTATTGGCTATCTACCACAGGAGCATTCGGTATTTCGCAAACTAACCGCCGAACAAAACATACTTGCGGTGCTTGAAACTACTCGAAAGCATGATGCTGAAGAACGTGCTGTGATCAGCCGTACTTTACTGGAGGAGTTTGGAATTTATCACTTGCGGGATAAGCTGACGATTCAGTTGTCAGGGGGAGAGCAGAGGCGAGTTGAAATTGCCCGGGCACTGGCTCTGGAGCCATCCTTTATACTGCTGGATGAACCCTTTGCGGGGGTGGATCCCATAGCCGTTAAGGAAATTCAGCAAATAATTACATTGTTAAAAGACCGTGGCATTGGCGTATTAATTACTGACCACAACGTGCGTGAGACCCTTGGAATATGTGACCGCGCTTACATTCTGCATCAGGGGGAGGTGCTGATTTCCGGTTCCCCGTCCGTCATTATGCAGGATCAAAGAGCCCGACAAGTCTATCTTGGCGAAGACTTCAGAATGTGACTGCAAAAGTATAACATGAATACCTCAGACACAAATGTGGCGGAAATTAG
>Ga0055584_100006474_pt1 | contig 11489 bp, 9 predicted proteins | sample OSDHelmetaG_FD_58716 | JGI IMG/M metagenome (GOLD analysis project Ga0055584, IMG submission 58716) | Pelagic marine sediment microbial communities from the LTER site Helgoland, North Sea, for post-phytoplankton bloom and carbon turnover... | ecosystem: Environmental > Aquatic > Marine >...
GTAGGCGCTCGAGGCGACGCAGGAGCTGTTTGCCGAGTAGATCATGTTAAATCCGGCAGACTCCTAGATATAAAGTTTCACAGCGTGTATCAATAAACCAACGAGGCCGCCCACCAGCGTGCCGTTGATACGTATAAACTGCAAATCCCGCCCAATCGCCAGTTCAACCCGGCGACTGGTATCCATGCCGTCCCAGGATTTCACCGTGTCACTGATCAGGCTTGCTATCTGGGCACTGTTTCGCCCGACCACCAGGGTAATGGAATTGACCAGCCAGGCATTGACCCAGGTTTGCATTTCCGGGTCGTTATCAAGCTCTTCAGCCACGTTATCCAGCCATTGTCCAACGTGCTGCTTTATCACTGATTCTGGTTTTTCAATATCCGTTTCGATGTTGCCTGCCAGTTCACGCCACAAACCATACAGGTAGTCCTGCAACTCATCGTTATCAAGCAACTGCTGTTTGAAGTCGTCACCCAGGCGCCGGTGCTCCGGACTGTTCTTTAGCTCATGTGCCAGATTTTGAACCCATTGGTTAAATTTACCGCGCAGGTGGTGATCCTGATCCAGCGCCATTTCGAATAATTGATGTTCTATCCGTTCAAGCATGGTTTTCAGAATGCGGTCATCAACAAAGCCCGGCAGCCACCAAGGGCTTTCCTTTTGTACCCTGTCCCGGATTGCATCGCGGTTGTCATGTACCTGCACGATGGCGTAACGCAATACCTGGGTGAGTATCTGCTGGTGTCTTTGTCCGCGCACCAGCCACTCCAGTGTGTTGCCAAGCAGTGGTGCCAGGCTGATATCGGCCAGTTGTTTACTTGAAAGTCTCGATAGAAACCGGCGCACTCGTTTTTCATGCAACGCACCGAGTGCCCAGCGAAGCACAGCAACTGAAAGGTCCTCTACGCTTCGACGGCCTTTGTCACTTTTAAGCCAGTTGACAACAAATGCCGCGAGGTTGGTGCTTTGCAATTTTTTCCGTACCACTTCCGGTTCGAGAAAATGATCGGCGACAAAACGCGACATACTCTCACCAATATCATTTTTGCGGTTGGGTATGATGGCTGTGTGTGGAATGGGTAACCCCAGGGGGTGGCGAAACAGGGCGACAACGGCAAACCAGTCGGCCAGCGCACCCACCATGCCAGCCTCGGCAAATGCGTGCAGCCAGGCCGCCCAGGCGTAAGGAGAGTGCAGCGTTAAGAAAAATATCACGGCCATCAGACAAAGCAGCAGTAAGGGAATCCGCTTCATGCGTCGCAGTTGCAGTGCCTTGTCAGTCTCGCCGGGTAATGCCACGGGTTCCACCATCAGGTGATTTACCTATGCTGTAAGAATATTTTTAAACCTTACCCGCTTACGGCCTGATTGTCTGTAGGTACCAGGTCATTAATTTCATAGTGAAATCTTCCATGTTTGAGTATGGTCCCGGCTCATAGAAGCGTGATTTCACACCTTCGGCATTGTTTTCAATGATCCTTTTGTCCGCCTGCGTGGTTACGTCCCACAACCATGTCAGGCGTTCCTTGTCGTAATCTTTACCTTCCTGCGCTTCACCATTGACCAGCCATGTAATATCGCACTCGGACTCGTTCAGTGACACCGGTGTAAACCGGTAGATGACGATATAGTCACAATATGCCAGTGCGAAGCTTACCGGACCCACCTGAAAATCCGTGGTACCACCGTCGTAATCCCTGATATCTCCCAATAAAGGTGCGACCGCCCGGCCATCCTCACTACCGGTCACATGACCGCGCCACATGGGGTAACGCTCAAAGGCATAACCGGCGCCAAAGCCCGGTTCATCCAGGTAAACACAATTCACTGACCTCTCATCCAGGCCACACGCATCGGCGCGGGCCATGACCGCTTCCATCTCCTTCGTGGAACGGGCACCCGGCCTGGCCAGCGCATGACCACGGGTATATTCCGGATGTGAAGCTGCGCAGTGGTAACACTCGGTGTAGTTCTCCACCGACAGCTTCCAGTTGGCGTTGATGGAGTAAGTTTGCCGGTGCGCGACTTTTGCCTTGTCAATCCGGTAAGGGCGCAGGCAAGCGCTCAAGTCCTCGCGCACAGGTTCAAATGAAGCGGCTTGTTCGGCAAAATTAATGTAGATCATACCTTCCAGTATTTCGGTATGAATTTTCTTGAGCCTGATGGCAGATCGGTCAAAGTCATCGGGCATATGGGCGGCCGAGTGAAGCCGGCCATCCAGATCATAACTCCAGCCGTGATAACGGCAGACCAGTTTCTTTGAGCAGCCACGGTTTTTGAGACAGATTTTTGAACCCCGGTGCCGGCAAACATTCAACAGGGCGCTGACTTCCCCTTCCCCGCTTCGTATAATAATGACTGACTCTCCAGCCATTTCAAACAGGAACCAGTCACCGACTGCCGGGATTTCGCTCAAATGTCCGGCGTATAACCAACTTTTCAGGTAGATCTCTTCAATATCACGCTGATAGATATCGTTGTCAGTATAAAAGGCCTGGTCCAGCGAGGTTCTGGCGGTTTGTGCGTCTATTAACCTCGTTATTGATTGCTCGTCCATGGTTTCCTGTTCGTTGTTGCTCAATTATGGGTTGCTGCTACGGCGGGTTCATGCGGAGAAATGGCCAGGGAAAACACCCCGCAAATAAGACAGGCTAATCCCCCGCGCCAGTTCCAGGTTCATTTCGGTTGGGCTGAGCAGTAAATCCAGCCACAAGCCTGCATGCATGGCCACCAGCCCGGTGGCAATATGACCAGCATCGGCTTCAACTCTGCCTTGCTTGATGATCTCTTCACACAATCCGGTCAACGTCTGCTTATACTCCCGGGCACTCTCTGCATAAATCTTGCGATAGGTCAGTCGTGGACGGCTTTCACCCCAAAATGCAAACCAGACCGCCAGTTTGTTGCGCTGGCAAATCCGCTTGTCAAAATCCACGCTAAGCAGTGCGGTCAGTTTTTCCGCTGCTGAACTACCACTGTTCTCCAGGGCCTTGTACCAGGCAATACGGTACTCATCCACAACATATCGCAGTGTTTCTTCAAGCAAGCGCTCCTTGCTCTGGAAGTGCAGGTTGATAATTCCCTGGCTGAGTTTTGCTTCGTTGGCCACGGTCGCCATCGTGGTTACCGACAGGCCGTGTTTTGCGATCGAACGTATGGTCGCTTTGATCAGTTGAACCTGACGCTCCTCCTTGGACGCCGTGCGTCGCTTTGTCCGGGGCTTTGTTATGGACTGGTTCAAACGGGTTCCTTGTTCAAAATATCTGTGCGGGCAACGAGGGCCCGCTCTGGTTTACGCATTCAGCATAATCGCTTCCAACAAACTTTTCAATGAATGAACAATCATTCATTCATTGTAGACAAAATAACCCGTATATGTGACTATGTGTGCGAACAGATTTGCCACCGAGCCACCTGCCTGGCACAGCTACACCGGGAGTCCTTGAGCATGAAGAAATATGATGCCATCGTGATTGGCGCAGGCCATAACGGCCTGACCAATGCAGCCTACCTGGCCAAAGCAGGACTTGATGTTCTGGTAGTTGAAAAAAACGACTACATTGGTGGCGCTACAGCCAGCCGGGAACTGCATAAGAACTGGATCTACTCCAACGCCTCATATGTCAGCAGCCTGTTGCGACCGGAGATCTTCCGTACACTGGAACTGGCCAAGTACGGTTTGCAGATCGTGCCTTATGGCGGTAACGCGACAATGTCCCAGGATGGCGATTACATCGGCTCATTCGTTGATCCGGACGTCTCACGCCGGGAAATGGCCCGCCTCAGTCCGCGTGATGCCGACGCAAAGGTTCGTTTTGATCGTGACCTCATGCGCCAGTGCCGGTTTATCAGGCAGTTTCTGCTGCGCACTGCTCCGGACCCGACGTCTTTTAAACCCCGTGACCTGATGGGGATGCTCCACATGGGCAAGGCGCTAATGAACCTTGGTGAGGACGTAATCTACGACATGATGCGTCTGTATACGATGAGCATTTCAGATTACCTGGATGAGTACTTTGAACATCCACTGATCAAAGCTGCTAAAGCGGGCAGCGGCATTATCGGGTCTGCCATGGGTGTCATGTCACCCGGAACCGCATATGTCTTGTTACACCATGCCATGGGCGATGTTGATGGCACCATGGGAGCCTGGGGTTTTGCGCGTGGCGGTACGGGTGCCATCGCCAGGGCAATGAAGGACTGCTTTGAAGACAATGGCGGCACACTAGTTACCGGTTCCGGTGTGGAACAGATCCTTGTCACCAATGGCAGGGCTAAGGGCGTGGCACTGGAAAACGGCAACGAGTACCAGTCTGACATCGTTGTTTCCAATATGACACTGCCACGCACTTTTCTTGAGTGTATGGACAAAAAAGACCTGGATCCGGAATTTCTCCGCAGGGTGAAAAACTTCAAGATTCGTGGCTCGTCCGGCAAGGTCAACATGGCACTGGATGGCTTGCCCAAATTCACCGCCCTGCAGGGTAATCCTGAGCTGATCAGCGGAGACTTACACCTGGTTGATACCGTTGAGCGACTTGAGCTTGCTTACGATGACTGGAAAAGCGGAACATGGTCCAAAGACCCATACCTTGACATACTCATACCATCACTGACGGACCCAACCATGGCACCGCCAGGCAAACATTTCATGTCGGTATTCGTGCAGTATGTGCCACCCAAGGTTAACGGCGAGGACTGGACAAACGATCAACGTGATCAGTTCGGTCAGACTGTCATCAACCAGATCGAAAAATATGCACCTGGTTTCAAAGACCTGGTCCTGCACGCGGAAATCCGCACACCACGCGAGCTCGAAAATGAAATCGGACTGACCCAGGGTAATATTTTCCTGGGTGAACTGACCATGGATCAATTGCTGTTCAACCGACCGGTTCCCGGTTATGCGCAATATCGGGGCCCGGCAAAGGGCCTCTATATGTGCAGTTCTTCAAACCACCCCGGCGGAGGCATCATGGCGGCCCCGGGTGCCAATGCAGCACGTGAGATTCTCAGGGATATTCGCAAACCCAATACCGTACCGGAGGGCTGGCTTGATGACTAATTCCAATCAGCAGATCGTTATCATCGGTGGTGGTCACAACGGTTTGGTCTGTGCTGCGTATCTTGCCATGGCAGGTAGACAGGTGACAGTACTTGAGGCTGCTGACCAGGTGGGCGGCGCGGCCATAACACGTGAATTTGCACCCGGTTTCAAAGTATCGGCCGGTGCACACCTGTTATTCATGCTGGATAAGACTATACGAAAAGAACTATCCCTTGATTCGGCAGGCTTGTCATTTTCACAACAGGATATGGATACCACCGCCCTGGCGGAAGATGGCAATCACCTGTTGATCACCGGCGATTCGATAAAGGGCGCAAACGTCAGCGATAAAGATCGCCTGGCCATGAAGGAATACCGGCGCTTTATGAATCGTTTTGCCACTGTTCTCAACCGTCTGAATAATCGTATCCCACCCAGGATTGGCACCAGGGACCGCAGCGATTGGATAAGCCTGGCAAAAATGGCTCTGAACATCCGCTTGCTGGGCAAGGATGATATGCGTGAGTTTCTGCGTATCGCAGGTATCAATATTTATGACGTCCTGCAGGAAAACTTTGACAACCCCCTGCTAAAAGGCGCATTAAGCCTGGATGGCGTACTGGGCAGCAACCTTGGACCCCGCTCCAATAACAGTGTGTTCTGTGCCTTACATCGTCTTAGCGGCATACAGGGCCTCGCCATGCCAAAAGGCGGCATGGGCACAGTCAGTAAGGCCCTGGCGGCGGTCGCGGAAAAACAGGGCGCGCATATCAGGACATCAGCGACCGTCTCGCGCATCCTGATGGATGGTGACCAGGTTTCCGGTGTTGAACTGCAGGGTGGTGAACAAATTGACGCCGGCACGGTGATATCCAGCGCCGACCCCAAAACCACCTTTCTCGGACTATTGGGTGCCCGTAATCTCGAGGCCGGCTTTGTTCGCAGAATATCGAATTTCCGTATGCGCGGCAATGTCGCCAAGTTACACCTTGCGCTGGATGATGCACCTGTGTTCAAGGGTCTGAATCAAAACCAGTTGGGTGACCGCCTTTTAATCGCGCCGGATATGGACTATGTGGAGCGTGCTTTCAACCAGTCAAAATATGGCGAACACTCAATTAAGCCGGTTGCAGAAATCACCATACCGAGTCTGCATGACGTCAGTCTTGCACCACCGGGCAAGCATGTACTCTCGGCAATAGTGCAATATGCGCCTTATCATCTGAAAGCGGGCTGGCCCGAAAAGAAAGCAGCTTTTAAAGACGAGTTGATCGAGTTACTGGCATCTTATGCGCCCGGCATTCATTCTCAAATTCTCCACGCGGAATTACTGACACCTGTGGATATCGAGCGTCAATTCCGTATTACCGGTGGTCATTGGCACCATGGCGAACTGGCCATTGACCAATCCCTGATGTTAAGGCCCGTGCCCCATTGTGCGCAGTACCAGAGTCCGATTAATGGCCTCTTCCTGTGTGGTGCAGGCAGCCATCCCGGGGGAGGCGTGATGGGCAGCGCCGGCCGTAATGCCGCACACGCCGTATTGGGTGTAAAAGACCCTGAGGGCAAAAACTCATGAACCAGATCAGCAAAGTAGAACCGATTGATTTTTCCACCAAGGAACACTACCTGACGAAGGCCTTTAAAAGCCCGTTCTACTCACGTCAGGAACCCCTGAATCATCTGAAAGAATGGGGCCGCTGGGCAGATTACCTGTCTCCGGTTGCCTACACCTGCTCCGGGATGGAATATTTTGCCTGCCGCAATACCTGCGCAGTATTTGACCTGACCCCCATGACCAAGTACCACATCAGCGGCAAGGATGCCCTGCCCTATCTGAACCGTCTGGTCACACGTGATGTCAACAAGATAAAACCGGGCCGGGTTGGCTATAGCGTCTGGTGTGCCGATGATGGCCAGGTGATTGACGACGGCACAATATTTCATTTGGGTGAAGACGATTACAGGTTGTGCTCACAGGAGCGCCACCTGGACTGGTTGCTGACCAATACGCTTGGCTTTGATGTCCAGGTCACTGAGGAAACCCACGAGGTTGCCGCGCTTGCACTTCAGGGTCCCACCTCCTGTGCAACACTCAAAGGAATGGGTCTTGAGAATGTCGAAAACATGAAACCTTTTGATATCCGGCATTTCCCTTTTGAGGATACCCAGCTGATGATATCGCGCACCGGTTTTACCGGTGACCTGGGTTATGAACTCTGGATAGACCCCGGACATGCTGAGGCTTTGTGGGACCAGTTATTTGAGGCCGGCCGTTTGCATGGCATAAAGCCCATGGGCGACGAGGCGCTGCAGATACTCAGGGTTGAGGCAGGCTTTATCCAGGCGCGTCATGAGTTCATGCCAGCGCATGCAACTGTGCGTACCGGCCATACCCGTTCACCATTTGAGCTGGGGCTCGGTTGGTTGGTTGATTTTAAAAAGCCTGTCTTTAACGGACGCAAGGCATTGCTGGCACAAAAAAAACACGGCCACCGCTATAACATGGTCAAGTTGGATATCGATGGCAACAAACCTGCCAATGACTCATACGTGTTTACAAAAAACAAAAAACTGATTGGAACGGTTACCTCTGCGCACTGGTCACCTTCGGCCAAGGCGAGCATTGCCCTGGCAACCGTGGAAACACCTCATGGCAAGCCCGGAGAAGAATTATTGGTGGAGATCTACTACCAGAAAGAACTGAAGTGGAGTCGTGTGATGGCCAAGGCACGCGTTGTCACAAAGGTGTTTTACGATCCACCACGCAAGCGCCTGACACCGCCGGCAGATTACTGAAGCGCTAGCTTTGCCGGTACAAATGAAGGGGCCCGGTTCAGACCTGCCGGTTAATCACAGCACACGGCGGTTTTGGACGACTGGCCTGGAACTTCCTCAACCAGGGCGGGCAGCAAATAGCCGGGTAAACTGCTGCGTAATTGTTGGTAAATCCGGCAGGACTCCTGCACGGATAAATCGAAGTGTGCAGCACCCTGCACCCTGTCAAGCCGATGCAAATAATATGGAATAATGCGGCTCGCGAATAACTTGTTGGACAGATCACTCAGTATTTGAGAACTGTCATTGACGCCTTTGAGCAATACGGACTGATTAAAAACCTGATAGCCCTGTTGAGCCAGTAAACGAAATGCCGCCTGGTTGTGAGCGGAGATTTCATTGGGATGATTGATATGAGAGACAAATACGACCTGCCCCCTGAACTGCTTTAAAGTCTCTAACAAGTTTACGGTAACCCGCTCCGGCAACACCGATAACAACCGGCTATGGAAGCGTAAAACGCGGATATGCGGAATCCTGTTCAGGTTGCTGATCAGGCTTGCGAGTTTATGGTCGCTGACCATCAATGGGTCACCGCCGGAAAGGATCACTTCACTCACTTCCGGGTTTTCCGACAGGTAGGTCATGACCCCGCCGTTCATATTGTAATCGACACTGGATTCGTTGTAGGGGAAATGACGCCGGAAGCAATACCGGCAGTGGATCGCGCAGGCACCGGTCAGGGTTAGCAGCACCCGGCCGTGGTACTTATGAATTAGACCGGGTACAGGCATGGCCCGCTGGTCACCAACGGCATCCTCACTGTATCCATCGACGAGTTGAAATTCGCGCGCATCCGGCAAAACCTGGAGTAGCAACGGATCAAGGGCATTGCCCTTCTCAATCAGTGACGCAAAATACCTGGTTACCCTGAGCGCAAAGTCATGCTTGCCGGTAAAGCCTGTCCCGGCGGGATCTATTTCGCAGTATTCCAGCAACTCACCAAGCTCACGAAATGATTCGGAAACCACCAGTTTCCAGTCGCGGTCCCGTGGTAAAAAGTCTGCCTGGCAACCCGTCATTTATTTCTGGCCTGCCGGCGCCTGGTCTCCAGCCGTTTGTGCGCGTCCTCACGATAAGCTTTCGCGGCGGCCAACAGGACATCCGGGTGTAAACGCACCTTGTAATCCGGGTTGATGTAAGCGAAGTTAATCAAACCATCAGTACCGATAAGATAGGTAGCAGGGGCCGGCAACACGTGGTGGGTTTCACCCGAGGCCTTTTCCAGATCTATGTCGTAGCTCAGATACCGTTCGTTCAGTTCATCATCTACCTGAAACGCCAGGCCGAAAGCGCGTGTGGCACTCAATGAAGAATCCGAATAAAGGGTATACCCTATGTCCGGATCGTCCAGGCTTTCCAGCAAAAACTCCGGACTGTCGATACTGATAAACCAAATATTGAAACCCATTTCCTTCAGTTGTCTTTCTGCCAGCCGCAATTCAGCCAGGTGCAAATTGCAATACGGACACCAGCCGCCACGAAAAAATGTCAGTACGATGGGTTTATCCTGCGCTCCTGATTCAAATCTGAATATCTGGTTTTCAACATCCTGCACCGTGAAATCCGGTGCTTTCATCCCGATCAGGAGTGGTTGCACCTCATCAGCGCTGGAATGGATGTCTGTGCGTTCTTCTGCCATGACCGCAGTGGAAAACCCCATCAAAAGGGCCATTATCAGTCCTGAAAAACCTTTGTTCATTATTATTCCCTGTTAGTTTATTGCACAGTTAAGACCGTATAGCTTGCCATTCTATTTCAAAAGCGAATGTAGCCCGCAATACCATTCAATGCCTCCAACCGGATCGACGATTCTGCTCCATTATATTGCCCCCCCGGTTTTGCCCATGCATTGGCTTTTATTGATACAAGTCAATATCGGGAAATTGGTATAAAATACAATTAATATTCATATTTAACACAATTTCAGGAGCTACAGCATAATGCAATTTAAAGTGAAGACCGCACTTCTGACGGGAATGGCCCTAAGTATGGGATTTGCCGGTACGGCCAATGCTTTCGAGCCGGGTGATTGGCTGGTCCGGGTTGGCGCATCCTATGTTAGTCCGGCATCGGACAACCACGATGTCGTATCGGTTGAATCAGCTACCAGCGCTACGATTAACTTTAGCTATATGATGACAGACGTCTGGGCCCTGGAACTTCTTGCAGCCTACCCTTTCAAGCATGATCTTGAATTGCAGGATGGCACAAAGATCGGCAGCACCAAACTGCTGCCACCCACCTTTAGTTTGCAGTATCACTTCAGTCCAACGGAACAGTTTCAACCCTACGTGGGTGTAGGTATCAACTACGCCAGTTTCTCTAGTGAAAAAACCCAGGGCGCATTGGAAGGTGTTGACCTCAACCTTGGCGGCAGCTGGGGATTAGCCGGTCAGATCGGCTTCGATGTAATGTTTAATGACGATTGGTTTTTTAACCTCGATGTGCGTTATATCGATATTGACACCAAGGCCGAACTGGACGGTGTAAGCATCGGCAAAGTCGAGATTGATCCCTGGATTTTTGGTGGTCACATCGGATACAGGTTCTGAACGAAATTTACTTCACCCTGATTTAGTTCTCCACATTAAAGGGGCCTTCAGGGCCCCTCTTTTTTTAGTCCCGCAGAGCCCTCCGGGATCCTGCTTTAACAGCGCAGCTAATCTGAAAAGCGCTTTTCAATACTGTGACACAAACCGCAGGAGACGATCTCCCTTGCTTTTGATGCAGTTGGGCTCATTGACCGGATGCCTGCCGTGCGGTCCTTCGAAGGTTCCATTCGGAATGCTATTGGCATCATGATAAACATGGCCTTTCAATCAGACCGGGCTCATACAGGCAAAAAAAAAGGCCCGGTTTCCCGGGCCTTTTCTCACTTACTTACTTTCAGGCTTAAAACCTGCGCATGGTCGCCGGTCTGAAATACCAGCCACTGGCCAGTAACATCAAGGTCAGCAACAACAATGCCAGCTTGTCGTTGACAGGAACATCCAAGACTTCAGCCGGTGGTGCCATGAACATATTGACCTGTATACAGGTAACGCTTTGGCCTGCGCTGAGTGTCACAGGATGCGGGACTGGTGTGTTCCCGGCATTATCTACACAACGAACACCATCGTCCATGTAGTCCAGAACCTGGTCGGCCATCTCGGACAAGGTGTATTCAACACCAATCTGAATTGCCGGTTGGTCACCCGATACATAGTCCACGCCACTATCATGAGTGCCATCTGCGCCGGTGAGCGTCAACAAGAAGTCAGATGGTAGAGCACTACCGCCATTGACCTGCTTCATGACCGTGAGAATGGCAAACGGCAGACCTGTACAGGTTTCGTTATCGGTAAGATCCATATCGGTATCGCTACCTGTCACTGCATTGTAGAAACCGGTATTGATCGCCGGTGCTGATGGATCGCACTGACTATCAACCGGATCAACCATCGCAGGATCAATTGTAAAGTTGGCAGTAACGGTCCAGGACTCGTTCAACCCATCAGCCAGCGCCTCACCTGCTACAAAGTTTGGATAAGCAGCCAGTGTACCGGACTGAGAATCCTCGGAACCCGCCACATAGACTGCAGTTGCCGTATTCAAGGTA
>Ga0055584_100006475_pt1 | contig 11487 bp, 8 predicted proteins | sample OSDHelmetaG_FD_58716 | JGI IMG/M metagenome (GOLD analysis project Ga0055584, IMG submission 58716) | Pelagic marine sediment microbial communities from the LTER site Helgoland, North Sea, for post-phytoplankton bloom and carbon turnover... | ecosystem: Environmental > Aquatic > Marine >...
GTCGCGGTGATAGCAATGCTTGAGTTAAAGAGTTCTTCGTCACTGGATTCAATAATAATATTATCTGTATAGTCTGTGTTACTGAGTGGATAATAAGTTAATGAAATATCACACGTTTCTTGAGGCGATAAGCTAGTACATAACTCAGTATTAAGTGTAAGTACATTTTCATTTTCGCTACTATTCTCAAGCGAAAATGAAGGAGTAATAGTTTGAGTGCTTTGATTTTGTAGAGTGATAGTATATTCTTTTGATTCTCCAAGAGAAGCGATAAAGTAATTTTTATTGCTCAGACTGATTACATCGTTAATATGTCCATTAATCCAATCTAAATAATTGCTTATCTTGGTATAAACACCAGGGTTTCCGGCAGCTGCGCAACCATATCCCCAGCTAACAATGCCTATTTGTTGCCAATCATTCTCGTTATACTCACTTTGATCAAAGAGTAAAGGGCCTCCGCTATCGCCCTGACAAGAACTTATTCCTCCGTTTTCAACATCGCCAGCACAAAACATATTTTCTGTAATACCATTATTATTGTCAGAACAAGTCTCTTGAGACAATAACGGTAACTCGACTTCATTTAGTATATCGGGATAGTCAGGAGTGACACTTTGTCCAGAGGAATAACCAACCTGTGAGCCCCAACCAATTACCGTTACCATATTTTCATCTGTGCTTAGTAATTGTTCAATGTCACTTGAAGAGATTATCGAAATAGGCTCAGCATTAACAGTAGTTGTCAGTTGCAACAAAGCAATATCATTATCAAAAGTGCTACTGTTGTAGTTTTCATGTGTAATAATTTGAGAAAGCGCAGAAGAGGGCGTTTCAGGAGCTGAAGCTAAATCATATTCTCCTACCGTCACCACGATAGTGTTGATACTTTGGTCTATTACGCAGTGTGCAGCAGTTAATACCCAACGTTCGTGAATCAGTGTGCCACCACAAAAAGGCGTGCCGTTTCTGGCTAATTTTATACTCACAATCCATGGGTACGCGTTGCTTTCACTTTCTATTCCGCCAACAATGCGAGGTGAGATCAATGTGTCATTAGCAATTGATTGTAAGCTAATGAAAGAGAGGATCAAAAATGCCAAAGAAGACTTTATACTCATTTTTATCATTAACTTACCTTTTTATTTTTCCTATTACAAAATAGGTGCATCATAGTTATTGGGTTGGTCACTGTAGATACAAACATTGTGCTCAGCAACAAGCCCTGTATCTGCTACACATTGTAGCTCAAAAAAATCGGTTATTTCTTTACGTTGGCAGTGAGCTTCAAATGATTTTTTATCTTTCCAAATTTCATTGAATACAATCGGAAAACTATTACCTGTTGCAAAATCACTTTGTACATGACGGGTGACTACATATTGAAGACAACCATCTTCTCGTAACGTATTAGGCTCTAATGATTGTAGTATTTCAAAGAGGGCATTTTCTTGTCCTGGTTTAGCTTTAAACATTGCAATACAGTAGACTTTTTGTGACATATTTATTTCCTAATGGTGTCGGTTTTAAATTAATTAAGGTTAAGTAGAAAGAGTTATTTATATAGAGGTATAGATACTGATAGAGGCTTATTATACCAATTTCACCAAATAAGTTATTTTAACAAGTAAAATAGAGCAGTTAATGAGTGTAATTGGTATTAAGCAGAAACTAATAGGAAATATTAGTTTCTGCTATAAATATAGAAAGTTAAGCGCGACCCATAAATTTCTTCTCTGTAGTATTCACACGAATTTTATCACCCGTAGAAATATGCTCAGGTACTTGTACAATTAAACCTGTAGAGAGTGTAGCTGGTTTGGTACGTGCAGAAGCTGATGCTCCTTTGATAGAAGGATCTGTTTCGGTAATTTCTAAATCTACACTAGCCGGTAACTCAATACCGACTGGAGAGCCATCAACAATAACAACTTGTAAACCTTGCGTATTTTCATCGATAAATAACGCTTCATCAGCGATACTTTCTTTATTTAGATTATACGGAGTGTAATCTTCATTATCCATAAAGACTAACTCATCATCATCGGTGTATGAAAAAACAGCATTACGACGGATTAAATCAGCAAGTGTTAGCATATCACTGTCTTTAAAGGTTTCATCCGTTTTTGCACCAGTAACCACATCATACATACGCATTCTGTATAAGCTACCACCTGCACGACCTTGTGGCACAGAACGTTCAATGTCTTTAATAATGTAAACACTATTGTTAAATTCAATTGCTGTATTTTTTTTGATATCACTTGCCTTAGGCATCTTCTTTTTCCTTTATATATTACTTAAATACATCTTGCTGGTTTTGGTAACCCGGCAATTTTTGTCGCTTGTTTAGCTGGACCATCTGGAAATAGTCTATATAAATAACGACTGCTAATTTTTTCTTTACCGTATTTATTTCCCATTGCTTTAACTAATGCTCGAATAGCGGGGGAAGTATTAAATTCCTCGTAAAAATCACGTACAAAATGAACGACCTGCCAATGCTCTTCGCTCATTGTTATGTTTTCTTGTTCGGCAATAAAATTAGCTAACGGTAGATCCCACAATGTAGAGTCGAGTAAATAACCTTGCGCATCTGTTTCTATTTCTTGACCATTAAATAGCAAGCTTTATCCTTAATCACGTGAAATAATTTATCCGAAAATTTTATATGAAAAAGTATACATTGCCTATATTAAAACGTTTATTCTTTGTTGTTAGACTGGATCTTCTCTAGTAAAGCCTGAATGTCCAATGCGGTATAAGTGATCAGCTTTAACTGCTCGACAGTCAGTTTTGATTCTTCTGACACCAACTCCTTATTAATTTCAAATGCATCAAGATTAAGTTCTGTAGAGGTATCTACTTTTAATTGTGGGCGGTATGTGTACAGTAATTGTTGTGAAGTGATATCAAATAGTTGTTGTAATAGTTGAATATCTTCTTCTGAATTTATTTTATGACGATGTGAAGAAAGTGCTGCAATATAAGAATTTAACGCATCACAGCGATTAATTAGTCCATACACTTCTCGTTTTAAATGCTGTTTTGAAACCGGCTCAAACAACATGCTTTGCCAAGCTGTTGTGAGTGACGCATCTGCTTTAAAAGATTTAAATCGAGCTCGTCGAAAAGCCATGCTTTCACTTCTTCCAAATTGATATTGCTGTGAAATATGTTTGAAGTATTGACTACTATTGATTAAGAAATCGTTTGCTAATTGTGGAAAACGCTTGAATTGCCAATCAGGATAAATAAAACTAATTGCTAATACACTGACTAGGCAACCAATAACTGTTTCATAAATTCTAGAAGTCAGTACTTCAATACCAGAGTGAATTTGAATATCAGAAACGAGCATTACAAATAAAGTAATAAAGACAACAGCTAATGCGTAGTTAGTTCGCAAATAACTGATAAAGAGAAAAGCTGAGAGTACAACCAATAAAACTTGCAACAGTTCGCTATTAATAAAATATAGAGTAGGGAAGCTAATGAGAATGCCCGCCAAGGTACCTACACTTCTACTCATGAGTTTTTTACGTGTTTCACTAAAGCTAGGTTGGCAAACAAATAGCACAGTTGATAGCATCCAAAAGCCATTTCCAAAATTAAACTGTGCTTGAATAATATAAGCACACACAAGCGAAATGCTGATGCGAATCGCATGTTTATATACTGCCGATTTAGTTTGATACGCTTTAATTATCTGTTTTCTAAAAGATACCTTTGCTTGTTGTTCGTTATCAACCACCATGGTGTTGGGGTCATCTTTGATATCTGTAAGCGAAACAAGAAGCAGGTTAATACCATTAATATTGTCATAAATAGCTTGTAATGCTTGCATAGCTTCTTGATTGTTTTTGAGTTTTTCTAGTTTTGTTTTTAATAAATAGAGTTGCTCTGATAATGCATGGACGGTCCATTTTAAGCGTCTTGAGTGTTGGTATTTCTTTTTATCATTGATGCTTGTACCTAACAGATAACAGTCATCACTTATTTGTAAAAGTAGTTGATGGAACCCTTCAAGAATTTGTGTTCGTCCAAATGTATTTTCAAGTTGGCTATATAAATATTGGCTAGCGCCAATCCTTTCATGAATTTGCTCTGCCGCTGTATGATATTTATTTAAAACACTGAGTTCGTTTTGTTTAATATTCTTTTTATATTGGCCTTTAATAATATTTTTAGAGGATTCTAATCTAGCAACAACATTGACATTGATAAGTGCTAGTTTTTGTCTAATTTCAATAATGCTTTGTTTAGAATTTTCTTTTTGTTCATCAAAGAGATCTGATTTTTGTAATTGATAACGGCTTAAAGCAAAAAATAACTGGGCAAGTTGTTCTCTCAATGACCTGTTAGGGCTGTAATGCGACCAAGAAATGGCAAATAGACCATACCATAAAGCACCAATAGCCAACAAAACAGGTTGTTCGAACCAACCAATATGATCTTGGTGACCACTCATGGTATAAGTCGCCACTAAAATAGCACCCCAGCCAATGCGATTATAATGAATGCCTAGACTTGCAAGCATCATAAAAATAAAACTTGAAAGACCTAAGCCTGTAGCAAATAAAACTGGGTAGGGAAGTAGTAATTCAACACTCAATGAAGCTAAAAAAAAGCAGGCAATGACGGTTGCAATAAATTTCTGTCTGTCTTTAGTATTTTCATCTACTTCTACAATGGCAGAAGCCATTACACCTAGACACAGCGATACTGAAATTTGAAGAGTTGACTGCTCGAATAAATTAAACTCAATTCCTAGTAAATTAGGGATAAAAGTACAAGCCATTGCAATGACTACTCGAAATCCTGAATGGGTAGTTGAGTCTGAAATTAAACGTCTAAAGATAATGGGGAATGAATGTGCCATAAATATATTTTAATCAGTTATTTATCGAATAGCTATGTATGTAAGATTACAGCGTTTTAAGTAAAATAAAAAACCTTAAATTAAAGTTATGAAATATTTTATCTTTGATGTGACATCTTTATAGAGTTTTGCGACAATAGCGTAGAATTTTTAATCTAAAGAGAATATTTGATGTCTGCACAAATCATTGATGGAAAAGCGATTGCTGCTGCTATAACCGATAAAGTAACCCAGGACGTAAATGACAGAAAAAGTAAAGGATTACGAGTACCTGGTTTAGCGGTTGTTTTGGTTGGAGGCGATCCTGCTTCTCAAATTTATGTTCAAAGTAAACGTCGCACTTGTGAAAAAGTTGGTTTTATATCGAAAGCTTTTGATTTGTCAGCCTCGACTACTCAAGAGGAGTTATTGAGTTTAATTGACCAATTAAATGCTGATGACAGTATCGATGGTATTCTGGTTCAATTTCCTTTACCTGAAGGCTTAGATGAAACACTAGTTATTGAGCGCATTTTACCGAGTAAAGATGTCGATGGTTTTCACCCTTATAATGTAGGGCGTTTAGCTCAGAGAATACCATTACTAAGATCTTGTACTCCCCGAGGCATGATCTCCATGATCGAGTCAATTGGCGTTGATATAAGAGGGAAACATGCCGTTGTTGTTGGAGCCTCAAATATTGTCGGACGACCAATGACTTTAGAATTGTTATTAGCAGGTTGTACAACCACAACTTGCCACCGTTTTACTGAAGATCTAGAGCAACATGTACGTAGAGCTGAAGTACTTGTTGTCGCTCGTGGCAAAGCAAACTTTATCCCTGGTGAGTGGATAAAAGAAGGAGCGATAGTCTTAGATGTGGGTATCAATCGATTAGAAAATGGCAAAATAACGGGAGATGTGGAGTTTGATATAGCAAAAGAAAAAGCTGCTTGGATTTCACCTGTTCCTGGCGGAGTAGGGCCGATGACTGTTGCTACTTTAATTCAAAATACATTATTAGCGTGTGAACAATCAGATTTATAGACCTTATTTGATCAATATTTAAGTAAATGATCTTGTTTAAATGTTTTTTTGCCTATAATATGAACATTACTATACCTAATTAGGTATAATAATGTGTGATTATGTGAAGAGTCGCAAACAATTTTGTGTTTATGAAGATGATCTAAAAAGTAAATTTTCCTATAATATTCACACAAAAATAAGCAAGATTAGATACATGATTTTTGTGACTAATTTGAATTAGATTGGACGTAATTAGATTGGATGTAGGGAGTTATATGGCACAAAGTAATCAATCAAGTTTAATGAATAAACATTTGGATAAAGAGCCTATACAAAATAAAAGATCGGAAGGTGTTGTACATTTGAATAAACATCAAGAAGAAAAACAAACATCTGAATCATCTGCCTTTGAACAAGTGATGATGCAAATGAACATTGCTGATCGTACTAGCTTCGATAAAAAATACATGGAAATGTGGAATGAAGCGAGTGAAAATGATGAAATGTTATCCTTAATGATTTGTGAAATAGACTTTTTCAAAGCCTACAATGATAATTATGGTCACCAAGGTGCGTCATTTATGTTATTGGTTATAGCTTTAGCATTGAAGACAACTTGTGAAGAGTATGACTGTTTCTTAGGTCGATATAAAGGTGATGAATTTGGTATACTCTTAAAAGGAGGAGATGAACATTCTGCAAACGAAGTTGCTGAAAAGTTACGTGCGGCTGTAGAAAAATCTCGTACTGAACATAAGTTTTCAGATGTAAGTGATATTGTAACATTGAGTGTTGGACTTTCAAGTTTTTACCCAACATCAGCGAAAGTTGTAATGAATCAAGCGAGTTCTGCATTAGTTGATGCAAAATCTTCAGGGCGTAATAAAGTTGTTGGGCATATTGGTCAAGAGCAAACAAGTCAAACTGTTATTAACTCTACTATTGCTAATAATATCGATAATAAATCTGTGGAAATTGTTACTGAAAAGAGTACTACTAGTACAACATCAGTAGAAAAAGAATCTGTATTAGTACAAAACCAAAAAGAGAACGAAGCCTTATTAAATAAAGAGACTGATCTTCAGAAAGAAGAATTTAAGCAAGAAAAGTTGGAAACAACAGAGTCTACCCAAGAAAAACAGAATGGTAAAAAAGGTTTCTTAGGAAAAGTACCTTTTTATCGTCGTTCAGCGAATAAAAAAGATTTAACGAAAGAAGAGAAAAAAGCACTAAAAGAAGAACAACGCTTAGCTGAGGAAGAAGAACGTAGAAAAGAAGAAGAGTTCTTAAGACAGCAAGAAGAAGAAGATAGAAGAAAGAAAAATGAGTTGGGTGCTTTTGATATGGATCCTTTCTTCTAAAGTGGTAAATATACAAGTAATTAAGAAATAATTAAAATAATAATATTGGTATACGCAGACTTGTGGTTTAATAGTAAGTCACTGTCAAAAACCTAATAATAAAAATGTAATTTCATCGATGAAATGACTTAAAACAAAATTCATCTTTACAAATGAAACAAGCGTTAATATAACGACCAATTTAAGTGGGGTTGAGGAAATATTATGGCACAAGGTAATCGAGCAGATTCCGTTGGTAATAGTTTTAAAAGTAGTGTTAAAGAAAGTAATGACGCAGAAGGCGTTGTAAACTTTAAAAACTATAAATCTAGCGAAGAAAAAGAAACATCTGAAATGAGCGCATTTGAACAAGTTATGTCGCAAATGAATATCGCTGATCGTGATGACTTCGATAAGGAATATGCTCAGTTATGGCATGAAGCGAGTGAGCAGAAAGAAAGCCTATCAGTAGTTATATGTGAAATAGATTTTTTCAAAGAATATAACGAAAATTATGGTCATCAAGGCTCATCGTTTATGTTGCTAGTTATTGCATTAGCGCTCAAAACAACAGCTGAAGCAGAGGGCTGTTATTTAGCTCGTTATAAAGGTAATGAATTTGGTATTTTAGTCAAAGGTAAAGGTGTAGAGTCAGCTAACGCAACAGCTGAAAAATTACGTTTAGCCGTTGAAAAATCTCGAACGGAGCATAAATTTTCTGAAGTAGCTGATTATGTTACCGTTAGTATTGGTCTATCTACAGTCTATCCAACATCAATGCAAACTGAAATGAGAGAGGCTGCGAACGCACTTAATACTGCTAAAGAATCAGGCTTTAACCAAGTTTTTGCAACGAGTAAACCAAGTATTAATGCCACTTTAGTTTCGTCTGCTGCTACTGCACCGTCTGAAACAAAAAAGAATAAGCCAGTTGAATTTACTGAACTGATGAAAGAAATAAAGATCAATGATAAAAATTCACTTTTACTTCATCTAGAATCATTATGGAAAGCATCCTCTCACGAGGAAGAACTTGTTTCTATGCTGGTATGTGAATTAGACTATTTTGGTGATTACGTTAAGCATTATGGCGTTGAACAAAGTAACGATACACTATTAATGATTGCGACGGCTTTAAAATCTAAATGTGACGAGATTGATTGTTTCTTATCATACGACGATAATAAGTTTTCTATTGTTATTCATGGTGGTAATGCAACAAGAGGCTTAAAAGTATCTGAAATAATTAAGAAGACCTTATTTGACCTTAAACTTGAACATCTTGCATCACCAGTTAAAAAAATAGTCACTATGAGTATTGGCTTATCTAATATATTCCCTAATGATACTAATACTATGAATGGTTTAATATCAAAAGTAGATAGTGCTTTAGTGGTTGCTAAGAAAAATGGCCATGATCAATTAGGTGTTGAAATTTAACTTTAACGTTTATGAAAAATAACAGAATAATATAAGTTATAGATACAAAAAAGGCTGCAATCGCAGCCTTTTTTAATGGATATTAATTAATATGATTATTTTAAATTATCCAGGTATCTTTCTGCATCTAATGCAGCCATACAGCCTGTTCCAGCTGATGTAATTGCTTGACGGTATATGTGATCAGAAACATCACCTGCGGCAAATACACCCTCAATAGAAGTTTGAGTTGCATTACCTTCGCTACCTGTTTGTACTTTAAGGTAACCATGGTTCATTTCTAATTGGCCTGTAAACATATCTGTATTGGGTTTATGACCAATAGCAATGAATACACCCATTACATCTATCTCTTCAGTCTTATCAGATAATGTATCTTTTAAACGTAAACCCGTTACGCCCATATCATCACCTAGTACTTCATCTAACGTACGGTCAGTATGTAGAATAATATTCCCGTTCTTAACTTTCTCATTTAAACGATCCAATAAAATTTTCTCAGAACGAAACTCAGTGCGGCGATGAACTAAGTGTACTTCTGATGCGATATTAGAAAGGTAAAGAGCTTCTTCAACAGCGGTATTACCACCACCAACAACCGCTACTTTTTGGTTGCGGTAGAAAAAGCCGTCACAAGTTGCACAAGCTGATACACCACGGCCTTTAAAGGCTTCTTCTGAGTCTAGCCCTAAATAACGAGCAGATGCACCTGTTGCGATAATTAACGCATCACAGGTATAAGTGCCAGTGTCACCTTTCAGTGTGAAAGGGGGCTTTGTTAGTTCAACTTCGTTGATGTGGTCAAAAATAATTTCTGTATCAAAACGTAAAGCATGTTCTTTCATGCTTTCCATCAAGCCAGGACCAGTCATATCCGCTGCACCACCTGGCCAGTTTTCAACTTCTGTTGTTGTTGTTAGCTGTCCACCTTGTTGCATACCAGTAATTAAAACAGGTTTTAAGTTTGCACGTGCTGCATATACTGCTGCTGTATAACCTGCAGGGCCAGATCCTAAAATTAATAGTTTGTTATGTATAGCGTCGCTCATAAATTTACCTTGAGTTATAAAAAAGTACATAAAGACTAAATGTACTTATTGAATAAAAAATTATGTTTATTTTAAACTGTTGGAAAGTATATTCCAGTAAAAAAAAACGGACATTTCATTGAAATATCCGTTTTTTATAATAGGTATTCCCTATTTAATTACAAAGATGTTTTTACCATCTCACTACTTGCTTTGTTGCTGGCAAATGAGCTACCAGCCTGTTGAGTTGCTTTATTGATAGGGGCTCTATCAGTGGCTGCAGTAATAGATATTTCTTTAGATAAATCTAAAGGCTCTGAGATTGTTTTAACCATTGCAGAAGTTGCAATGCCTTTAGCAATACTTACAGTGCCGTAGTTTGCATTAACTTGATCTACTTCTGATTTGACTACTTCAACTGCAACTGCTTCCGGTGTTGCTTTTACTTCAGTCTCTACAGGCTCAGATAGAGTCGGTTCTTTTTCAGTCGGTTTAGCTTCTGAAATAGCTTCTTCAACTTTATTTACCTCAACAGGCTTAATTTGTTCTGCTATCGGTGCTTCTGTCGGTTGTGCTACTTCAGCAAGTTGTTGTACTTCATCTTGAACAGTTTTCTCTTGTAAAGTATCAATAGTTGCAGCAGTTGGTACTTTTGTTGTCACAGACTCCGTTGTAGCTTGTACAGAAGTTTCTTCTGCCTCAATATTTTCAGTTTTACCTGCTTCTGGATAACGACTTGAAACAGCTTCTGATTTTTCTGGTTTAGCCTGATCATCTCGTTGTTTACGTTGACCATTACGTAAATAACGAGAACGACGGTTAGGAATTGAAACTGGTTTATAAGCGTCATCGTTGCTATTTTTTGTATCAGTCGATTCAACTTGTTGTTCATTAGTTGGCACAGTTTCTTTAGCTTTAACTTCAGCTGTTAAGCTTTTATTTTCTTTAGTTTTCACTGTAGATTTTGGCTTTTTATCTGTTTTAGCTTTAGTTTTTTTCGCTTCAGTTTTTGGCTTCGGCGTGGACTTCGTTTCAGCTTGAGTTGCTTCTACGTTAGTTGTTACCTCTGCGTTTTCTTTCTCAGGTTGCTGAACTCGCACTTTTTTACGCATGTTACGGCGTTTACGGCGAGCAACAATAACGTCTTCGTTACTTGTTTGGTCTTTGCTATTGGTTTCGTTATTGTATTTCTTAGCTTGTGGTGCAGATTTACGATCAGAACCTTTGCGATTATTACGGCGCTCATTTGGTGTATCGCTGTTTTTGTCGTTACGATTACGGTTCTGATTATTTTTATTATTACGGTTATTTCGAGGGTTACGAGTATTACGTTTAGTTTCTCTTTTAACTGGTTCTTTCTCTGGTGTTGCTTTTGTCGTTGTTGCTTTATCATCACCACTAAATAACTTCATGATTGATTGAATTATTTTAGTTAAAAAGGATTCAGATGGTGCTTTATCGTCTTTCTTCGCTGTTTCAGTTTTTACAGTATTGCCCTTAGGTGCGCTGAAACCATTTAATAGAGGTTCTTCAATCTCTTCATGTTCCTGCTTAGCCATATTAGGAATATAAACTGTATGCTGTTTTTCAAGTGCATCGTAATTGATATCTTCTTTACCATCTTTACGAGTGCGTTTTACTTCAAAATGCGGTGTTAATAAGTTTGCATCAGGCACAATAAACACATCACAACCATGGCGCTTTTCAATCTTAGCAACTGCCTTACGCTTTTCATTTAATAAATATGCAGCTACTGCAACAGGCACTCTTGCTTGAATTTGAGCTGTAT
>Ga0055584_100006476_pt1 | contig 11486 bp, 14 predicted proteins | sample OSDHelmetaG_FD_58716 | JGI IMG/M metagenome (GOLD analysis project Ga0055584, IMG submission 58716) | Pelagic marine sediment microbial communities from the LTER site Helgoland, North Sea, for post-phytoplankton bloom and carbon turnover... | ecosystem: Environmental > Aquatic > Marine >...
GCTCGCATTTTTTGTGATGCTGTTTTCCATGAGCAATATTCAAACGGAGACATGGGACGCCATTATTTCGCAGATATCATCTTCCGAGACACCCAAAAAAGAAGATGTTCAAAGGCCACAGGCGACAAAAAACATTGCAACGGTTAAACTTATTGAAGCGTTGTCGCTCGACTATCTGGCAAATGTCCTAGAGGAACATCTTTCGGCGGACGCATTGTTGAACGATGCTTCGGTGCATCGGCTCGATGGATTGGTTGTCGTTTCGCTGCCGTCGGATACGATGTTTCCTGCGGGTGAAGTTGGATTGACCGTAGCGGCGCGCGAGGCTTTGTTTCGTATGGGGGGAATTATCGCAAGTATCGGTAATAGAATCGACGTGAGAGGCCATACGGATCCGGCAACCACGACGGATGGCTCATACGCATCGAAATGGACGATTTCGTTGGCCCGGGCGGCTGCCGTCGCCAATGAATTGCGGCGCACCGGTTATAGTCGACAAATTCCAATTTATGGTCTCGCAGATACCCGTTTCAGCCACCTGGACGAACAAATTCCCGAAACCGCCCGTTTCGTGTTGGCGCGCCGGGTGGATGTCGTGGTGCATCCGCATTCAGGTGATATCTGATGGCGACCATGCGCCTGTTCATAGTTGCACTTGGATTGCTGGTCATTGCATCTCCTGCTTTTGCGCAAGAAAACGTGCGCGTCCGTGGTGGTGGGCATGCGGAATTCGGTCGTTTGGTTTTCGATTGGCCCGCGAGCGTCGGTTATAAAGCGGAAATCGCCGGGCGAAATTTGATCGTTCGATTCGACCGCCCGATGTCGACGAATTTCGATGGCGCGGTTGCCGCTCTTGACGATTATATCAGCGGTGCTGCTTTGTCCGGGGACAATAAAACCGCGACTATCCGCCTTTTAGGCGATTTTACCTTGCGCACATTCGAGAACGGCAGCTCGATCGTGGTAGATGTGCTTGGCAAGCCGAGCGCGGCGTCAACGGCAGCAGGCAGTTCGACCGCGCCCACGCTTAAAGTGCGTAAAGGACAGCATCCGAATTATGATCGACTCGTCTTCGATTGGACCCGCCCGGTCGAATATAATGTTTCGCGCGACGGGGCTCGCCTCAGTGTCGATTTCAATCGGTCGGCAAAAATCGATATTGCAGCGTTACGTTCGGGCCTTGGGAGTGGTTTCACAAAGCCGAGGGCAAAGACAGAAGCGACGAAGGTCACATTTTCCGTCGACGTCGGTGCGGCGGCTCGTATTAGGCATTTCCGTGCCGGCAACAAAGTGGTTTTGGATGTCTTCCGATCCACCGACGATAAGTCGGCGCAAGCGGGTGCGAAAACAGCGCCGGCACAGCCGCAAGTAACGGCGGCCCCAGTTGTTCCTGTAAAGCGTGACGATCCTGTCGAGAAAGCTGAGAAGGGCGGATCAAAATCGACCGGACCGGTCCCGCTCGTTCCTAAAGACAAGAAAACCGATACGGCGAAAGAGGAGAAATCCACGACCGCCTTAAAGGCGGAACTTGAGAAAGCGAAAGCCGAACAGAAGCCGGGCAAAAAAGGAGATAAACCGGCCGCTGATCAGCAAGTGGACGCAAAAGCTCCGACCGATAAAACGGTTCCGGAGCCGAAACCGGATGTTGTCGAGAAGCCGGAGGCGGCAGAAGAGAAAGAAATCGCATCCGTCACGGAAGAGGAGCCCACAAAGGAATTTGAGGGACCTGCGCCGGATCCCGTAACCCTTGTGTTCGAATGGCCGCAAGTTGTCAGCATGGCTGCGTTTCGTCGAAATCAATACGTTTGGATCGTATTTGGATTGAGAGCGCCGATACAGACCGCGCCGCTTTTGCAACAGAGCCGAACCCTGATTGATCGCTTCGATCAAATTCCCTCAGGTCAGGCGACCGTTTTACGTATTCAAACGAAGAATGATGAAATTAATGTATCGAAAGTCCAATTGAACGGAACCAACTGGCTGATCGAATTCTCTCAATCGCCAATGCAGCCAAGCGCGCAAATTAGTTTCGGGGTGAGCGATACCGGAACACAGGGCAAGCAATTGCTGATGCCGATGGACGGCTTGGGAGAATTGTTTACGTTCCAGGATCCAGATGTCGGCGACAGTATCCAAGTGATTTCCGTTGCCACGCCGGGCCTCGGTATGGACGGAGAGCGGGCCTATCCGGAATTTCAAATTCTGGCCTCGGCCCAAGGCATCGCGATCGAGAGCTTTAATGCGGATTTGGTTCTCAACAAGCTCGAAAAAGCGATCGTATTCGGCGGCCCGCAAGGCCTCTACGTCTCTAAAGTAGCCAAGGTGCCTTCGAAATTCGGCTCCAGCGCCAGCAGTCAAACTGTGACATTGGGGGCAATAGGATCACAAATTTTACGCCCCGAGAAATGGCAGCGACGCGAAGAAAAACTCATTGAAGTGCGACAGGAGCTGATGGACGGCATCATCAAGCAAAGTCCTAAACGACGGGCGAAAGGCCGAACAGAGTTGGCGCGTTACAATTTCTCACACGGATACGCGCAGGAAGCTCTCGGCATTCTCAGTGTTGTCGAAGCCACCGATCTTGAAGCCGGGTCGACACCGGAATTCGTTGCGTTAAAAGGCGCGGTGTTGGTATTGGCGGAGCGTGGGAAATCGGCGCAGAAATCCCTCAATGATCCGCGGTTGGATGCTTATCAAGATGTCGCTATTTGGCGGGGGGCAGCGGATTATTTGGCTGGCGACATTGAAACAGCTGCTAAGAATTTCAATACTGGCGATCCGTCGCTTCAAACTTATCCAAATCCGTTGAAGGCAAAGTTGCTGGTAAAGCGATTGATTGTCGCGCTGGAGACGGATCAGCTGGAGCTCGCCAAGCAATGGCGAGACAAGGTCGGAGAGGAGCTTGATTCGTTCGGTCCGACTTATAAAGCCCGTCTAAGTTATCTTTTTGGCCAACTCTATCGGCTCGAACTTGACCTTGATAATGCTGTGGGCGCCTATCAAGTGGCGGTCGACAGCAAAGATAAATGGAGCTCCGTTCGAGCGGAGTACGATCTTATCGATCTGAACCTGCAACAGGAGACGATTGAGGTTGCCGAAGCGATTCAGCGATTGGAGCGGCTTCGTTTCGCGTGGCGGGGCGACGCTTTTGAGCGCAAGGTTTTGAATCGATTGGGTGACCTATACATGGCGGCGGGCGATTACCGCAACGGACTCAATACCCTTAAAGTTATTGTGAGCTATTTTCCGAAACATCCCGATGCGGCGGAAACAGCCAAGAAAATGGGTGATGTCTTCCGACGGCTCTATCTTGAAGGTGATGCGGATAATATTTCGCCGTTAAAAGCATTAGCACTCTACGACGAATTCCGCGAACTCACACCGGCGGGCCCCGAAGGCAATTTGATGATTCAAAAGCTGGCTGAACGGCTTGTCGATGTCGATCTCCTGGATAAGGCGGCGGCGATTTTAGGGCATCAGGTTAAGTTTCGATTACGCGGCGAGGAGAAAGCAGCAGTTGGAACCAAGCTGGCGCTCGTTCGATTGATTGCTCGCGACCCTCAGGGTGCGCTCAACGCGCTGCGCGACAGTTTTTATCCGAACGTGTCGCTGGAGGTCGAAAATGATCGGCGCCGTATTAGGGCGAAAGCGGAATTCGAACTCGGTAAGGCCAATGATGCAATTGCGCTTCTTGCGGGTGACGTGAGCCGGGAGGCCGATCTATTGCGAAGTGCGATTTATTTTCGTGAAGCGAATTGGGGAGAAGCAGGGAAGGTCTATCAAAGGTTGGTCGGAAATCCGCCAGCCGATGGAGAAGCAATGGACCGAGAGTTAGGACGGACCGTTCTCCTATGGGCCGTGGCATTAAAGTTGAATCGAGATGAAGACGGGCTACGACAACTCTTCGATCTCTACGGCTCGAGTATGCGGTCTAGCCCATTGGCCGCGACATTCGATTATATTGCAAAGCCCTCCGAAGGGAGTGGGTTTGATCTTGGCTCAATTCAAAAACAAATTGCCGATGTCGATCAATTCCAAGCCTTCATGAAGAATTACCGCGAGCGGCTGTTGAAGTCTGGCGAACGACCTGCGACTTCCACTGGCGCGCAATCATCCGGTCAGTCCACGGCGACACCGAGCGGCTAGGTCGCGATTTCGCCGAAGCTTTGTATCAAGCTTCCCACCACTAGATACCATCCGTCGACCAAGACGAAAAAGATGAGTTTAAACGGTAGTGAGATCATTACTGGAGGAAGCATCATCATACCCATGGACATGAGCACTGACGCCACCACCATGTCGATGATCAAAAAGGGAATGAATAACAAAAAGCCAATTTCAAATGCCCGTTTTAACTCCGAAATCATGAAGGCAGGTACAATCACGCGTATGGGCATGTCTTCGACGCTGTTAATTGGGCCGACCCCGGCTATTTGGCGGAACAGGTCGACATCTTTTTCTCGAACATGCCGCATCATGAATCCCTTAATCGGAGCGACGGTTCGCTCTAACGCCTGTTCCTCGGTGATTTGCTCGTCAATGAGAGGTGCGATACCCGTTTCATAAGCCTTCTCTAGCGTTGGTTGCATAATGAAGAATGTCATGAACAACGCTAAGCTTATGACCACTGAATTTGGCGGTGCCCCCTGAGTGCCAAGGGCGGTGCGGAGCAACGACAGCACAATAACGATCCGTGCAAATGACGTCACCATCAGCAGAATTGATGGGGCCAGGGTGATGACCGTGAGTAGTACGATGAGCTGGACGATGCGTGCTGTAGCGCTGCCTCCTTGTCCAAAGTCGAGATTGATGCTTTGAGCAAGAGCGGGCTCGCCTAAAATAGCGACCACAGGCAGGGAAAGTACAATCGGCCAAATGGCGTTCCGTTGGAAGAAGGTCATGTATTCCCGTCCCCAGACATGGTCACGAATGGTTTTAATTTGGATTGTATTTGTTTATCGGCGTCATCGCTTAGCGAAGTTTCCTCGGGGGACGGGCTGATGCCGCTCTCTATCAGTATGTCTTCATGGGCGCCCAATAGGATTAGATGTTCGATATCGTCCCGTCGGACCAAAATCAACCGGCGTCGCGCATCAACAGGTGCGACATCGACTATTTCCACGCGTCTGCGGCCGCCTCTTTTCTTGCGTCCTAACTGGATGGCACCACCCAATCCATAATGGCGCATTATAACAGCGACAAGACCGATTAATCCTAAAACGAAGACCAGTGCCAGGAAGAATTGGAAGTAGTTCGCATAGCTTAAATCCATCGCGAAACGATTACCCTTTTCTTCGATCTGACTTCATACGAGGCGTTTATTGATCGGGTGCCGTATTGCTGTCTTCCGCAGTATCTTCCAAATCTTTCCGATGTTCGCCAACATAATTGGAATACGATTGCAGATCATCCAAAAGCTCGGACAATGGTCCGCGTACCTCGCCCGCGTCTTCGGGGGAAAAATCAGCCACGACTTGACAGGCTTCGTCCACTTTCGCCTGCATCATCTCCATGTCAAGGAACTGATTTTCCTTCAGTTTATCTTGTCCCATGGCCACAATTTCACGTAACGCCTCAATTTCCGCGATTAGTTCGTCTTTCGTCATGATGGGTCCACCTCCGGCATTTGTGCGCCATTTGCTGCGTAAACATACCTTAAAATTTCTGCGACGGCGATGAAGGCTTCCACCGGTATCTCCGTGTCGATATCCGCCGCCGCCAGCATTTCCGCCAGATCGGCGTCTTCTCTCACCTTCACACCTTCGGCAAAGGCGATGTCCAAAATCTTATCGGCAAGATTGCCGCGACCGGACGCCATTATTTTGGGAAGGGATGCTGGCCCCGTTGGACGATGCGCGATGGCGACGGCAATGGAAGTATTTGCCGATTCTTCGGAATTGACTGCCCTTTTGGAGGGAGGACGGGCGGACCTACGTATCTTTTTCATCGTTTTACACCGACGTTCGAAGCTTCGTTATGTTTATCTGCGATAGCTTGCCGCGATACCGGGCAGGCAATTTTGTTCATCGTGGAGCGCAATTTTATTCTTATATAACGCTTAGTTATACGATTTATTGTGCATGTAGCTTTAGTTTAATTTCTACAATGGTCGAGCAATAAGTACTATGTGATTTCGAACCTAGCCTGACATCGATCCTTGAACAGTAGTCAATTTAGTAGACAACGAGCCGTAGATTTCTACTCCCGCAGTTTAGAGCCAATGGTTCTTAGTATCAATTATTATTTATTCTATAAATTTTTGGTATTTATTTCAGTTTTCTTTGAAAGTTTGGAAATTATTCGTATTATATATTCGAATCCTCGGGGATTTAATCATTGGCATGGTATATGCATAGTTTTGGGTGGATGGATGAGGCGCGGCCTGGGAGGGTCGCTAAAACGGTCTTTTAGGCCGGAGGATGGAACATAATGGATATGAATAAAATCGCCGTATTTCGCATGACGACCGGCAAAATGGGCTGGTTAGCGGAACGGCAGCGCGTTCTCTCGCAGAATGTCGCCAATTCCGACACCCCGAAATATCAACCACAGGACCTGAAAGCGGTCGATTTCAGGCGCATGGTTCAAAAGAGCGAAGGTATGAATATCGCTAAAACGCATCACAGCCACATGTCGCTCGGCTCGGAAAGCCAAAAGTACCAAGTAGAGAAATCGAAAGATTCATACGAAACCGCGCCGGATGGAAACGCCGTAATTTTAGAACAACAACTTATCAAGGCGGCGAAGACAACGGCGGATTACGAATTGATGACCAGCTTGTATCGCAAACATGTGGGCATGTTTAAGATCGCGCTTGGCCGTGGCCAAGGGCAATAGGAGGGCGATATGGCAAATGATCTCGAAAGTGCTCTGTCGATTGCGGCTTCTGGTATGCGGGCGCAGGGTTTCCGACTTAAGGTCGTAGCGCAAAATATTGCGAATGCATCGTCCACGGCGGACCGAACCGGTGGGGAGCCATATCGCCGGAAAATGGTAACCTTCGCGAATGTTCTGGATCGCGAATTGGATGCGAAACTCGTCGAAATTAAAAAAGTAAAAGAAGACCCCTCGCAGTTCAGTTTAGTGTACGATCCCAATCACCCATCGGCCAATGACGATGGCTTTGTTGAAATGCCGAATGTAAATGCCTTGGTCGAGATGATGGATATGCGGGAAGCTCAACGGAGTTACGAGGCCAATCTGAATATGATCGAGTCTTCCAAAAAATTAATGTCGCGTACCATAGGCCTACTGCGCTAGGATCGAAGGCGGAGGTAGTATCGATGGCAATAAGTCCGATTGACGCAGCTCAAGCTTTTAGCAAAGCCGCTAAACTTGTGAGTGGTGGAATAGAGCCTCGGGCGACGCCCGGGCAAAGCAGTTTTGTTGATTTGGTCAAGGATGTAGCGACGAAATCGATCGAAGCGGGAAAAGAATCCGAACGTCTGACAGCTGCAGCCGTCGCCGGTGAGGCGGATTTGACCGATGTTGTGACCGCGGTCTCGAATGCGGAAATGACATTGCAGACCGTCGTGACCGTTCGGGACCGAGTTTTAGCGGCCTATCAGGAAATTTTGCGGATGCCGGTCTAGGCGTAAGTATGAACGAAGCCCAAGCGCTAGATTTTATGCGTGACGCAATTTTGACGTTGCTGAAGGTTACCACGCCGATCATGTTGGTCGGTCTTATCGTGGGCCTTATTATTTCTCTGTTTCAGGCGCTCACTTCCATCCAAGAGATGACCCTTACGTTTGTCCCGAAGATTTTGATCGTTTTTTTCTCCTTGGTAATATTCCTGCCCTTTATGCTCGATACGATGCGAGGATTTATGGAAGGGGTTGCGGATAAGATTATTGGTCTCGGTAGCGGCTGAGTAGCAGCGGATGCTCTATCAACCGCTCTCTGCTGAAGTTTTCACCTATTTTGTTGTTTTTTCCCGATTGGGCTCGACCTTGGTTGTTCTGCCTGGCGTCGGCGAGCAGTATGTTACGGCCCGGGTCAGGTTGCTCTTTGCGCTTGGTTTGACGGTTTTACTAACGCCTGTGGTCGCGAATAGAATACCGGAGCTGCCGGAACAATTGAGCGGCCTCTTCTTTTTGATCGGCAGTGAAATTTTTATCGGTTTTGCGATCGGAATGATCGCCCGGTACCTGATTACGGCTCTATCCTGGGGTGGCACGATTATTTCATTTTTGAGCGGTTTTTCGGCGGCGCAAGTCTTCAATCCGATGCTGGCTGACCAGGGGACATTGCCGGCGGTGTTGTTATCGTTAGGCGGCTTGCTTTTAATTTACGCGACGAACACCCATCACCTAATGTTTTTCGCGATCGCCGACAGCTATACTCTCTTCGTGCCGGGCGTCGCGCCAATATTCGGGGAGTACGCGGACACATTTGCGACACTGATATCGAAAAGCTTCGTTATGGCGATGCAGTTCGCCACGCCTTTTATCGTGTTTGCGATTGTATTTTATACCGGTATGGGACTTTTGGCCCGGCTACAACCGCAAATGCCCGTTTTCTTCGTCGCGCTACCGCTGCAAATTCTAATTGCGTTGGTGATTTTCTTACTTGTTATTCCGAGTATATTGCTTTGGTTCCTGGATCGTTTCGAGGCTTCGCTATCGTTCTTTTTTGTGGCAAGTTAAGAGATCATGTCAGAAGATTCAGACAAATCATCAAAAACAGAAGAACCGACGTCCAAGAAATTGTCCGATTCGCGGGAGCGCGGTTCTGTAGCGGTTAGCCGTGAGATCAACACGTGGATGATATTGTTGGCTGGCGGGATCGTGTTGCTAATGTTTTCCGAAGGCATGGCGAGCGACCTCAAGGCCTCGATGTTGAAATTCATTGAAAGTCCACATGCAATCAGTTTCGACGGCGGTAATATGCATACGGTTTTGTCGACCGTCCTCATGGATTTCCTGCGAATCCTCTCTTTGCCATTCATTTTGTTCGTGATTGTTGCCTTGGCCGCCGGGGTTTTACAGAACGGTATTTCGATTTCCGCCAAAGCACTTGAACCAAAATTCGATAAATTTAATCCGATTAACGGCTTCAAGAGGATTTTTTCCGGCAAACAAGTCGTCGAATTCGTAAAGGGAATTCTAAAAATGGGCATCGTCGGTAGCATTGCCGCCGTCCCTTTATTGCCAACGTTTGAACGTATCGACGCTCTGCCCACTTATGACATCGCCTACCTGCCGGGCCAATTGCGCGAATTGGTGCTCATGCTTTTCACCGGCGTTCTGGCCGTAATGGCCGTCATCGCAATGCTCGATCTTATCTATCAACGCTGGGAGCACAGCCGTAGTCTCCGCATGACGAAGCAGGAAGTGAAGGACGAGCACAAGCAGACGGAAGGCGATCCAATGGCGAAGCAACGCCTGCGTAAGGTGCGGATGGAGCGCGCACAGCGGCGTATGATGCAGGCGGTACCGGACGCCGATGTCGTGATAACAAACCCGACGCATTTCGCCATTGCCATGAAGTATGATCCGGAAACCATGAGCGCGCCGTTGCTCATAGCGAAAGGGCAGGATCTCGTTGCCTTCAAGATCAGGGAGATCGCGGAGGAGAACGATATTACCATCGTGGAGAACAAGCCCTTGGCCCAGGCGCTGTATTTTGGCGTTGATATCGATGACGAAGTCCCCGAGGAACATTACAAGGCGGTCGCTGAAATCATCAGTTATGTTTGGAATGTAAAAGGGCGGACGATGCCGGCGCCGACTGGCGAACCAGCGGCCGCGGCGGAGTAGTACGCCAAATGCGCCGCGGGGAATAGGAGTTCGGTATGCTGGCCGATTCGGATTTCCAACGCTATTTCGAGAAGCTGCCGATCGGCGTAGCGCTGCTCGACGCCGACCTTAATGTCTTGGAGTGTAATGCGGCGTTTTGCGCCCTAGTAGGGTTTGATTTCCCTGCCGGCGAGACTTTCGGGCGGTTCTTGACGCGGGAATCACGCGATGACGCGATGGCCTATTTTACGCAAGTATCGCAAGGGAACGACACTCAAAAGCAGGTCGATGCAGCCCTGGTCACGGAGGGCGATAGGTCCGTTTCAATCTACGCGGCACCTGTAGCGGCGGAATCTGACAGTGAGACGGCAATTCTTTTGCATCTCGTCGAGACAACCGAACAAAAAATGCTCGAGGCGCGTTTCGCGCAATCTCAGAAAATGCAGGCGGTCGGCCAGTTGGCGGGGGGGATCGCCCATGATTTCAATAACCTTCTAACGGCGATGATCGGCTTTTGCGATCTTCTCCTGCAACGCTATCGGCCGGGAGAACAAGCATTTGCCGATGTCATGCAAATTAAGCAGAACGCCAATCGAGGGGCCTCTCTGGTGCGCCAACTATTAGCATTTTCGCGCCAACAAACGCTCCAACCGCAACGCCTTCAAATGGCAGATGTCTTGGCTGAGCTTTCCAATCTGCTCCGCCGTCTTCTCGGCGAGACGATCGAGTTGAATGTCGTTCACGGCCGCGACCTCGGCTACGTTAAGGTCGACCAGGGACAGTTGGAGCAAGTCATTATTAATCTGGCGGTGAATGCACGGGATGCGATGTAAGACGGTGGATCGCTCGTCATCGAGACCGAAAATCGGCAAGTCGCACGGCCGTTCGAGATAAACGGAGAGGTGGTCGTGCCGGGGGAGTACATTGTCCTTTCCGTCACGGATAGTGGCATGGGGATCGACTCCGAGACGCTGCCGCATATCTTTGAGCCATTTTTTACGACCAAGGAAGTCGGCTCCGGGACTGGGCTCGGCCTGTCTACGGTCTACGGAATCGTCACACAGACAGGCGGCCATATTCTGGCGGAAAGCAAGGGAGAGGGGCAGGGTGCTTGCTTCAAGATATATTTTCGACGTGATGAGACGGTGCCAGAAGAACATGAAACCGGAGCGATCGATGGCGATGGCCTCCAGGGAGACGTTACCGGTGGCGGTCTGATACTTCTGGTCGAAGACGAGGACCCGGTTAGGCTATTCGGCGCGCGGGCGCTGCGCAGTAAAGGGTACAAAGTGGTTGAGGCGCGAACCGGCGAAGCCGCACTCGAAATATTGCGCGGCGCGAGTTTCGATTTGCTCATTACCGATATGGTCATGCCGAAGGTCGGAGGAGCGGAAGTTATCAAGGTAGCCCGTGCGGGAGATCCCGATTTACCGGTCATTTGTATCTCCGGATACACGCAGGAATCTGTGGCGCAGGAAGTCGAGTCGATGGATAACGTGGATTTTCTGCCGAAACCATTCAGTTTGAAGCAATTGGCGATGACCGTGAAGGTTTCTCTCGAAAGGTCCCGTGATGCGGTGAGAAAGGCAGAGCTAACGAATTGAAAACAATAGATAAAAACAAGAACAAAAAAAGAACTTGCGGAAAAGAACAAATGCGGTACATTTCCCCCAGAATATAACTTTGACCCTCAAGAGCCACGGGGCCTTGAGCAACAGGTAAGGGGAAAGCAATATGGCCGTCAGC
>Ga0055584_100006477_pt1 | contig 11486 bp, 10 predicted proteins | sample OSDHelmetaG_FD_58716 | JGI IMG/M metagenome (GOLD analysis project Ga0055584, IMG submission 58716) | Pelagic marine sediment microbial communities from the LTER site Helgoland, North Sea, for post-phytoplankton bloom and carbon turnover... | ecosystem: Environmental > Aquatic > Marine >...
GCGCTTGATATGGTTCGTCATTATCAAACAGACGCAGAAGTTAATGGATTGAGTTATGATATTGATTCAGAGGAAAGGGCGGTTGAGCTATTTGCTGAAAACATAATGCGTGCGGGAAGTGACTTTAGTTATGCACCAATGGAAACACCTTTTATTCCCTCATGGGCACGAGTTAAATCAGCAATCCCAGATATTGAATATCAGCTAAGGCGTGCTGTTGAGGCAGATAATCAAGAGCTTGATACTCATCTGTATGTTGTCCCTAAAATGTCAGCTATATAAAATTATGGTTTAGGGATACCTTATCTTGGTTGTCAGCTGAAATAAATCTTCAGCCAAGTGTATTTTTGACAAGTTGAATCCAGTTTTGTGAGCATATTTTATGTATTAATGTATCGTCATATCCGTTTATTCTCATGGCTGTAATTAGGTTTGGAAGTCCGGCACAATCACGTATATGGTCTGAAATTTGAATACCGTCAAAATCTGATCCAAGAGCAACCCCATCCTCGCCAAGCACTTCAAGTAATGCGTCAAGATGTCTGCACATCGTATCAAGCGGCAGTAGCCGGTCTCTTTTACCGTCAAGATGTAAAAAGCCAATGCCGAAATTCAGCCCAACAATGCCATTTGATTCCGCAATAGCAGCAAGCTGAGATGCTGTTAAGTTACGAGGAGAAGGGCATAATTCGTGAACATTTGAATGCGTAGCAATAAGCGGCATATCAGATGTATTAGCAATATCCCAAAAGCCCGCTTCATTTAAATGAGATAAATCAATCAGTATTCGCTTTTCATTGCAAAACCGCACCAGTTTTTTGCCTGCTTCAGTTAATCCGCTTCCTTGGTCAGGTGATGATGGAAAAGTAAAATCCACACCTTCGGCAAAAATATTTTTTCTCGACCATACAGGGCCAATTGAGCGCAACCCTTTATTATATAGTAACTCCAATTCATGCAAATCAGCACTTATTGCCTCTGCTCCCTCTATATGAAGAAGAAGCGCAATTTTATTTTCTTCAATTCCACTGTTAATATCATTACTATTGGTGCATATTTGCACTTTATCAGCATGTTGCTTGGCCAATTGTTGGGCAATATCAATCATTTCAATGGTAGCTGCATAAGCGTAGGCCTGCGAAATAGGCGCTGTGTTTAATAAATTATCAGACGGTGTCTGTTTATCTTTTCTCATATCATCTGTGATAAGTTCTGGATGCCTTGTCCAGAAACTATCAGGTGCAACACTTTCGGCTGGGACAAACATTGCAAAAAAACCACCATCAAGCTTACCTGCCTTACATCGAGGCAAATCAATATGTCCTTTATGTCTTCCAGATATAAAAGAGCTACCATTCAAGTCATCTGAGCGCCAAAGTGCCAGTAGGAGGTCGTTGTGACCGTCAAAAACAGATGTTTGTGTCATTTTGAGTCCTGAATATCGTTTTTATGTTGCACCAACTAAAAGGTATTGTAGATATATAGCAAATTAATCTTAATAGATAATAACATCTAAGAAACTGGTATAGGGACTTGATAAGAGAATAACAAATGCAACGTGATAACGTAAATAAATCAATCCCGTTACCTGACGCTGTTCTATTAGATATGGATGGCCTTCTTCTGGATACTGAAAAAGTAGCACAAAGGGCATTCTTCTCAAGCTGTGAGCGTGTTGATTTTTACTGCCAAGTAGACGATTACGCTCAATTAACCGGGCATGGTTCTGTTCTCAGAGATAAGCTTCTAGCTAACATCTTACCAAAGGATGTTGATATGAAGGCTTTTAATAAATTTTGGTGGGAGAGCTTCCATCAAATTTTAAGTGAAGAAGTTCCTGTAAAAAACGGTGCGATGGAATTTCTTGAGTATGTTTTTTCCAAAGACATAAAAACAGTAGTTGCAACATCTTCCTTTACGGAATCTGCAGATATGTTGTTAAGCCGAGCTAAACTGCGTCCTTTTATAGGATTAATAGTCGGAGGTGACCAGGTCAAAAATGCAAAACCTGCGCCTGATATTTATTTAAAAGCTGCCGCTTCGGTCAATGTGCCGGGGAAAAGGTGCTTGGCGTTTGAAGATTCGGATGTTGGAACGATGGCAGCACATGCAGCGGGCATTCCCGTTATTCAGATCCCAGACATAAATGAACCATCTGAAGAATGTATTGCTCGTGGCCATTTGATTTTCGATAGTCTAGATAATGCTCGTGATATGCTTGGCTGGCTATAATGTACTTATTTCCTCCGAACGCACCTTGCCGCAAACACATCTCTTTCTTCTCAGCACTTACCAAATAAGCGACCATTCGTTTAAAAATGGTTTTATTGTCTGTCTAAAAAATTAAAAGTGACACCATTTTAATATGTAGTAGGATTACGTATCGTGAGTAACTTTAGTGTTGCTTATTTGGTGTAATTAATGGTGTTATATTTTTCTGAAGGGGTGTTTAAATGCTTTTTGTTTATTCAGCTATTGACCGTCATGATAAATCAGAATTACGGGCAAAAAATAATGCAGCACATGTGAAATATGTTTATGAATACGGACTAAAAGTCGTACATGCAGGCCCATTAGTATGTGACGATGGAGTTAGCCCTATTGGGACTTTAATTATTGTAGACGCTTTAAATAGGGAGGCTGTTCAAGAATTCATAGATAATGATCCATATGTAATAGCAGGCTTGTTTAACCAAATAAGTCTCATTGCTTGGGATAAGAAAACAAGATAGTACATCTGCATAAATTTTGAATTAATTAAATTATACTTAGAGTTTACAGGGAGAAATAGATGCCAATAGAAAATGTAACGTTTAATAGCGATGGTTTAAAATTAGTTGGTCATCTTTACATTCCAGAAAATGTCAAGCCACCTTATCCATGTATCGTGATGGGGGGCGGTTGGTGCTATGTCAAAGAGCTCATTCAGCCAGAATATGCTCAATTCTTGGCTGATGCCGGCTATGCCGCACTGTCGTTTGATTATCGAAATTTGGGGGAAAGCGAAGGTAAAATTAGACAGCATATTAATCCGTGGGAGCAGATCGATGATCTCATTAATGCAGTAACGTACGTATGTGAGCGTGAAGATGTTGATGATAATAGAATAGGTATTTGGGGAATTTCTTATGCAGGTGGACACGTTTTCCCAGCTGCTGCTCTAGACCCTAGAATACGAATTATTATGAGCGTTGTCCCGATGTTAGATGGTTGGTATAATACTCTTAGGGCAAATTCAAATGTGGGATTGCGCGAACTATGGGATATTGTGGCTAAAGACAGAGTAGAACGATTTAAGACAGGAAAGCATGGAACGATTGCTCATTCCGCTCACCCCCACGAAAAAGCATCTGTTTGGCCGGCACCTGAAACTTGGCCTGTGTTTAAGAAATTTAAGGATTCTGTTGCTCCTAATCATGAGCACTGGACTACCATTCAAAGCTTTGAATATGCAATCCGGTACGATGTTACTCCCTACATGAAAAGGATAATTCATCAACCAACATTAATGGTTACATCTTGGTATGATGATATAACAATGACTGAGTTCGAAGTGCCAGCCTTTCAGACTATTCCAAGTCCTCGAAAAGAGTTACTTCAGGTTGGAGGAGATGCATCTCATATGTCACTTTACGATAATTTAGATCATCTTAAGGTGGTTGGTTCAGCTTGTGCTGAATTCGCTAAAAAATATCTATGATGTAGAATTGAGGTGCTTTGATAAGATAAAATTTTAACATAACAACATTTTACATATAAGGCTTAGGTTTGAAATTATGAGCAGAATTGGTTTTATTGGGTTAGGAAATATGGGTCTGCCTATGGCAAGGAATATCGCTGCAGAAAAACAACATAGTATTTATGTTTATGATGTAAACGAAGAAATGCTAAGTGATATTCTGTGGCCGGATAATGTGGTGCCAACATCCGATATATTGCAGCTTGCAAGGCATTCAGAAATTATAATTACCTGCCTTCCTAATATTTCTATTGTTCAACAAGTCTATCTTGGCAACAATTCAATTTTACCTGAGCTAAAGCAGGGCACACTTGCAATAGACATGAGTTCAAGTGACCCCAATTTAACAGTTGAGCTTGGTGCAGCCTTGCATCAGAACGGTGTAAATCTAATTGATGCGCCTGTTTCTGGTGGTGTAAAAAAGGCTTTGTCTGGTGAATTAGCAATATTAGTAGGGAGTGATGAAGCAGACTTTAAAAAAGTAAAGCCTATTTTATCTCTAATGGGAGACAAAATAATTCATACTGGATCACTTGGAAGTGGGCAAGCTTGTAAATGCCTAAATAATTTATGTTCTGCAACAGGCTTGTTGATCGTTGCAGAGTCATTATCTTTGGCTGAAAGATTTGGTGTTACGCCAGAAACTTTTATTGATGTACTTAATCATTCTTCAGGTAAAAATAACAGTACTGAGAATAAATTTCCGCAATTTATTTTATCAGAGAAATTTAATTCAGGGTTTAGAATGGATTTAATGAACAAAGATATTTTAACTGCTTTGAACCTTGCTGAGGCCTTTAATGTCGATTTCAGTCTTTCCAAGACAAGCGTTGACAAATGGAAAAGAGCTGAAACCGAACTAGAATTAGGGTGTGATCATACTGAAATTGCTGGTTGGCAAAGAGATCTATCCTAATAAATTCCTTTTCTTTACCAAGGTATTTTTTTGCCATCGTAATTATAGAAGTTTCCAGTATCTGCAAATTCTGCTTCTGAGATCACTTTATATAATCCAGCTATTGCCGTTTGCGAGTCATGGGGAGCATTTGGCCCACCCATATCAGTTCTCGTCCAGCCTGGAGATACGGCAAATATACTGATATTCTGAGCTTGCAACCATTCTCCGATGCAACGAACTGACATGTTTAATGCGGCTTTACTCGTTTTATAGGCATATCTGCCTGCCTGCCACGTATTCCCCAAGCTAGCAATTCCGGAAGACATCATAACTACTTTAGCGTTTTTACTTCGTTGAAGCATAGGCACAAGGTGGCCTGTTAGTTTCGTTGGTGCGAATAAATTCACATTCATGGTTTCTGCCCACATATCGTAATCATAGTTGGCTGGGTTTGGGTCTTCCCCCATATTCTCATATGCAGCTGAACCGTAATTCTCAAATTGCGCACCAGCATTGTTTATAAGCAAATCAATAGTCTCATTTTGATATTCATCACAGAACTTGTTGATATCTACTTGTTCACAAATATCCATCTTAAATATGATTATCTTCTTATCAAACTTAGACGCTAGTTGGCTTAAGTGCGTGGCTTCAAGAGGCGCGCGGCAACACGCAATTACTTTCCAATTATTTTCTGCATAAATTTTAGCAAATTCAAGCCCAAGACCACGATTTGCACCGGTTATAAAAACTGTTGGCATTCAGTTTATTCCTTAAAATAATTTAGCACTCTTTAGGTTAAGACTTAGCATATTCTTTCTTAATTATATTGGGATTAATCACGCACGCATCTTCCCAACTCACAATATTTAAAGACTTTGCGAATTTGCCAACTCCGTCGGTTTGTGCGCAAAGCATACCAAGCTCAATAATTTCTTCATCGCTAAAAGTCTTTTTTAATGCAATATAAACATCATCACTATCAATTTCTGTGACGCTAGATTTAAATTTCTTAGCGTAAGAGAGGGCTACTTTTTCTTTGTAAGAGAACAGGTCAGAAGCTTCGAAATGCATTAATGCAGCAACTTTCTCTTCAGTCACACCTTCAGAAGCTCCTTTAGAGGATCGAACTGTAGAGCAATAACCACATTCATGATCAATTGATATGTAGATTCTGCATAATTCTTTCAATGCATGAGGAAGCACACCCCCATAGAGCAGACTGTTCCAGTATTTGACCCATTCAACCCCGGCATCTTCGTTTTTTACATAAATACGAACACATCTAGGGTCAGGTGCCCCTGTTTCTTCAGCACTTTCTATAAGTGCTAGAGCTTCAGAAGAAATTTTTGTTTCATCTGCATAATCAATTCTTGGCATATCTAAACTTTCTCTATTTGTTAGGTGAACTAACCTATTTTTCTGAGAAAAACATAATTTTTGTCTGATTAAAATGTTTTTTTGCACCGCATCTTTTAAACGAACATATTTTTTGTTTGATTAAAATGCTTTTTTCCTGACAATGATTAAAGTAATTGAAGAAAACTGGGAGAGTATAATGGACCTAGGTCTTAAAAATAAAAATGCTGTAATTACAGGAGCGAGCCAAGGAATCGGTGAAGCAATAGCACATTCGCTCGCAGATGAGGGATGTAATGTAGCTATTTGCGCTAGAAACAAGGAACGACTTGATAAAACAGTCTCCGATTTACAAGCAAAAGGCGTTAAGGCAATCGGTGTAATTGCAGATTTATCGTCTGAGGCAGGGTGTCAGTCTTTTATTGAAGAGGCTGCTAAAAAACTAGGTTCAATTCAAATTTTGGTGAATAACGTGGGAGGCATGATACCTGGTACGTTGGCGACGATGGATGAAAGCACCTGGAGCACCGCTATTAATGTTAATCTCATGGCTGCTATTTACACGACAAAGCATGCGGTTGAGTTTTTAAAAAATAATGAATGGGCAAGAATATTAAATGTCACAGGTTTTTCTGGTACGCAGCTATTACCTGGGGCTTTATCAACAACTATTCCGAATGCCGGTTTGATAGGTTTTAACAAACTAATGGCGAATGAATTAGGTGCGAGTAATATAACCGTTAATAATATCTGCCCAGGGATGATAAATACTGAATCTTGGGGCCCTAGGGGTGAGGCAATGGCGAAAGTTAGAAACACAACATCAAAGGAGCTTAGAAGTGGTTTTGCCTCTCAAACCATGCTTGGTAGATGGGCAGAACCAAGTGAGGTTGGAGATTTAGCAGCATTTTTAGTTTCTCAGAAAAATTCATATATGACAGGTACCACTGTCGAAATCTGTGGCGGTATTACCAGATATATAGGTTAATTTCTTATAAGATTCGGAAAATGCAAAAAACTTAAATGGAGGAAGTAATGATAAATAGAAGACAATTTAACGCAGGTATAATAGCAGCTAGTATGCCATTGGTCGCATTTAAGGAAGCTATTGCAGCAACAAAAAAAATTAATCTAACAATAGCTTCAAGCCATCCGACTGTAATTCCATGGGTAGGTCCACTACAATCTGTAATTGTAGCGAAAGCCAACACAATGCTTAAAGAGCGTGGAAGTGACTACGAGATTGAATGGACAGAGGCTTATGGTGGTGCGCTCTATAATTATAACGATACATTAGAAGCTGTAACAAATAATCTTACAGACATTGGTTGGATTGGTAGTTTGTGGGAGCCATCGACGCTTCCTTTGCATAATATTTATTTTAGCACACCCTTTACAACCACCACCCCAGAACAGGCGGTTGGTATTATGAATAGCTTGGATGATTCTGAAAAAGCGATGCAAAATGAATGGGCTAATCAAGATGTAATTTCTTTTGGTGCATGTGTGTCTGGCGGTTATCATCTATTTACAAAGAAACCAATAAATAAACTGTCAGATTTAGAGGGCATGAAGATATTGGGTGCGCCAACGACAGCGCCTTATTTAACACCTTTTGGCGCAACAGTAGTTCCGTCTGGTCTTCCAGCAATGTATTCGCAACTTGAAACCGGAGTTGGGGATGGTGTTATTATTATTCACGCAGGTGCATTCCCACTTAAATTATATGAACAAGCGCCTCATGTCACATTAGTAGATACCGGCCCGTTCACATTCGGCGCAAGTGGGATGAATTTGGATGTTTTTAATTCATTACCTTCTGAAGTCCAAAATGTTTTGAAAACACTTGGAAGAGAATATTCTACTGCTAATGCCGGCGTAATTAATATGCTAGGCAAAAAAGCACTAAGTGTTTACGAGGCAGCAGGGTGTACAATTCGTGAAATGCCAGACAGCCAGAGAAAAGATATGGCCAATGGCATGGAAGATTTAGGAGCATTATTTGTAGAAAATCTCGAGCCTAAGGGTGTGCCAGCAGGTGACATACTCAAAAAATTCATGAAATTGGCGGGAGAGACAGGGCAACCATTAAGGGATTGGTCAGCAAATATTTAAATAATTTCCTGGGCGGCTAAAAGTCAAATTGGCCGCCCGGTATATTCCAATATGTATTTAAAATCTTTAAAATTTGTAGATAGAATAATAAATGCAGTAACCATCTTGTCTGCATGGGCAGCATCTATCGCTATAATATTGGCTACACTTCTAATATGCTTAGATGTGACCTTAAGGAATTTGTTTAGTTTTCCTATAAACGGCGTATCAGAAATAGTGGGTTTTGGTATTGTCTCAGTCGTTTTTCTGCAAATAGGCATTTCCATTAGACGCAATCGTCTGATATCAGCTGAAATATTTGCAAATATATTTCAAAAAATAAGCCCAAACTTTAGTCATTTGCTAAACATATTGTTTTTTTCAGCAGCATTGATGGTTTTTTATTTAATTTCAGCATATTTTTGGAATGACTTTCATAAAGCTTTCGTTGGAAACGAATTTACCGGTGCTATTGGAGCATTCCAAATTCCAACCTGGCCATTTAAACTGGTCAATTCAATTGCCACTATAATAATAATTTTCGAAATTATAAGAATACTAATATTACATATCAACAGTATCTTTCAGAATGGGATTGGTAACAAAAAAGACGTTATTTTACAGCTTGGACTATTGCTTGCAGTGATTTCCATATCATTATTTTTAATAGAAGCGCCCCTAACAAGGCCTGCGCTCGGTTTTGTCGCTTTTGGAGGAATGTTGCTCTTAGTTCTAATAGGAATGCCTATTGGAATTGCGCTTATGTTTAGCTCATTTGCAGGAATCTGGCTTATTATAAACAAGTTTCCTGTTGCTTTTAAGTCATTGGGTATGAGTTCTGCTACTGCTATCCAATCCTTTGAATTTGGTGTTGTTCCTCTTTTTGTTTTAATGGGGTTGTTATTAGAACGAGGAGATGTTGGCAAAGATGCCTTTGCGCTTGCGGTAAGGGCGTTAAGCTGGCTAAAAGGCGGACTTGGAATAGCAACCGTATTTGCAAATGCGATTTTTGCTTCTATAACAGGTTCCTCTCTTGCTTCTGCGTCTGTATTTAGCAGAATTGCGGTTCCACCTATGGTTTATCATGGTTTTAAAAATCGTTTTGCTGTAGGTGTCGTCGCCGGAAGTTCTGTTTTAGGGATGCTTATTCCTCCCAGTATACTCTTGATTATTTATGGAATTCTAGCAGAGGTATCGATTGGTAAATTATTCATTGCTGGTATTTTGCCAGGAATATTGTTGTCTTGCATTTTTGGGTTAATGATATTTTGTGCAGTTAAATATTTCCCAAACGCTGTATTGGAAAAGGTAAACCCGTCGCAGGAGATACCTGAGGTGGAAGAAAAGCAGAATGGGTTTTTGCAGGTTCTGCCAATTTTATTTCTTATTTTTCTTGTGATGGGCGGCATCTATGCTGGGTTTTTCTCGCCTACTGAAGCTGGTGCTGTCGGCGCTTTTGGCGCGTTACTTACAGCGATTTTACGTAAGAAGATTAATTTCCAGACATTTAAAGAAGTTGTTTTTGAGACGGGGTTTATCACTTCAGGTATATTATTTTTAATTATAGCTTCTAGCCTTTATACAAGAATGCTTGCTTTATCCGGCATTCCAATGCACCTAACAAATTTTCTTCAGGCAATGGACTTAAGCCTGATTACCTTTTTAATTTTACATATTTTAATTATTATACTTTTGGGCATGGTGCTCGATTCAGTATCTGCTTTGTTGATTTTATTACCTATAGCACTTCCTTACGCAATTGCTATGGGTGTTGATCAAATCTGGTTTGGAATAATCACTGTTATCGCGATTGAATTAGGATTATTGACGCCTCCTTTCGGTTTAAGTGTATTTGTAGTAAAAGCATCTTTGCCCAAAAATTTAAATGTATCGTTGGGAGATATTTTTACAGGCTCTGCCCCATTTGTGATTGCAATGTTATTCGTTATCGCAATACTTATCTGCTTCCCTTGGGTTGCAACAATCTTGATTTAATTTTACCAAAAGAAGGAGAGTAATCATGGCGGGTAATTTACTTATCAAAAATGCGCTAATTATAACTGGCAATTCTGGACGAGATAATAACCAGAAACTGGATATATTGGTACAAGACGGAATCATTGCTTCTATTGAGCCCTCTATTGCAAATACGAATCAGCATAAAGAAATCGATGCAACAGACATGATAGTAATGCCTGGATTTGTTAACGCGCATATCCATACTTGGCAAACTGGCCTGAGAGGCTTAGCGGGGGATTGGACAGCAACAAATTATTTTAGGGCAATGCATGCTGGGCTTGCCACATTTTTTCAACCTGAGGACATTTACATTGCCAATTTAGTAGGGGCTCTTAATCAGATAAATAATGGGGTTACAACTTTGGTTGACTGGCATCATTGTAATCGTACCCCAGACCATTCAGATGCTGCTATTGATGGTCTTGAACAATCGGGCATTCGCGCTGTGTTTTTGCATGGAACACCGAAGCCTGACCCTACACCTGGTCAGCCACATTTTTCTGAAGTACCAATGCCGGTCAATGAGGTAGTAAGACTTCGTAATGGGAGGATGTCAGGTTCTGATAAAAAAGTGACGATGGGACTTGCTATTTTAGGCCCACAAATGGCTGTTAATGACGTATGTTTACAGGACTTTAAGCTAGCGAAGGATATGGACTTGGTTACTAGTATGCATCATTCTGGTTTACAGATGGCTGGTGAGCAGGCTTATGAGATGGCTTCTAAAGCAGGGTTACTTGGTGAACATATCAATATTGTTCATGGAAATGAGTTGCTAGACAAGGATTTAGATATTCTAATTAATGATGGAGCTACATTTACTGTAACTGCAGAAGTTGAAATGCAAATGTCTTATGGAAATCCATTATCGGCTCGATTACTTGAGAAAAATCATTCTTTTTCAATAGGATCTGACATTGAAAGTGCCTATTCACCAGATATGTTTGCTATCACAAGAACAACAATGCAGTTAGAACGACATTTTCTAAGTCGCAAAGAGCAGGCAAAAACAGGTCAAAGGCCGCATCCAATTCCAATTACAACATCAGACGCATTTAAATGGGCAACAATAAATGGAGCTAGAGACTTCAGGCTAAATAATAAAACGGGTACATTAGAGGTTGGAAAAAAAGCAGATATTATATTCCTTAGGAACTCTGATTTGAATTTGAAAAATAGCTTTAATCTGCTTCATTCAGTAGTATGTTATGGCCATCCAGGCAATGTTGATACAGTTATTATTGAAGGCGATATATTGAAGCAGAATGGTAAAATGAACTTTGTAGACTTAGATGACAAATTATCAAAGCTTGAGACATCAGGGAGAAAAATTTATACCGAGTTCAAAGCGAAGGCAGCAACAGCTGATTTTGGCTA
>Ga0055584_100006478_pt1 | contig 11484 bp, 12 predicted proteins | sample OSDHelmetaG_FD_58716 | JGI IMG/M metagenome (GOLD analysis project Ga0055584, IMG submission 58716) | Pelagic marine sediment microbial communities from the LTER site Helgoland, North Sea, for post-phytoplankton bloom and carbon turnover... | ecosystem: Environmental > Aquatic > Marine >...
ATCGGCGCGGTTTCCGCAATCGTCTGCTACATCTTCGCGGTCAAAGTAAAGGCCGCCTTCGGCTATGACGACAGCCTCGACGTATTCGGCGTCCACGGCATCGGCGGTATCGTCGGTGCGATCCTCACCGGTGTCTGTGTCGACAAGGGTTTGGGCGGCAGTGGCCTGGGCGAGGGAGTCACCATGGGGGCCCAAGTCTTCATCCAGATCAAGAGCGTCCTCGTGACCATCGTCTGGAGCGGCGTGGTGTCCTTCGTGGCCCTCAAGGTGATCGACATCGTCATCGGCCTCCGGGTTTCCGAGGAAGTTGAAACCGCCGGTCTCGACCTCGTCGAACATGGCGAAGAAGGCTATCACAGCCACTGATCAAAAAAGTGAACGAACAAACTGTTTAGAGTTGCTGAAATTGCCGGGTAACCTAGGTTATCCGGCTTTCAGCGGTCTCCTGAACCGGAAAACGCAAAAGCCAAACACAGAAAGATATGAGCAAACACAAGTTGGAATACATCTGGCTCGACGGGTACAAGCCTACACAGAGCCTCCGCAGCAAAACCATGGTCGTCGACGATTTCAGCGGCAAGCTGGACGACGCCAAAGTGTGGTCCTTCGACGGATCTTCCACCGAACAGGCTGAAGGCGGCGCCTCGGACTGCCTCCTGAAACCCGTCGCCGTCTACCCCGACCCGGATCGCTTCGGCGGCAATGGCTGGTTGGTGATGACCGAAGTTCTCAATGCTGACGGAACTCCGCACGATTCCAACGGACGCGCCTCGATTGAAGACGAGGACGACGATTTCTGGTTCGGTCTCGAGCAGGAATACACCCTGTGGGACAACGATACCGACCGACCGCTCGGCTTCCCAAAAAACGGCTATCCTGGACCGCAGGGCCCTTACTACACCTCGGTGGGCAGCGCCAATGCGCTGGGCCGCGACATGATCGACGAGCACCTGCACCACTGTCTGGAAGCTGGCCTGAATGTCGAAGGTATCAATGCCGAAGTGATGATGGGTCAATGGGAATTCCAGATCTTCGCAAAAGGCGCCGCCGACTGCGGGGACCAGATTTGGGTCGCACGTTACCTCCTCGAACGTCTCGGTGAGAAATACGGCGTGTCGATCAATTGGCACTGCAAGCCGATCAAGGGCGACTGGAACGGTTCCGGCATGCATGCAAATTTCTCGAACGGCGCCATGCGCGACCAAGGCGGCGAAGCGCTCTTCACGAAGATCTGCGAAGAGTTCGGCAAGCACATCGAAGAGCACGTTTCGGTTTATGGTGCGCACAACGACCAGCGTCTGACCGGTCTGCACGAGACCCAAAGCATCGATCAATTCAGCTACGGTGTCTCCGACCGTGGGGCCTCGATCCGCATCCCGATCGGCACCATTGAAGACGGCTGGAAGGGCCGCCTCGAAGACCGTCGCCCAGCCTCCAACGCGGATCCCTACAAGGTGGCCGCCGTCATCATCACGACGACCAAGAAGGCACTCGCCTCATAAGCAATAGATTGCATCTCCAAAGGCCGGCTGACATCAGCCGGCCTTTTTTTGTGCCTCCACGAAACTACCAGACAGTACGCATCGCCAAACCCTGTCAGTTGAAACAGTATCAAGAGTCCAACCCAACTGATTGATGCAACCAAACCCTGACACCCTGAAGTTTATCCGCCAGATCACCGAAGACGGGATCCTGACTGACGAGGAGGTATGGAGCCTCGGAACGTTTCTGAACGAACATGCGGATGCCCAATCCAATTGGCCGGGCAACATACTCTTTGAGATCCTGCAACATGTCTTCGACGACGGGCGCTTGGATCCCCACGAAGTCGAAGCCATCGGTCACTATCTCAGGGGAATTGAGTTGCAGTGCTGCTACAGCCTTCCGCAACCGGAGGATCCGATCGAACTCCCCGCCGACCTGAAGTTTGATGTCATTGACTTCCGATTGCCGATCATCGAGGAGAGATTGGAAGTCCCACCCAGTATGGAATTTGAGAAACCGCACAACGTTGATCTGCTGAAACACGAATGCGACTGCGCTGAATTTGCGTTCAAGCGACAGTTTCTGCCCGAGGGTTCCCTCGGACGAGCGTGCAAACACATGGTGAAGGCGCTCGATTCTCCGACGGTGGAAAAGCAAATCCCGCGACTCGACTGGAACAGCAAGCTTTTCGATCTGATCCAGATGCATTCCAAAATCAATCGCAGCCTCGATGCGCTACCCAGTTGGAAATTGCTCAAGGCTGATGCCTTCGAATGCGTGGTGTCTTGGGGAGATCAGGAATGGTGCCGAGTTTACGCCAATGCAGTGGAAGGCGGGCTGGAACGCTACGGCTACAACCTGGAACAGGATCGTTGGGCGTATGGAGCCACCCCCCCCCCGGAGAAGCGGCAGTCTCGAGGTATCTCACCGATCCGGAGGCACTTCGCGGAGCCTGATTACTCCTTCAAATACGCGGCAGCATCCTCTGCCGAAGCATTCTCGTGAACGACGGCCAGCAAGGCCTTGGCCATGCCGGCAGGGTTTGCATGCTGGATGATATTGCGCCCGTAGACAATTCCCGCCGCCCCTTGGCGAATCACTTCTTCCGTCCGCGCCAGAACCTCGGTGTCCTTGGACTTGCCTCCCCCACGAACCAAGACCGGTATACGGCCGGCCGTCTCTATTACCCGATCATATCCATCGTCTCCATCGGTAGGATCTGTCTTGATGATATCGGCCCCGAGTTCGACCGCCTGCCTTACGATTGGAATCAGGCGCTCCAGATCACCGTCGACAGCATACCCGCCACCTGAACGTTTCAGTGCCAAGGGTTCGACCATCAGAGGCATCCCGTAACGGTCACACTCAGGCTTCAGCCACAATACGTTTTCAATGCATTGTTCCGTGACGGCCGGATCGTCGGGCAGATGAAATACATTCGCGATCACACAGGCGGCGTCCAGCCGAAGTGCCTGTTCAACCGGCGCGTTGATCATACGGGAGAACAGATGATCTGGCAGCTTCGGGCCGTACACATTTGCCACATCCGTTCGCAAGACGAGAGCTGGCTTCTGCCTTCCGGGAATGGATTGCAGATAGTCGGCCTGACCTATGGTGAGTTGAACCGCATCAGGATTTGCAGAAACCATCGTCTGCACTGCCCTTCGCATGTTCTCCAGTCCCTCAAGAAATGGTGGTTCATTAAACACGCCATGATCCATTGCCACATCGAGACAACGTTTGGATTCAGCATTGAACAGTCGATTCAACCTATAGTTCTTCATACAAATACTCAGTCGGCACAAAAACAATCTCCGATCCGGGGAATCTATCTCCTTCGCGCTCAACAACTTCCGATTGAACTGCGAATCGATTCACTTGTCTTTGATCAGCACGCGGTGCCCAGCTCCATCGTTCACGCTTGCCAGGTCCGATGTCAAACCACAGAAAATAATTATGATATCCCAACGCCGATGGGTTTGACAACGCCATTGGCATCCACTAAAACCCCGGCAATCCCGATCTACACGCGATCCACACGCGTTCCCAACTAACCCCAACACAACCCTCGTCGTAATATGACTCCCGAAGTTACAACCCGAAAAATTGCGGAACTACAGATGTTGCGATCACAAGCAGCACGCTGGCGGTTTGGCATACCGGTGGCCGTCATTGCCATCATCACCATTTGCATCCTGATGATCTATGATTCCGCGCAACAACTCGCCCAACCCGGGCCCGCGCAGGAAGTCTTTATCAGTGAAGTAAAGAAGGGCATGGATGAAGACGTGATGCCAATTGTTCGACATGCGGCTTATCAGACATTCAACGACACCAAGAATGCCGTGCGGGCCGAGTTTGAGAATATAAGCACGCGCACTCCGGAGTTTGCGACTGCCCTGCAGAGCGAAGCCCAACTTCTGGTTCGAAACATACCGAGGCGCACCGAATCCGAACTCTCCGAGATCCTGGCGAACGCGATGGCCAAACAGGAACTCACGATCAATGAACTCTTTCCAAATTTGGAAGAGGAACAGGTCGCCAGTTTGTTGAATCAACTTGTCGATCTAGGCAAAGAGCAGGCCGACTACGTAGGTGAGAAACTCTTCGAACCTCACCTGGTTCGCATCAACAACATCGTTGACGATCTCCAAATCATTCGCAAATCCGAATCGTTGCGCCCGGGCGACACGATCGACTCATGGGAAATGGCCCTGCTGGTATTTGACATTTTGCGCGACGAGTTCGACCAGGTGCATCCTGCGCCGACAGATGAACCCACCGTCAAATCGCCTCCGGTCAAATCGACAGCCGACAAGTCAGCGAGCAAGTCCGACAAATCGGACGAGCAAGCCCCCGAACCCCCTGCGGAGAAGAAATAACACTGAGCAAAGGAATTTATCATGGCCGATTCAAACTCTACCTCGAATCAAGACGACAAGACCCGGGAGATCCTCCAGAACTTTCTGGAAGATGAGATCCTCAGCGCCCAAGAATCGGTACGCCGCAGTCGATTGTTTGGCGTGATCATCATTGGTGTGGTCTGCCTCTATATGGGCTACATCACCAACGGCCTCCGCGCTTTCCTGGAGCCAAAGCAGGCAGCGGAATTCGCAACCATGTTTGTCTCCTCCCAAGTCGCGAGCAAGACCGATCTGGTGGCGACTCGCATCCAGGAGAAAATTCCGGAACTCATTACCGGATTGCCTGACCATCTGCTTAAAGAAATCCCCGGCTACCGTGAAGACGTTGAAGAGAGCGTCGTGAGCACTGCGCGGGCCCACATGACTGAAGTGGCCGCCCAACTCGATGCGAACCTGAAGCTTTTCCTTGAAGAAAACCAAGAGAACGTCAAAGCGTTGCTCGCTTCTGACAATGAGCTCACTGAGCCTGATGAAGCCTTCAAGGAAGCCCTCTTCGCCCAGATCATGGACTTCCTTGAGACAGTCCCGCCCGATGGCAATTCCCTAGCTGATCGATTGGCCACCAGCTTGAAGATGCTCAGTGATGCTGAAGCCAACGTCGAACACTTGACGAAGAACCAGAATCTCGGCCCTTCCGAACGCAAGACCCGCTACGCGTTGGCCGTTCTCGCCGATTCGATATCAGACGACCTCCATCGTTTTGAGTTGAACAAAAAGTTCGAACAGAAATAACAGGCGACCACAACGACGTCTTTCAAAGCCGGGCTTACGCCCGGCTTTTTTCTTTGCCATTGTCAGTCTGAATTCCATCCGCAAACTCATCGCCACATGTCCGAGTCAAACTCTGAATATGACCTCGCAGTCATCGGTGGTGGCAGCGCCGGCTACGCCGCCGCTCGCACGGCCCTCGATCAAGGAATGAATCCCGTTGTCATCGAAGGCGGCGAAAAGGTGGGTGGCCTCTGCATCCTACGCGGGTGTATGCCCACCAAGGCGCTGCTCTATGCAGCGGAGGTGATGCACCTCGCTCGCGAGGCATCCACATGGGGCGTTGACATCCCCGTGCCAAAGTATTCGTTTGCCGACGTGATGAACCGCAAGAACACGATGATCGAGGACTTCGCCTCGTTCCGCCGTGAACAATTGCAGTCCGGCCGTTTTGATTTTATCCGTGCGAACGCGAAATTCATCGACGCGCATGAACTGCAATTGGACAACGGCGACCGGATTCGAGCCGCCAATTTTCTGCTGGCGACTGGTTCTTCTGTTTCCCTCCCGCCAATACCAACGCTTGCGGAGACCGGGTATCTGACAAGCGATTCCGCCCTCGAACTCACCAAACTGCCGGAATCGATAGTAGTGCTCGGCGGCGGGGCAATCGCCGTGGAATTCGCGCAGTTCTTTGCCCGGTTCGGCGTACGCACGACAGTCCTGCAACGTAGTCAGAATATTCTGAAAGATTTTGACACTGACGTCGCCGAAACCGTGGAAGCGTCGTTCAGAGATGAAGGCATTGAAGTCATCACCTCCACCAAACTGCTCACTGCTGAGCGGATCGAATCTGGAAAACGAGTAATCTTCGAACACGAAGGGGAAAAACGAGAGATCAATGCCGAGGAGATCTTCTTTGCCCTCGGCCGTTCACCCAACACACAAAACCTGGACGTCATGAACGCCGGCGTGGATCTCGCCCCGAACGGGCGGATCGTAACCAACGAGTTTCAGCAGAGCACAGCCCAGCATATCTACGCTGCCGGCGATTGCTGCGGTCCCCACGAAATCGTTCACATTGCGATTCAACAGGGAGAACTTGCGGTCAACAACATGACCACCGCCGGGAAGCTGACACCGATGGACTATCGGCTGCTTTCATCAGTCGTGTTTACCGATCCCCAGGCGGCAGTCGTGGGACTGACTGAACGCGCTGCCAAGAACGCCGGCATCCCGTATCTGGCCGCTTCCTACCCCTTCAACGACCATGGGAAGTCGATGATCATGAATGTGAAGCATGGCTTTGTGAAACTCCTGGCCGAGCCAGAAAGCGGACGCATACTCGGAGGTGCCTGCGTCGGGCCCGTCGGGGGCGAACTGATTCACGAAATCATCGTGGCAATGGCCGCCAACATGACTGTCCAGCAGTTGGCACTCGTTCCGCATTATCACCCCACCCTGGCAGAGATCTGGGGCTATCCGGCCGAAGAGCTCGCCGAACAAATCGGCGCGGCAGTTTGATCAGGCCAACTTCGACTGCAACCAGTCGAAGTCCGCCTTTAAACGCGACAACGCTGCTTTCATGTTTTGCTGATTCACCGCGCGAAGATACGGGGCGTGGATCGAGATCGGTGGGCGCGAATCCCATTTCTTGATCGCATTGTAGAAACCGGCGCCGACGATTCCCTGCCCCATCGGTACGTTCTTTGGCTTTGCCCCTTCAAAAACGAAGTCCTTCACGTATACACACCGCACGCGCGGTCTAATCATTTTCAACGAAACCGGCCAGGCACTGGATCCTTCAACCATGGCATGACGGATATCGTAGGCGATGCCCAGATGATCGGATTCAATCCCTTTCAATAGATAATCCAGATCCCAGATTGGCCCACCAACGTTTCTGCTCCCGGCATGGTTCTGATAGACTCCGGTGATGCCCAATTCACGATTCAATGCAGCCAACTCCACCAACTGGGCACGATAGTCATCCAACTGTTGGAGAATCGGCCGGTCGCCGGAATAGGGCAGTCCGTTCAACCGATACTTTTTCACCCCCAATTTGGCCGCCGTGCGCAACAAAGCTTCCGCCCCCGGTTGGTCGACCCGGTTGATACTCGTCGCCATCACCAAGATCTGCTGACCGCCAGCTCTCAGCTCATCAACACAAGCGGGAAGCTCGTCCACCGCCCGCTCCGGCGCAATGTGCCCGCCCTTGCGAATGGTAGCCTCGATCCCGTCAAAACCGATCTCGCCCAACACCTCTGCCAATTCCCGATAATTCAGGAACTGCAACGGCTTCTCGAAAAACGCTACTGGGAATCGGCGTCGCGCAATCGCCGCCGCGGAAACACTGTTCACGCTCACGCATCCGGCTCCTAGCAGGCCTACAAAACTTCGACGATTCAGTAAATTCATGGATCCCTGAAAGTATCAATCTGATCCGCGATCAACAACCACGACGAATTCACCCTTCGGATTTCGCTCGGAAAAAATCTTGAGCAGATCCGCCGGTGTTCCGCGCAATACCTCCTCAAACTTCTTGGTTAATTCGCGGCACAAAGCCACCTGTGCGGTCGGCCACAGGTCATTCAATTCATCCAGCAGCTTTATTACCCGGTAGGGCGACTCGTAGAACACCAATGATCCCGGAATAGACTCCAACGCAGCCAATCGTTTTCGTCGTTGGCCGGATTTGTTCGGCAAAAAACCAGCAAAATGAAACTCACCAGTGGCCAAGCCGCTCACTGTCAGCCCCACCACCATCGCGCAGGCCCCTGGAATGGATTCAACCCGATACCCCGCCCTCACCGCTTCCCGAACAACCCGCTCCCCGGGGTCGCTGATCCCCGGAGTGCCTGCATCCGTCACCAAAGCAATCGATTCTCCCGCATTCAGCCGTTCAAGGATCTCGGCCGTACGTCGGGCTTCGTTATGTTGAAAGTAGCTCTTCAGCGGTTTGCTGATTTCAAAATGCTTCAGCAATTGCCCTGTCCTCCGAGTGTCCTCCGCCGCCACGAGGTCACACTCCCGCAACACCCGTAGGGCTCGCAATGAGATATCCTCCAGATTCCCGATGGGGGTTGCAACCAGATGTAGGATTCCCTCGGATTCGGATTTTGACGCGGACACCACCGACGCAGAGTGCCAAATCCACCGATTCAGCAAAAGCCTGCAGCGAATATCACACAATAACACCAATCCAACGTAGGAAATGAAAGATAACCACACCTTCCACCGCCAAAAACAGCAGGAACGCCAGAAATGGGATCATCCAGTCGATTAGCTGGCCAATCATCTTCACAGCTATTGATTAAGCATCACGAATACCAAAATCACAATTCAGTTGTCGGGCTTTCACCTGATTCGCGCATGATCACCAGCAGATTCGCATTTCATTTGACGCTCAACGACGAAAACGGAAGTCTCCCCGCCCCACTCTGCTGAGCCTCGATGGGATTACCTGACGTAGTAGAAATTGTTCCCCTGAACAGCCCGGTCCGCGCCGAGGTTTCGGTCCCGGGCTCGAAGAGCATCACCAATCGAGCCTTGGTGCTCGCCGCTTTGGCAGACGGCGAAATCACACTGAAGGGCGCGCTCTGGAGTGAAGACACGCAAGTGATGGTAGATTGCCTTCAGCGACTCGGGTTCGACTTGGAGATCTCCTCCGACCCCGCCGAAACTTGTAACCGCGCCATCACCGTAGCCGGACTTGGCGGTAGGATCCCCAATTCAGGCACTGCCGGGAATCCATTGAATCTCCATGTCGGTAATGCCGGAACAGCGGCACGATTCCTCACCGCATTTACGTGTCTGGGCAATGGGTACATTCGCTTGGCTGGCATTCCCCGAATGCACGAGCGACCTCAACAGTCGCTTATGGCCGCGCTTCGCGATCTCGGTTATCGCATCGATTCCGACAACGACCGACTGCCGGCCACCGTTCACGGTGCCGGCGCAAGACCGGCTCAATGCTCGGTGAGCATGGAGCAAAGTTCTCAGTTCGCCTCGGCCCTGCTGCTCGCCGCAACCCGCGGTACATGGACGGTCCACGTCGCCGGCGAAAGTGAAGACAACGCGCCCTACGTGGAGATGACGCGACGCCTCATCGATTCGTTTCCAATGTCAGGCGGAGAGTTTCAAATCGAACCGGATGCCTCCAGTGGGAGCTACATCTGGGGCGCAGAATGGATTTTGAGGCAACCCGAAAACACTGATACCACAGCGGGATCAAAGCTTTCAGTTCCGCATTGGCCGAAGAGTGGATGGCAGATCGACGCGGATTTCCCCACTCGACTCCCCGCTGATGATGCCAATCTTGCATCGCTCTCAAGGGAACGACATTTGGGAGACAGCATTATGACCGCGATTGCCCTGGCTCCGTTTTCGCGCACCGCTGTTGCCTATACGGAGCTCGGGAGACTCCGAGTGCAGGAATGCGAACGGGTTGCCGCATTGCGGACGGAACTGACCAAATGTGGCGCACTTGTCACGGAAAATGGCGATTCTCTGCAAATCAGCCCCAGCAAACTCCACGGAGCCGAAATCGACACCTACAACGACCATCGAATGGCGATGTGTTTTGCGGTTCTCGGCTTGCGTGTGCCCGGGTTAAAAATCCAGAATCCCGCTTGCGTCAAGAAAACCTTCCCAAACTTCTTCCAGAAGCTTTCATCACCGCCACCTATGGGATTGGGTGCGGAGATCAGGGATGTTTCAACCGGGCGAAAACTGAGCGGCAGTGAACTGTTCGCCAACTAACACAAAGAAAGAACGATACAGATTTGGAAAAGACCAGAGTCATTGCCTTAGACGGCACCAGCGCGAGCGGCAAGAGCACCACCTCCAAGGCCTTGGCCAAACGATTGGATTATGTCTACGTCGATACCGGGGCCATGTATCGCACACTTGCGTGGTTCTGCGTGAAGAGCGGCGTTGATATGCACGACGAAAAAGCCGTCGCAAGCACCTGCCGCAAATGGAAGACCCGATTGGCCTGCATCGGCAACCACGTTCGCCTGCTGGTTGACGGCTACTTTCCCGAAAAGGAGATCCGCACGGAAGAGACCAGCGGAGCCGTCCCCCATATTGCCGCCGTCCCCGTGGTCCGGGATTGGATGAAGAAGACCCAGCGCGATTGCGTGAAGTTCGGAAATCTTGTGATGGAAGGACGTGACATCGGATCGAACGTATTTCCCGACACCGACTACAAGTTCTACCTCGACGCCTCCCTCTCCGTGCGGACCGAACGCCGAGAGGCCGAGGGCGTGAACGAGAATCTGGCGGCCCGCGACAAACGGGACAGCCAACGTAAAGCCGCCCCGTTGATGGTTCCGCTTGGAGCGATCACCATCGACAATTCCGACAAGACGATCGATGAAGTCTGCGATTTCATCATCACAGAAATGGATCGCATCGACCGCGATTGACCCGCACCACCCATGCCCTTCATATATCGGATCACGTGGCTGATTTGCCGATTGGGCTTCGGTGTCTATTTCCGCTGGCGCATCTACAACGAGAACCGCGTTCCCCGTGAAGGATCGGTCATCCTCGCCGCCAATCATGCCAGTTTTCTCGATCCGCCCATGATCGGCTCAGCCGTTCGCCGCCCAATCAACTATCTTGCCCGTGAATCGCTCTTTCGCTTTCCGCTGTTCGGCTGGTATCTGAAGGCTTTGAATTCCGTGCCGGTGGATCGGGATGGACAAGGAGCAAAAGGGCTGAAGATGATTCTGGCTCGGCTTTTGAACGAGGGGGGCATCATCCTGTTTCCCGAAGGTACACGAACCAGCAACGGTGAACTTCAACCCGCCCGCTCAGGTGTCGGACTCACCGTCATCAAATCGGACGCCCCAGTCGTGCCCGTTCGCATCTTCGGTACCTACAAGGCTTGGAATCGACGCCAGCTCTTTCCTCGACCACGCCAGATCACGATCAAATTCGGCGAGCCAATCGATTTTTCTGATCTGCGCAATGAAGCCGCTGAATGTCCGAAAAAACGGCTCAAGGAAATCTACCAAGAAGTTGCCGACCGAATCATGGTGGCGATCACGGCTCTCGAGCCCAAATCGGATTGAGCGATCAGGTCAATGGAAGCTCATCCTCAGCGGCAGTAGCTTCCTCCACGGGTGCATCTCCCTCGGATTCGGTCGTGACACCCTCCAATTCAACCACGGCGCGCCGAATCTGTTGTCCCTGCATCGTGTAACCGGCGGCCACCGTCAGCGCCACTTTTGCATCGGCGGGAGGTTCGGATTCACTGCTCACCCATTGATGTCGCTCGGAGTCAAATGCTTCACCCGATTCCGCGGCGAACTGACTCAGTCCGACGCGCCGTGCGGCATCGAGACAGGCCGCCTTAAAA
>Ga0055584_100006480_pt1 | contig 11481 bp, 7 predicted proteins | sample OSDHelmetaG_FD_58716 | JGI IMG/M metagenome (GOLD analysis project Ga0055584, IMG submission 58716) | Pelagic marine sediment microbial communities from the LTER site Helgoland, North Sea, for post-phytoplankton bloom and carbon turnover... | ecosystem: Environmental > Aquatic > Marine >...
CGATCCACAGGCCGCCTCAAGCGATCAGGTTCTCAACACCTCTCCCCTGGCCAAATTACGGCAACAGCTGGCCGGCAGTTTTGACAGCGAATACGGCGGGTTCGGTGGCGCGCCAAAATTTCCGCATCCAACCACAATTGAGTGGCTTCTGCGTGCCTGGCGAAGCACAGCTGGAGACGCCGAACCGGATATTGACGCGTTATTCATGGCGACGCTTACCCTGACACGCATGGCCGACGGCGGCATCTATGATCATATCGGCGGTGGTTTCTGCCGTTACTCTGTCGACCGCTATTGGCAGATTCCGCATTTCGAGAAAATGCTGTACGACAACGGACCACTACTTGCCCTGTACGCACAAGCATCTCTGGCAACAGGTGAAGCGCTGTTCGCCCGGACTGCAAACGAAACTGCGGACTGGATGCTGCAGGACATGCGCTCCGCCGAAGGCAGTTTCTATTCGTCGCGAGATGCGGATTCAGAAGGCGAAGAAGGCAAGTTTTATGTATGGACACCCGATGAGGTTGCCGCACTCCTCGACCCGGGTCAGGTTGATTTATTCGCCCGCAAGTATGGACTGGACAAACCGGCGAATTTCGAGGGCAAGTGGCACCTTACGGTGCGCGAGGATGTCGAGTATCCGCAAGCGGACCTCGAACAGGCCAGGCAGAAGCTGCTGCTGGAACGAGCGAAGCGAATCGCACCTGGTCGTGACGAGAAACAACTGACCTCATGGAATGCGCTGGCAATCCGCGGCCTCGCCATCGCAGGTCGTGCCCTGGGGCGCGCTGATCTTGTTGATGCCGCTGCGACAGCAGCCACAACTGTGCGCAGCAAACTCATGCGCGACGGCCGGCTACTCGCAAGTTACAAAGACGGCGACGCACGCTTCGCTGCCTATCTGGACGATCATGCGTTTCTCATCGATGCATTACTCGAGTTGCTGCAAGCGCGTTGGGATAGCGAGCACCTTGATTTTGCAATTGAGCTCGCCGATCTGTTGCTCGAACATTTCGAAGACCAGGAAAGCGGCGGATTCTTTTTCACCGCTGACGATCATGAAACGCTAATGCACCGGCCAAAACCCCTTGCAGATGAAGCCATGCCGTCGGGCAATGGCATCGCGGCCCTCGCACTGCAGCGGTTGGGACATTTGCTGGGTGAGCAGCGTTATATCGAAAAGGCACAAAGCGCATTACGCGCGGCATGGAAAGCGATGGATGAATACCCGCATGGACATGTGACCCTGCTAACAGCTCTCGAGGAATACCTGGTGCCGCCGGAGATCATCGTTATTCGCGGTGCCGGGGAAGACATCAATCAATGGCGCGATTCGGCCGGCAAGCTGTATGCGCCGTCACGGCTGGTGTTCGCTATCGATGAAAAAGAAACTCGGTTACCCGGGCTATTGGCGGAACGCAAAGCAATTGCCGGAGAAAATGTCGCCTATCGGTGTGTCGGCACGCATTGTGAACTGCCCGTCAAGAGCTGGGATGCCCTGGCAGTATTCCTGACTTAATGCGCCGTCAGCACCATTCCAGAGGCTGGGACGACCGAGTTTGAATTAGCGCCCAGAAACGTCACAGGCACAGATTCAATCCGCATTCCGGCGTTGCGTGCAACCGCGAAATGCAGGTGTGGGCCACTTGAGAAACCAGTATTGCCGGAGTCCGCGATGTATTGTCCGCGTCGAACGAAGTCGCCGGGCCGCACTCGAATCGTATTGGTATTCAAGTGCGCATAAATGCCGTATGTACCGTCATCGTGCAGAATTCGAATTACGTTCGCCGCCGGCCCATCGCGTTCGGGATCGAGCCCACCACGAAAATTACTGGCCGCAACGTCAAACACGACCCCTCCACGGGCTGCGAAAATATCCGTACCAACGGGCATAGCAATATCCACGGCGTACTGGCTGTCCAGCGTCATGTGTGTGGCGATCTCCGGAAACGCCTGGGTCACCGGATAGGCATTCGAGATCGCGAATGGCACCCGATATGCCTGCACCGGTTTGTGTTGTGCGCGCGGATCGCCGGCAAGATATTGATATTGGTATTCGAGGATTGGCGTCGTCGCACCCTCCAGTAAATCGAGGTAGATCAGCACGAGGTCGCTGCGTGCTGGCACGACCCAGCGCAGTTCCTGGTCCGGGTCCGGGTACTTCAAGCCACGAAGAGTCTTGATGCTGACCAGCATCTCGACCGGCGCATAGGATTGGTTGTGTGCGGTCAGCTCAACGCTGCGTCCTTCGAACGCATGCGTCACCGATATTTCTGTCCCGGCCTGGCCTTGTTGCAGCTGCCGAATTTCCGCGCTGCTGCCATCATCCGGTGGGCGGTCAGCGTAAATCCACTCGCCGTCCGGCCCCCTATACTTGTACAGCTCCTGAGCAAAAACGATTCCGCTCGCCATCAGCAAAGCGACGAACGCAAAGCAGAGCGTCCGTCTGGTCAGTACGATGCGCCGATCAGGAACCAATCCGTGATCGCCGCCAACCGTCATCTGTCCGCTGAATCTCATAGGCTGGCCAGTATTGGTTATCCAGTTTCAATGTAATGATTTCGACTGCGCCGTTCCAGGTAACCGTCTTCAATCGTACCGACTCGCGATCCTGCTTGCCGCTTACGGCATCGACAAACGAGTCCAGGTCGGGAGTCGGAGTTTCATCAACCTCGACAACACGCCGACCGGCGAACAAACCGTAACGTGTTGCCGGAGAACCGTAACTGAAGAATGCAACGTAAACTCCGGTCGGAGCAATACCGCGCTGTGCGGCCATCGCACGATGCGGGTCCTGCAGCAGCGCGCCCGCCCAGGAGACGGCCCTGTCCAGACCTCGCCCATTCAGGGCAGCCGTCTCAATCTCGATATCTCTGGCGCTACCATTTCGCCAAACAGTCACCGTAACCTTCGGTTTTTGAACGGCTTTTTCTAACGCCCTGAACGATGTTACAACATCGCCGTCAACCGCCAGTACCATATCGCCATTGCGCAGCTTGCTGGAGGCATCCGTGTCTGCAACAAGACGTGTGATGCTGAGCGCGCGCCGATTGACCGGATTGTTTTCCTCCAGCCGGGCGAGCCATTCTTCATCAACACCCATGTTTCTGGCGGCAAACAATGGTGAATAGACAAACTCGGCCTCAAGCGAGTAGAACGGTAGTCCCTTGCGGACGATATCGACAAACTCCATGACCAGGTCTGCACCGACGCCGCGATTGACTTGTCCGCTCTCACCGCCGGACTGCACAGCGAAACTCGACCACATCGCAGCGACTTTGCCGCGCTTGTCGACCAGCACACCGTCGAAATCGTTGGGTGGATTGACCAGGTTGACGCCTTCGATATTGGTATCGCGGAAACGCAGTGTCCGTGACAGCGGCAGGTTTAGCGGCCCAACCGATGAAACGGTGCTCTCCTGGTGTGAGAGTTGATGATCGCCCTTGATGCCAACGACCCACAGTTTGTCGCCAGGTTTAAGCTCTGTATTGTTGAAGGTCGCCTGCTTGACTGCCGTGTTGTTAATGGTCGCAGGATCGTAAGAAACGATCGCCAGGTTATGTAGCGGGTGCAATTGTTCGACTTTCGCCTTGACCTCAAGTGAACCCGCAAACGTGACGGTTACGTCGCCGATTGCAACGGGCACGGTGTTGCGGTCAACGAGGACCAGACCGCGCTCCTTGTCGACGATTAGCCCTGTGCCGTAGTAATGCCGATCGGCGACACCCGAAACCGTATAGGGCAAATCGAATGTGACAACAACCAGCGATGGGGCTATCGCGCGAACCCTGGGATCATCATATTCTTTGAGTTCGGTATGACCAACCTTTGCTGCCGCAGCAGGAGGACCTGCGCCCAGCTCGCGGCAAGGCCATACGCCGCTCAAATCGTCGCGCATACAGCGGCGAACAGGAAACCAGACACGGTCCATTTCAAACGAGCGCACGACGCTGTTTTGGGGACTATCCATCGTCACATAACGGATCTGTTCGCGATCGCCGTCCGCCAGACTATCCAACGCCAATTCCAGGTCGTCGATACTTTCAATACGCTCGCCCGCAAATTCGGTGATGACCGCACCGCGCGGAATTGCCGATTTCGACAGCAGATAGCCGGGATTGGCCACGTAGACGCCCGTTGCCGAGCGATTGTAATGCCGTGCCTGCTGGTACGACAGGTTATTAACGATTGCGTCGCCAAACTCGAGAAACTCATCCGGAGTAATTGCATGCAAATCCGTCACCACGATGTTCTCGATGACACTCTTGCCGCCGCGCTCGACCTCCACCTCGATCTCGTCGCCAACATGCTCATCAAGCAATGCGGCCAAGGGTACAAATTCACTAACGATGTTGCCGTTGACGCGCAACAATATGTCACCAGGCGCCAGCTTACCGGCTGCAGGTGAGTCCGGAATTACCTGTTCAACGGTTAGCATGCCGGTCCTGTCAGGGTAGAACATGCGCACGATGCGCTCCGACTCTTTCGTCAGGCCGAGACGTTTTAGCTCGTCATACGCCTTTTGCTCAAACATCGTTTGCAGCGTGCCACGGGTAACAGGCTTACCTTCCTGAATCAGACTTAGCGCCCGATGAATTCGATCCAGAGGCAGAAAGAAACTGCTGGCCGCGGAGCTATTTGCACCGGCATTAAGCGCAACCACTTCGCCATCAATATTGACGACGGGCGAACCCGAAGACCCGCCCGATGTGCCTGATGCCGCTTGCAGGTAAAACGTATTGAAGTCGTTGTATTTGCCTCGCCCATAATCCGGCGCCTTGCGATCGAGGCGCGCAATCGTGCCCGCCAGGATCGACAATTGTTCACCCGCATCGTTACCAATCACCCGAATCTCACGACCGATACCCGCGCCGTCGGGGGCAAGAGGAAGCTCGGCCGGCTCGATGTAATGCAAATCGGCAGGGTCATAGCTGAAGAAACCGAAGTCGTGAACCGGATCGCGATAAACCGGCGTAAGTCGGACTTCCTCGTTATTGCGGAACACCGCCTCGGCAACAACCGGCCCGGGTGTCACGACGTGCCGATTGGTCAGGATAAGGCCGCGCTCGGCGTCAACAACGAAGCCAGTCGCCTGGCTGGATGAGTTCCATTCGGTATCGAATGCGCGGGTGCTGTCGACCCGAATCGAAACCACCCCGGACGAGATCCGTTCGAGTGTTTCTGTCCAGGCAGTGTCTTCGGCAGCCGTTGCCGTCAGCGTCAGGGCTAGCGCAGCTAACGCCGTAAGAGTATTTGTTGTTGTCATAGGTAACCAAGACAGGCCAGGTTCGATTCGGTTCCCTATTTGACCACAACCGCCATTGCGAGCGAAGCGACGCAATTCCCAGACTGCTACGTCAACTATGTTACCGCGCAATAGCAATCACTCGTCAGGCTGATACCTCAGATCCAGTTGTCGAGCCGCCTTGACGTCGTCGAGGCGTCGCACCGGCATCGAATACGGCGCTTCCTTGAAGCTCTTGCCGTCATTGCGAGCCTCCTGGGCGATACCGACCATGGCCTCCACGAAATTATCCAGCGTTTCCTTGCTTTCAGTCTCGGTCGGCTCGATCAGCAGGCACTCCGGCACGAGCAACGGAAAATACGTCGTCGGTGCATGGTAATTGCGATCCAGCAGCGCCTTGGCCATATCCATCGCGGTCAGGTTCAGCTCTTTCGACTCGTGCTTCAGCGTAATGATGAACTCATGACTCGCGCGGCGCCCGGGATAAGCCAGTTCGAATCCTGCCTCCCTCAGTTTTGCCTGCAGGTAGTTGGCATTCAAGGTTGCGTATTCGGCAAGACGCTTCATGCCGTCGCGGCCAACCATGCGCATGTAGACATACGCCCGCAACAGCACGCCGGCATTGCCCATGAATCCGGACAGGCGCCCGATGGAATGCGGCATATCTTTCTCGGTTAGCCAGTCGTAGCTTGTCTTGCCGTCTTTTTCTGTTGCAGCCACTACCGGTAGCGGCATGTACGGTAACAGGCGCTCACCAACGCCAATGGCACCTGAGCCGGGTCCGCCACCGCCGTGCGGTGTGGAGAAAGTCTTATGCAGGTTCATATGAATGACGTCGAAACCCATATCGCCTGGGCGCACCTTGCCGCAAATCGCGTTGAGGTTGGCACCATCGTAGTACAACAAGCCACCAGCCTCTTTGACAATCTTTTCCACCGTGATGATATGGCGCTCGAAGACGCCAAGCGTCGACGGGTTCGTTAGCATGATGCCCGCCGTCTTGGGGCCAACGACCGCCTTCAAGGCTTCGATATTGATGTCACCATCAGGCCCGGTAGGGACTTCGACGGCGACACAACCGCACATGGTAGCCGTCGCGGGGTTGGTTCCATGTGCCGCATCCGGAACAATGATCTCATTACGCTCGAGGTCACCTCGCTCACGGTGGTAAGCCTGAATCATCGCTACGCCAGCCAACTCGCCCTGCGCACCAGCCATGGGCGTTAATGACACGCCAACCATGCCCGTAACAGCCTTGAGCATTTCCTGAAGCTCGTGCATACATTGCAGGAATCCCTGGCCGTGACTGACCGGACCGAGCGGGTGGCGTCCGGCGAAACCGGGCAGTAAGGCCAACGAATTACACGCGCGAGGGTTGTACTTCATCGTACATGAGCCCAGCGGATAGAACTGTGTATCGATGGAGAAGTTCTTCTGCGACAGGCGCGTGTAATGGCGCACAACCTGCAGCTCGGACGCTTCCGGCAAGCGTGGTCGATCCTGGCGCAGAAACTGCTGCGGCAGATCAACATCCTGCGTCGCTTGCGGCGCCTGCGCGAAAGCCCGGCGGCCCGCACGCGACTTCTCAAAAATCAAGGTACTCATTGTCAATCAATCCTCATTGTCGCGGATACCCAGCGCCCTTAACGCCGCGCCATAATCCGGCTCGACTGTGATGTCTTCGATTTGCTCCCGGTGCACAACCGTGTGGTTTTCGTCCAGAACAACGATCGCACGTGCAAACATTCCGGCCAACGGCCCTGTCTCGATTAGCACGCCGTAGTTCTCACCGAAACCTGCGTGACGTATAGCTGAAAGCCCAACGGCATTCTGCAGGTCGTGTTGCTGCGCAAATCGAGCATGAGCAAACGGCAGGTCGTAGGAGACCATTAGCATCGCAACGTCATCATGGCCGTTGCCGAGACTGTCGAATTCGATGACTGACTTTGCGCATATGGGACGATCAATACTGACAAAAATATTCAGGACTATGCGCTTGCCGGCCCAGTTTGCGAGGGTCACATTTTGCAATTTCGTGTTAACCAACGAGAAATCTGGTGCGTGACTGCCGACGTCAGGCAAACCTCCATGTGTCCGATAGACGGTGCCGTCGTATTTTACGGTAGCCATTATTTCGTCAGTACGCTTTTCAGGGCATCGACATAAGCATCGATGTCGGCGTCGGTCTTGGTCTCCGTCGCACAGACGAGTAATGCATTCCCCAATTCCGGGCTGGCCTCTGACAGATCATAGCCACCCAGAATGTTCTGTGCTGCCAGCGCATCCAGAACTGCTGCGACCGGACGATCAAGCCGCACCGCTACCTCGTGGAAATATGGTCCATCGAACAAACGGTCAACACCGTCGATGGCCGTCAACCCGGCCAGCAGACGTTGGGTCATTTGATGTGAGCGGATGGCCACCTGGCGTAAACCTTCAAAACCAAGCAAAGCCATATAAATAGTCGCGGCCGTCACCATAAGGCCCTGGTTCGTACAGATGTTGGACGTCGCCTTCGAGCGCCGGATGTGTTGCTCACGTGCCTGCAACGTGAGCGTAAAGCCCGGCTCGCCGTTGAGGTCAGTCGTACGTCCGACAATACGGCCCGGCATCTGACGTACCTGCTTTTGTTTGCAGGTCATAAAACCGAAATAAGGCCCGCCTGACGACAGCGGCACGCCCAGTGGCTGACCTTCGCCGATAGCAATATCGGCCCCTTCGTCGCCCCAATGACCCGGCGCCTTGAGTAATGCCAGTGACGTTGGATTGACGACCGCGATGACGCGTGCACCCTGCTCGTGCGCCCAATTGGTCAGCCGATCGGCGTCCTCGAGCGTGCCGTAAAATGATGGCTGTTGAATCACAACCGCGACCGGTGCCTCACTATCATTAACGGGCGTCACGGCATTGCCCGTCACGGCATCCATCGGCATTCGATCGAAGCTAAGCCCCTGGCTGCCCGCGATTGCTAATGCGACTTTTTCGTAAGTAGGGTTGACGCCCGGTGCCAGCAGAATTCGCCCTGATTTGTTATTGCGATTCCCGCGCACGGCCATGAGCGCTGCCTCGGCAAGCGCCGACGCGCCGTCATACAAGGATGCATTGCTGACATCGAGACCCGTCAGCTCGGTGATCATCGTTTGGTATTCGTAGATCGTTTGCAGCGTCCCCTGGCTCGCCTCTGCCTGATACGGCGTGTAAGCACTGTAATACTCACCACGCGTTGCGATGTCCCAGACGGCCTGTGGAATATGATGCTCGTAAGCGCCCGCGCCGATAAAACATAGTGGTGCGCCGTCTTGCGCTGCGCGACCACGCATCAGGCGCGTGATCTCCATTTCGCTGAGTGCGTCTGGGACGCCGTCCAACGAATCGATGATCAGATCGGCAGGGATCTCGTCGAATAACGCGTCCAGGTCCGGCGCGCCGATCGCTTTCAGCATCTCTTTGGTATCGTCTTCTGTGTGCGGTATGAATGGCATGATCTTGCTCAGGATTCCTCTTCGTCCAGCAGGCTTTGGTAGTCGTCCGGAGTCATTAACGCGCTCTCATCGATGTCTCCGTTCGGCTGCAGCCTTACGATCCAGCCGTCGCCATACGGATCCGCATTGATCTTCTCGGGGTCGTCTGCCAACTCTTCGTTAACAGCAACTACAGTACCGTCAATCGGTGCATAAACATCGGAAGCTGCCTTGACTGATTCAACAACAGCCATGTCGCCTCCGCTATCAACGTCCTGACCGACTTCCGGTAATTCGACGTACACGAGGTCACCGAGTGCGGCTTGCGCATGATCGGTGACACCGATCGTAACACTGCCATCCTCTTCGCGGCGCAGCCACTCATGTTCGCTTGTGTACAACAAGTCTCCGGGCAATTCACTCATTGTTTTCTCTCCATTAGCAGGTTTCTTTAAACATCGATACGTACTTGTCCATTACGAACGAACGGCGTCTTGACGATACGCACGTTCAATAACTTGCCGCGCACGTCCACCTGAGCGTGATCGTAGTCGCCAGCCGGCAAACGCGCGAGTGCAATTGAGCGGCCTATGGTCGGCGAAAATCCACCGCTGGTAATCTCGCCGTCACCCACACCTTCAACAACAACGCGTTGGTGATTTCTAAGTACGCCCTTGTCTTCCAGTAACAGACCGACAAATCGCCGGCGCGACGGATCGTCGCGTTGTGCCTCGATTGGACCTCGTCCGACAAAGTCGCGCTCGGCGGGCTCCCAGGCAACGGTCCAGCCCAGCCCGGCCTCAAGCGGCGAAATCGTCTCATCCATATCGGAGCCGTATAGGTTCATCGCTGCTTCGAGTCGCAGAGTGTCTCGGGCACCGAGACCACAGGGCGCGACATCTGCCATCAGCAACTGGTCCCAAATTGCCGGAGCCCGAGCGGCCGGCATCACGATCTCCCAGCCATCCTCGCCCGTGTAGCCCGTGCGCGCGACAAACATGTCGTCGGCTTCCATACCATAGAATGGCTTCAGGTCGAGCGCGGACTTGCGCCACTGCGGGTCTATACAGGCAGCCGCGAGTTGCCGCGCTTTGGGCCCCTGCACAGCAATCATCGCCAGCTCAGCGCGTTCATCAACCTGCACGCCGAAGCCCGCCGCGTGTTTTCTAATCCACAACAGGTCTTTATCCCGGGTCGCAGCGTTGACAACCACGCGAAACCACATCTCATGCATGAAATAGACAATCAGGTCGTCGATGACGCCGCCATCTTCATTAAGCATGCAGGTATAGAGCGCCTTGCCGGGTATCTGCAATTTGGCAACGTCGTTTGCCAGCAGGTAGCGCAGGAACTCGCGTACTCGCTCGCCCGTCAGGTCCACGATTGTCATATGCGATACGTCGAACATACCGGCACTCTGGCGCACAGCGTGGTGCTCCTCTTTCTGCGAGCCATAATGCAGCGGCATATCCCAGCCGCCAAAGTCGACGATGCGCGCACCGGCTTCGACGTGCTTGTGGTGCTTTGGAGTCTTTTTACCCATATCCGGTCCTTCGAGCCATAAACAAAAGGGGCGACAGACCTTGCGGTCTGTCGCCCCTCTGTCCTCAAAACCTGAGAGATCAATAGCTTATCAGCCACTTACCCCTTCGGTGGGCCCGTTTTCGAGCCGCTCTCCAGAGCCAATCAGCGAACACAGTCCTTCTGCCTGAGCGTTTCCGAGCGAGTTGCGCCTTCGGCGCCCCGTGTGTAACGAGGTCTCTTCTGTGCACGCTGTTGATTGGTGCGCGCATCATAGCCAATGCGAGTGGCAGTTGCCAGCCACGGGCCGGAAAGTGACAATGCGCCAAACCCGACGTCCGGAGAAAGGCATGCGAAAAGCCCAGTCGATTCTATGCGCCCTGGTCCTCAGCCTCACACAGCCTGGGCTCACTGCCCCGGCAGATGACTTTAGTGCGCTGCTTGATGAGGCGTGGCAATGGCAACTCGCGGAAAACCCGATGTTCGCCTCGCAACTTGGTGACCGCAGCTATAACGACCGCTGGTCCGACGACAGCCTCGAGGCGATCGCGCAGCGGCAGGAAGATACACGAGCATTTCTGCAGCGGCTGTACGCAATTGACCGCAGCGCGCTAAGCGAGGCCGATCAGCTCAACTACGAACTGTTCCGCCGTTCGTTGCAGAACGATGTGGATATGTTCGGCTTCAATAGTCACTTGCTGCCATTCAGCCAGCGCGGCGGCGTGCAGAATCTCGACAACAATACCAGCAGCCTTAGCTTCACGACGATCAAGGATTACGAGGACTGGCTGGCTCGCCTCGGAAAAATCGATGTTGTGATTGAGCAGACGATCGACCGTGCCGAAAAAGGACGTAAGTCCGGAATGATGTCGCCAAAAATTCTGATGCAGCGTATTCCGGCGCAGATCGCCTTACAGCTGGTCGACGACGCCGAGGCCAGTCCGTTTTACACGATTTTCGCGAACATGCCTGCCACCATCTCGACCGAGGATCAGACTCGTCTACGGGCGCTCGCAAGAGAGACGATCACGGCAACGGTGCTACCGGCCTACCGTGAACTCGATGCCTATTTTTCAGACACTTATCTTCCGGCAAGTCGTGACAGCATCGGTTTGTCCGATTTAGAAAACGGCAACGCATGGTATGAAATGCTTGCGCGGCAGTTCACAACTACCCAGATGTCACCCGATGACATTCATCGCCTGGGTCTGAATGAAGTTCGCCGTATTCGTGATGAAATGCAGACGATCATTG
>Ga0055584_100006481_pt1 | contig 11481 bp, 7 predicted proteins | sample OSDHelmetaG_FD_58716 | JGI IMG/M metagenome (GOLD analysis project Ga0055584, IMG submission 58716) | Pelagic marine sediment microbial communities from the LTER site Helgoland, North Sea, for post-phytoplankton bloom and carbon turnover... | ecosystem: Environmental > Aquatic > Marine >...
TTTGATCTGTAAATAATTCAAACAATGAATAGTAATAGATTTTGGAATTATTATTTTTTCACTTTAACATTTTTCTTTTTAAATACTAGTTTCTTATTTTCTCAAAATAAACTTCAATTAAGAGGGTTTGGGCATTTGGATTTTCAATCTGTTTTGCTCGAAGATTCTGCTTATTCAAATTTCAAATTAGGTGAACACGAATTGTTCATCAATGGAAAATTCAATAATTACTATTCATTTCTGGGTGAAGTTACAATGAATTATTCTGGTCATGGGAATTATAAGTTGAATATTGAACGATTACGCATCAAATTGAATTATTACAAAAATCATTCTTTGCTTTTTGGTAAATTTCATACACCTGTTAATTATTGGAATGATGTATATTTTCATGCGAGGTTGTTATTTCCTACCATTGATAGACCCATGATGTTTTCTAAGTGGATACCTGTTCATACTTTTGGAATGAGGTTACAGGGGCAAAATTTAGGTAAGCGAAATTTTGGATATGATTTACTGTTTGGAGGAGGGATGGGCTCGGAAGATATTTATCAACTACTCAGGGAATCATCTATTACTGCTGCGGTGCACTGGAAACCTATCGATAAGATTCGTTATGGTTTTAGCTATTACTTTACATCAATGCAGGACGCTTCTAATATGGCTGCTCATACTCATGGAAGTGATGCTCATCATGGGGTATATTTTGGCCCATTGGATTTTCAGATGCTTAATACCTCAATAGCCTACTTCGGAAAAAATGTTGAGTTATTAGATGAGTTTAGCTACAATCGAACGGAAACGGACACCTTAGGGGTTGCTAATAATTTTTCAAATTATTTGTACTTCGGTTACCGTATCAAAGATAAAAATGTTCCTTTTGTTGCTTACGATATTATATTTACTGCTAATAATGATTTGCACACCTTTCCCTATAATAGGATGAAATTCCTATTGGGTTACAAATATGACTATACGAGTAAGATAAATTTCAAGGGACAAATTGAATATTATCGAAATATTAATGAAAATCATGATGCTCTCTTATCTGACCCTAAGTTTAAATTTATGATTCAGTTATCCTATGCGATTTATTAGTTTATATATTATTCTTATTGGAGGGTTTATGTTATTCACCTGCTATAAATCTTTTGGTCAAAATTATTCTTCTAGAATAGCAATTGTTGGTAATTCTTTCGATAATAAAACATTTACTAAAAAAGAAATTCGTTCTATATTTAGAGGAAATCAAAGTAATTGGAATAATGGTAATAATATTATTATTGTATTAGCGCTAGATCTCAATGAGGCATCAGAACATATTACGGAAGAGATTTATAGCAAATCCATTTTAATGACTAAAAAATACTGGTTAGGTTTAGTTTTTCAAGGGAGGTTTGAAGCTCCAATTTTTGTCATGAGTAATGAGGAGGTTTTGGAGGTTGTAAATAGAAATAGCGGTGCAATAGGTGTATTAGTAGATTATAAAGGGGATCTAGATACTAATCTCCTTCTGGATATAGTTGAGTAGGGTCTTTTATGTTAAATTTTATCTATAGTTTTGCTTTTAGGTTTTGGGCAATTTTTACGTTTATTGGGTTAATTATATCCGTCCCAATTGGCTTTTATTATAGTGATTTACATCATAAATTATTAGAAGAACATTCCAAAAATGAATTAGCAAGCATAGCTAAAGCTGCCTCTCTCAGTATTGAATTGGCAATTAAATCTAACAATTTTGAAATTATTCAAGAGTCAATAGATAGGTTATCTTCTGGTAAAGAATTTGCATTTATTGCAATAATGGAAAAAGATTCATCACAGGAGCCACAACTATTCAAGTGTTTTCCTGATTCGTTATCAGCTCTTCAACCTTTCTATGATTCAATAAATTATCATTTAATTAGTACACCTCTTCATTCAGAAATAATTATCGGTGAAATTGTTATAGGAAAATCAAAATTTCGTGACCAAGAAATTATAGATGAGCTGAATAAACCTATCATCGAATTAACAGTTTTGATAAACGTTCTTTTATTTAGTCTGTTTACTGTTTTTCTAATTTTTGTTACTTTACCAATAAAGAAAGCAAGTGAATTTGCGCAAGAATTAAGTGAATTCAACTACTCCGCTCAGCTTACTCCGTCAAAATCAAATCATGAAATAAGCTTGCTAAAAAAGTCACTAAACACCTTGAAAAATAATTTAATTGAGCTTAATGATAAAAATATTTCACGAACAAAAGAACTTAAAGCAAATGAGATAAAATTGCAACAATCTTTAGAAAAGGAAAAAGAATTAAGCCAATTAAAATCAACCTTTGTATCTACGGCATCGCATCAATTTAGAACTCCTTTAGCCTCAATTCAATCAAATTCCGATTTACTTGATATGTTAGGTAATCGCATAGATTCTAGTTTACGTGATCAATTCCTAAAAGTAACTTCTCGTATAAATATTGAAATCGAAAAAATGACTAACTTGATGAATGATGTTTTAATTCTTGGGAAGGCTTCATCTAATGCAGATTATTATAATCCTAAAACTATTAATATAACTGAGTTTTGTCAAGCAATCGTATCGAGCTATGCGCAAGCTAAAAACGATGAAAGAACTATAGAATTTGAAGTTAAAGGTAATCCCTATAATTTTAAAATAGACCCGCAACTATTAACACATTCCTTAACCAACTTAATAGACAACGCGTTTAAATATTCTAAAGGAAGAAAAAATCCAGAATTAAAGTTGTCTTTCCATTCAGAAGAATTAAGTATAAGGGTTAAGGATTATGGTATTGGTATTCCAAAAGGTGATTTATCAAAAATGTTTCAGCCATTTTTTCGTTCAAATAATGTTTCAGAAATACAAGGTACTGGATTAGGATTAAGTATTGCTAAGGAGTTTGTTAATAAAAATAAGGGTGTAATAACAATCAGTTCGATAGAAGGTCATGGGTGTGATATTGAGATGATTTATAAAAGGGTTTGAATATAATTTTAATTCATTTTTTTCTGTCCCTTTTCGTTTTCGAGTTACGTGTTATTGAAAACTAACTCCTAAAAAATTAATAATAATGAAAAAAGGATTACTGAGTTTAGCTCTAGTTGGAATAATTGTGGTTAACAATTCCTGGTCACAATGTAATTCTGTACTTACGGTTTCAACAGATTCGATTGGAACTATAGTAGGAGGGAACAATTCTACTGGTGCATCAAATTACGATTGGGTTATCTATGATAACGGATTTAATACAGTCTATTCAGCTTCGACCGCAGCGTTATATTATACTCCGCAAGTAAGCGGAATGTATAGCGTATGCTTAAACGCTTATGGTGGCATTACTGGTGGCTGGTGCGATTCTGCCTGTACTTCTATTTACATAACTGTACCTGGCGGTGGAACAGCAACAACTTGTGATCCAGCTATGACTTTGTCAGAAGGGCCAAACGGTGAAATTATTGGAACAAATTCTTCCACAGGCGCGACATCTTACGATTGGGTAGTATACTCAGGAGGTTTTAATATTGAGACTACTGCAACTACTACTGATTTAAGCTACACTCCGCAGATAGATGGAACATACGATGTTTGTTTAACAGCTTATGATACACTTGGAAACTGGTGTGACTCTGTTTGTTCATCTATTGCTATTAACACAGATACTACAACAGGAACCACCTGTACTCCAGACATGACATTATCTGCGGGTTCAAATGGTGAAGTAATAGGAACTAATATGTCGACAGGAGCGACTTCCTATGAATGGATAATATATACAAGTGGATTTAATTTTATTGCATCAGAAACAACTACAGATTTAAATTTTCCTTTGCTATTTAGTGGTGAATATGATGTGTGTTTAACGGCCTATGATTCATTAGGTAATTGGTGCGACTCAACTTGTTCTTCAATTTATATTAATGCAGATACTACAACGGGAGCGGCTTGTGATCCAGCTATGACTTTGACAGAAGGGCCAAACGGTGAAATTATTGGAACAAATTCTTCTACAGGTGCGACATCTTACGATTGGGTAGTATACTCAGGAGGATTTAATGTTGTGGCCACGGAAAATACTACAGATTTAAGCTACACTTCGCAGATAGATGGAACATACGATGTTTGTTTAACAGCTTATGACACTCTTGGAAACTGGTGTGACTCTGTTTGTTCATCTATTGTTATTAGCACAGATACTGTAATTTTTAGTGGGCTGATTGAAGGATCCAATGCAACATCTATTGATTTATATCCAAATCCTGTAAAGGATAGATTAAACCTTGTTTTCGACTCTGAGATGAGCTCTAAAGTAACGATTATTATTGTTGATATGCTTGGAAAGCAATTGGACTATTCTGTTCACAGTTCAATCGCTGATGGTGAAATAATTGAATTTAATATGAATAATGTACCGACAGGTGTTTATTCAGTTATTATCAATAGTGAAGATGGATTAACTATAAGACGGTTTACTAAAAAGTAAATAAAAGTGAAGTGACGACAAAAAGGCCCAAGCGATTCGGCTTTTTTATGTCTAGTATTTAATTAATTTTTCAATTTCATTACCTGAAATAAGAAGGTATTGCCCGGGTGCTAATTTTGAAATGTCGATAATATTTTCACTAGAGGTAGTGATTAGCTGTCCATTCAAAGAATAAATTGACGTGATAGAGCTAATCCTCCCCTCAATAGTTATTGAGTTATTTGCTGGATTCGGATATATCGAAAATTCTTCTGTTTCATCGGTTTCTTCGATGGCGGTTACACCCCATGAGTTAGTAATATAACCAGTGAACATTCCGTCTCCATGTGTTGCTATGGCTGTAAAACCATCCGACTCCCTATGGTCTATCATATTACAAACAGCATTACCAATTGTGTTTAAGCCTTGTTTCACCCAAACAGTTGTGTCGCTATCAATATCGAACCCTAAAGCAAGTGTATTAGTTGCATAAAGTCCTACACTAGTGGCCAATAGGTATACTGTTCTATCGGTTCCAATAGGAATGATTTTACCCCACCTGCAACTTGGATACGGACCATTAGCATATAGCTGAGGTAATCCGGCGGGGTAATCTCTGCCCTCCATATTTCCGCTAATTCGCCACCAATCGGTTCCTCCATTTTCGGTATAGTGAACACTATGCACATTGTAATTTGATAAGACAACCATAATTTTTTCATCATCTCTTGGGTCTACCGAAATGGAACTAACGTATCCACCAAGAGATCCAATTTGGTTAAAATTGGGATCACCAACTATTGCTGAATCTAATTTGTAAATCCTTCCGCTTGATGTACCAATGAATAATGTTTGATTGCCAGAATATGTTGGCCCATAGGCTGTAATATCTCCAGAAGCAGTTCCGCTCAATTGCATCCAACCTTGGCTTATTGAGTCCCAATCTCCATTTAATGCGATATAATTTAAACTATCATTTCTCCATAGTTTACTTCCACCAGAAACGTAAAGTACTTCGTTGTTTAGTGGCTCAAGCATAAACGGATTTATGAAATCATAACCACCGCCACCAATTGGGTCAATTCGTCTTGTAGCCGTTGGCATGCCATTAGCATCTAATTCCATTTTCAGAATTCGGCCATTTTGAATCGACATATAGTACGTACCAGCGCCATCTTCAATTGCGCAATATGCACCATCGTAGGATAAAGACATTACCCAATCAGCCATTGGGTCTGCAGAACTGGTGTGGAATGTGCCGTTGTCTTGTAAACCACCAATAATTATATTACTTCCTTCAGTTTCGTGGTCAATGGCATTGGTGTAGAACTGTGTGGTAACATATCCGTTGTTCAATGATGTCCAGCTAACAGTATCGGCCATGATATCATCAGTACGAAATAAACCTCCATCATTACCTGAGTACATTACATTATAATTTGAGGCTGAGAAAAATGCTACATGCTGGTCGGGATGTTGGTTGGGGTATGTTTTGAAATCGGGTAGTTCAGTATCTTCAACATAGCCACCAATGTGTCTTGTATTATTAGGTGTAGCAAATGCATCTGTTGAGCGGTAAAGATTGGTGCCTCCAATAATCACTGTATTTGGATCATCTGGTTTCACGGTAACTAATAAATCATAACCACCTTGAGCGGCAAAGTCATCAAATGCATAAGGTCCAATTGGAAGATTAGGCGAACGATCTTCCCATGTTCCATTTATACCCGCCCCATTACCTGAGACATAAGTATATTTCCATAAGCTGTTCCATTCCGAATCACCTCTAAAGTTGAAAGTTTCTTTACCATAACCAGGGGTGTGTCCAAGAAAATAAACCACATTTTCGTTAGAAGGATCATATCCCGAAACTATTCGAGTATTTCCACCAAGCCAAGAACTAGATTTAACATTTGTCCAGTTGTCACCATCTGTGGAACGCCAGATACCACCGCTACCATCAGAACTAAAAGTGGCGTATAATACTCCATTAGGCGTAATCATTAAGTTAGAATAAGCATATCCTCCTGCTCCCGAAGAAAGTAGTACTTCGGTCCAAGTGTTACCACCGTCCCAACTTTTGTGAATACGAGATGGTGTAGCGATGTAAACAATATCGGCAGTATCTTCTTTAGAAACAACAATGCTCCATATTTTATCAAAATCGTTATACAGCTGTGGTGTTCCTGAAGCTGTTGCAGCTAATGTATCCCAATTTTCGCCATTGTCAGTAGATTTCCAAACCCCAGTTCCTAAAAACAGAGCTCCCCCACCATTCGCAGAATTATAACGTTCTCCTGTGCCAACGTACCAAATATTTTCTTTTCCTTCTCGGGTGTCTTGAGCAATGCAAGAAGTACCAACATTTTGGTTAGGTGAGGTAACTTTACCCCAGGTTTCACCTCCGTTGGTTGTTCTCCATATACCACCAGAAATGCTTCCTGCTATCATTATGTTTTCATCAAGTACATCTGCGGCAACAGCTCTTGTTCGGCCACCCTGGTTGTATGGTCCCATAGAGGTCCATTCATACTGGCCTCTCTGCTCAGGTAAAGCTGAAGTAAGATTTTGGGCGTATGCCAATTCTTTTTTTCTTATTCCATCTGGAATTTTACCTGTAGCAGGGTCTGCTAATCGTTTAACCTCCCAAGTTTGTCTGGCTTCTGCATTGCTCATGCCGTCCGGTAAGCTAAATCCAGTTCTCTTTTTGCTAGTATTTGTCAATGGATTTATTAGTGCTACTGCAACAATTACAACTGTTAGAATTGATGCTGAGATTATTCCTTTTTTCATGCCCCTATAGATTTGTTGCTCAAAAGTAATAAACATAGCGGTCAATAACGCTAACTTTGTAATGTCTAATGGATAAGGAAATAATCATAAAAGAGCTTATTATTAAGACATCACGAAGTGGCGGTTCTGGAGGCCAGAATGTGAATAAAACGGAAACCAGAGTTGAAGTTTTTTTCGATGTGCATCTTACGGAGGGCTTATCATGGCCAGAAAAGAAATTAGTGTTTTCTAAATTGCAATCTAAATTGGTTAAAGTGACTATGTTGCGAATTGTAGCTCAAGAATCGAGAAGTCAGTTGACCAATAAGGAAACCGCAATAGAAAAACTCTTTGACTTACTAACTAGAAGCCTTGTATTGCAAAAGAAAAGAAGAGCCACTAAAGTTCCCTATTCAAAGATTCAAAAGCGTTTATCTGATAAGAAGAACAAGTCTAATGTTAAGCAGAATAGAAGGAGAATAGACCCTGCTGACGATTAAGTTTTTTGCCTTTTTTCTAGGCTACCTTTTCACTATCTTTGCTTAGAATAGGAATACTAGGAAATGGAGCAAGCAATACCTTATCAACCCAAGAATAAAATTAGAATTGTTACCGCTGCTAGTCTGTTTGATGGACATGACGCAGCGATAAATATAATGCGAAGAATTATCCAATCTACGGGTTGTGAGGTAATTCATTTAGGGCACGATAGAAGTGTTGAAGAGGTAGTTAATTGTGCGATAGAAGAAGATGCGCAAGCTATTGCGATGACTTCATACCAAGGAGGGCATGTTGAGTACTTGAAATACATGTATGACTTATTAAAAGAGAAAGAGTCTGAACATATTAAAATTTTTGCTGGTGGTGGTGGTACTATTCTCCCTGAAGAAATAAAAGAATTGCAAGACTACGGAATCGAGCGTATTTATCATCCAGATGATGGGCGCGCAATGGGCTTGCAGGGAATGATTAATGATTTGGTTGAGAAATCTGATTTTCCGACTGGGGCCGATTTAAAAGGAAAAGTAAATCGATTAGCGGAGAAAGATGTTAAAAGTATTGCTAAGTTAATCTCTGCAGCTGAGAATTTCCCAATTGAGAGTAAAGCCGATTTAGACAAAGTACACGTTTTAGCATCAAAAGTTGCTACGCCAATATTGGGTATTACAGGAACAGGTGGTGCTGGTAAATCATCTATGGTAGATGAATTAGTGCGTAGGTTCTTGGTCGATTTTAAAGACAAGGATATTGCAATTGTATCAGTCGATCCTTCTAAAAAGAAGACCGGTGGGGCATTGCTAGGTGATAGAATTAGAATGAACTCTATCAAAAACGGTAGAGTTTATATGCGTTCGTTAGCTACTCGGCAGAGTAATCTGGCATTGAGTTTACACGTCAAAGAAGCACTTTCGATATTGAAAGCCGCAGCATACGATTTAATTGTTTTAGAGACTTCAGGTATTGGTCAGTCTGATACTGAGATTCTTGATCACTCGGATGTATCGTTATATATTATGACGCCTGAATTTGGTGCAGCTACGCAGTTAGAAAAAATTGATATGCTCGATTTTGCTGATATCGTAGCAATAAACAAGTTTGATAAGCGCGGGGCATTAGATGCTATTCGCGATGTAAAGAAACAATACCAGCGCAACCACAATTTGTGGGATGCAGATGTAGACACCATGCCGATTTACGGTACAATTGCTTCTCAATTTAACGACCCAGGAACCAACTCACTCTATAAAGCGATAATGGATAAACTGGTAGAAAAAACTAGTGCTAAGCTCGATAGTAAGTTCGAAATTACGGATGAAATGAGCGAAAAAATTTATGTAATTCCGCCAAAGCGAACACGTTATTTAAGCGAAATTGCTGAGAATAATCGTGGTTATGACGACTGGGTAAATAAGCAAGTTGAGGTTGCTGAAAAATTATATGGCTTAAATCAAGCAATCATCTTGTTTGGTGGTGATGATCAGGTGACGAACGAAAAAAGTGAGGGGCAATCTGTTAATGCAGAATTGGAATCATTAACAACGATGTTCGAAGACCTCAAAAAAGATTTAGATCCGCGTAATTGGGATATCCTGCAAGGTTGGGTTGAGAAATCAGGCAAATACAAAGCACCTGAGTATAAGTTTAAGGTCCGTGAAAAAGAGTTGAGCATTAAAACACATTCCGAGTCTTTATCGCATAACCAAATACCTAAGGTGGCATTGCCCAAATACAGAAGCTGGGGTGATATCTTAAAATGGAGCTTGCAAGAAAATGTGCCGGGAGAATTCCCATATACTGCTGGTTTGTTCCCATTTAAAAGGGAAGGAGAAGATCCAACTAGAATGTTTGCTGGTGAAGGCGGACCGGAACGTACAAACAGGCGTTTTCACTATGTGAGTCTCGGTATGCCTGCTAAGCGATTAAGTACCGCTTTTGATAGTGTAACGCTATATGGTAATAATCCAGATTTACGACCAGATATCTATGGTAAAATTGGTAATGCTGGTGTAAGTATCTGTTGTTTGGATGATGCTAAAAAACTCTATTCTGGGTTTGATTTGGTCAATTCAACGACTTCGGTTTCGATGACCATAAACGGCCCAGCACCTATGTTATTAGGATTTTTCATGAATGCTGCTGCCGACCAAAATTGCGAAAAGTATATCATTGAAAATAGACTCGAAAAGAAAGTTGAGGCAGTTAAAAAAGCTAAATACGATGACCAAGGTATCGATAGGCCAGCTTACCAAGGTGATATTCCAGAAGGTAATGATGGTTTAGGTTTAATGTTGTTAGGTGTAACGGGAGATGAGGTTCTAGAGCCATCAGTTTATGCCGCCATAAAAGCGGATACCATTGCTAAAGTTCGTGGTACAGTTCAAGCAGATATATTAAAAGAAGACCAAGCCCAAAATACGTGTATTTTTAGTACAGAGTTTGCACTTCGTTTAATGGGTGATGTGCAAGAATATTTTATTGAGAAAAACATTCGTAATTTCTACTCTGTAAGTATTTCGGGTTATCACATCGCAGAGGCAGGCGCCAACCCAATTACGCAGTTGGCGTTAACACTAAGTAATGGTTTCACCTACGTGGAATACTACCTTAGCCGTGGTATGGATATCAATAAGTTTGGCCCAAACTTGAGTTTCTTCTTCTCGAATGGAATCGATCCAGAATATGCAGTTATTGGTAGAGTAGCGCGCAGAATTTGGGCAAAAGCATTAGCCAAAAAGTATGGAGCTAACCCACGTGCGCAAATGTTGAAATACCATATCCAAACCAGTGGTAGATCTTTACACGCTCAAGAGATAGACTTTAATGACATCCGTACCACCTTGCAAGCTTTGTATGCGATTTACGACAACTGTAACTCGTTGCACACTAACGCTTATGATGAAGCTATTACCACACCTACAGAAGAAAGTGTGCGCAGGGCAATGGCTATCCAGCTTATCATTAATCGTGAGCTAGGTTTAGCGAAAAATGAAAATCCATTACAAGGTTCGTTTATCATAGAAGAGCTAACCGACTTGGTAGAAGATGCTGTATTAACCGAATTCGATCGTATTAACGAACGCGGTGGTGTTTTAGGTGCGATGGAAACCATGTATCAACGTAGTAAGATACAAGAAGAAAGTATGTACTATGAGCACTTAAAACACTCGGGTGAGTTCCCAATTATTGGAGTTAATACATTCTTGAGCAGTAAAGGCTCTCCTACTGTTCTGCCACAAGAAGTAATACGAGCTGAAGAAGGTGAAAAGCAATACCAAATTAGCATGTTAAACAACTTGCATAAAAGCAAAAAAGACTTGGCTAGTGATGCTATTGCTAAAGTGCAACGTGCCGCAATACAAAATCAAAACATTTTTGATGAGCTTATGGAGGCTTGCAAGCACTGTTCTTTAGGGCAAATCACAGACGCGTTATTTGAAGTAGGCGGACAGTATAGACGTAATATGTAGGCAGCGAGGCGCTGTACCCAATGAATATTTTAAAACACATATTACTACTCGTAGTCATCCTGAACTTGTTTCAGCAGCTTTCCATTGCGCAAAGCTACGAACCAATAATATTAGAAAGTGGCGACACCCTAATTACAGGAGTACCCTTACCTGCCATAGGAAAAACTATACAACCAGACAGCGTAAGCCAACCCAAAGTAGTTCCGTATTCCCCTTCAGATAGCATTTACAACGCCCACCCCAATGTGCACCCCATACCCGAAAACCTTACCGTAATTG
>Ga0055584_100006482_pt1 | contig 11480 bp, 6 predicted proteins | sample OSDHelmetaG_FD_58716 | JGI IMG/M metagenome (GOLD analysis project Ga0055584, IMG submission 58716) | Pelagic marine sediment microbial communities from the LTER site Helgoland, North Sea, for post-phytoplankton bloom and carbon turnover... | ecosystem: Environmental > Aquatic > Marine >...
TCAAATGATAGAATTTATGCAATGAAACAAATTGTAAAACCAAGATATGAATCAAAAGATGATTATGAAATTTTTTCTTTATTAGCAAAAAGATTTGGAACTGAAAAAAAATATACAAGAGATAGATCAGCAATGGATTGGATTGAAAGATTATATAAAAGATCATATGCAAATAAATCTATGAATATTAATTTTGAGAAATTCTGGGAGCAAGGAAGTGTTCATTATGAAATTCCTCAAAGTGCTAAAAGTTATGTAAGACATGAGGCATTTAGAAAAGATCCTGTAGCTAATGCACTTAAAACACAAACTGGAAAAATTCAAATCTTTTCTGAGAAATTTGAAAGTTATAATTATGATGAATTTAAAGGTCATCCAATGTGGTTTGAACCAAAAGAATGGTTAGGAAATAATAAATTAATTAAAAAATATCCTTTACATCTTGTTTCTCCACATCCAACTTATAGAATTCATTCACAAATGGACAATACATGGGTTCAAAATGTATATAAAGTACAAGGTAGAGAACCTGTTAGAATTTCACCAAATGATGCAAAAAGATTTAATGTAAAAGATGGGGAGATTGTAGAAGTTTATAATGATAGGGGAAGTTTATTAGCAGGTGTTGTAATTACAAAAACAATTAGAGATGGAGTTGTTGCAATTGAAGAAGGAGCTTGGTATTCTCCTGAAGATAATTTAAAAGAAAATTCAAGATGTAATTCAGGGCAAGTAAATGTTTTAACATCATCAAGACCTACTTCACAAATGACAAGTGCAACATCAGCAAACTCTACACTTGTTTCAATTAAAAAAGTTAATGTAGTTAGTCCAAATGTGGCATATAATCCACCAAAAATACAAGGTGTTTAGCATGAAAACTTTTCTTAAAAAATCATTAATTACAGTATTAGCATTGGGGACTTTTAGCCTTGCTAATGCTAATGAAATGTTTGTATTTAAAGCAGCAAATGTTAAAATTGATAATAAAGATGCAAAAGTTTATGAAGGAATACCTGTAAAAGTTTTAAAAGATGTAGGAAATAAAAATGCATTAATTGAATTTTCGGGAATTGTTTTTGATAACAAAATTTATACAAATAAAGACAAATCATTATTACTTGCTACACTAAATGAAGGTAGTCTTGGGAAAAAAGGTGAAGCAAAAAAAATTCAAGCTGTAATAGAAAAAGGTTATTTAACTAATGATTTTGCAGAAATTTGGGAAGAGCATGAAGAATTTTTTTATGAAATGTGTACTCAATGTCATGCTGCTCATCAAGCAAGTGAACATTCAATGCTTGAATGGGATGCTATATTACAAACAATGAGTGGGTTTGCACAACTTGATGAAGAAGAAACAAATTATTTATCAAGATATTTAAAAGCTAATTCAACTAATGGTTTTTATTCAAAAACAAAATAAAAATTTAGTACAATAACATAAGGAGAGAATATGACAAAAGACCTAATAAATAAACTACAAAGTCTAACTCTTCTTTATGTTGAAGATGAAATAGGAATAAGAGAAAATATAGCAGATTCTTTAAGATATTATGTTCATGAAGTTTATGAAGCAAATGATGGAAAAGAAGGCTATGAAATATATGAACAAAAAGCTCCTGATATTATTTTAAGTGATATTCATATGCCAAATATTAATGGACTTGAGTTTATAAAAAAAGTAAGAAAAACAAATAGACATATTCCAGTTGTAATGATGACCGCACATACAGATAAGGATTATTTATTAGATGCAGTTGAATTACATATGGAAAAGTACATTATTAAACCTATAGATATTGATGAACTATTTGAAGCTTTGATAAAGTGTGTTGATGTTTTAGATTTAAATAAAAGAGTTCATTTTAATGTTGATAAAAATTACTTATATGATTATGATTTAAAAGAATTAAGATATAAAGATCAAAGAGTTGTTTTAAATAAAAAAGAAATAATTTTTTTAGAAGTCCTTATTTCAAATCAGAATAGAATTGTAGATTATGAAGAACTACAAGAAAAGGTTTGGGCTAATGAAATTATGACAGATAGTGCATTAAGATCACTTGTTAGAAATTTACGAAAGAAACTCCCTACAGATTTAATTTTTAATTTATCAGGTGTAGGCTATAGGCTTGTATAAATTATGTTTTATTTTAATAGTAACATTTATATTTTTAAATGCAAATGTTTTTAAAATAGATGATTCAGAAAATAGAGAATCTACGTTAATAAATAAAAAATCTCATATTAATATATTTTTACCTTCAATTCCTTATTCTTATATTTCTAAAAATACAAATGCAGGATTAATCCGATCAGCTGATAATATAAATGGATGGGAATTTGATTTAGCAGAAGATTATATTAGAGTTGATACTTTTACTTATATATTCAAAATTAGAAAAAATCTAAGATTTCAAGATGGAAGTATTTGTAATATTGATAATATAATTCGTAATTTAGAATATTTTAATAAAAATCCTTTACTTTACACAAACATTGATAAAATAAATTTACTGATAACAAAAATAGATGAGTATACTTTAAAGATTACATTAGATAAAAAATATGAAATGTTTATAAATGATTTAGCAAGAATATATTTTTATACAGATGAATATTTAGAAAAATATAAACCAAAAGGAGCACAAACTGGAACTGCAAATGAAGTAGCTGGTGCTTTTGGAATGGGACCATATATTTTAAAAAAAGGTTTTGCTATTGGAACTAAACAAACTTCAAAACTTGAATTAGAAGCTAATCCATATTATTGGGATAAAAAAATTCCTATAATAAATAAGGTAACGGTTTATACACAATTAAATATAAATGAAGCACTAAAAATGATTACCCAAGAAGAGGGTAAACTTGATTTAATGCCTGTACCTTTTAATAGAAAAATTGATATTTTAATGTCAAAATATTCTAAATTAATAATTAATGAATCAACAAATAACTTTTTGATTTTTTTTAATTTAATAAGTGGAAATAAAGAACTCCAAAATAAAGATGTAAGGATTGCTTTAAATGAAGCTATTAATCAAGAGAATTTATTAAATTTTGTGTATAAAAAAGAAGGAAAAGTATCACCTTTTTCAGCTTCTGTTAATTATAAAGTTGTGCGAAAAATCCAGGAAAAGAAAGAATATAAAGAATTTAATTTTTCTGAAGAAAAAATAAAGAATCTATTAAATGGATTAGTATTAAATGTTTTAACTCAAGATAGATTTGTTTTTTTGCTCAAGGGGATTGAGTTTCAATTAAAGAAATATGGAGTTAAATTTAAATATACAATTACAAATAGTGAAAAAGATATTTATAAACAATTACTAAATACAAAAATAAGAAAGAATACAAAGAAGTGGGATTTATTAATGTGGGGAGATGATGATTGGTATACTCAAAATCCTTGGACAGTATTTTTTATATATGAGAATAATTCACCATGGTCAACAATTAAAAATGATAAAAAAATGAATGAATATATTTCAAAATATTTTCAAACAAAAGCAAATACAAAAGAGTTTGAAAAAATAGTAGAGCAAATATTATATAAAGCAAGAAATGAAGCTTATACTCTTCGTCTTCCTTCTCCTAACAAAGTAATGGCAGTTAATAAAGAAGTGATTTTTAAACCAACTTTAAGTGGTATAATTCCTCTTTGGAAAATTAGATTAACCAAAGATCATTGGTCAATTAGAAAGAACAAAGAATATAATAAAGATTTGTATGCTCCTATTAAAACAATAAGAATAAAAAATGAATTTTAATTTAATCATCAAATTTAAACTAGGTATATTATTTCTAATCTTTTGTATATCAACTTTTATTTTAGCTTATAAATCAATCAATATTAGTGAGAATAATAAGCAAACTTTAAAAAGTGTACATATGAAATCACTTAAAGTTTTATCCTTGCAAAATAAAGTAATAACACCATTATATAGGCTAAGAGAATTAACACAATCTTTTGTAATGGCATTTGATAGTACAAGTAGAATTGATATCCAAAAGAAATTAAATAAACTTATTATATCTCTTGATAAAGAATTTAAAATATTAGATATTAAGAATAAAGAATTATTAAAAAACTGGACATTATATAAAAAATCAATAAAAAATACAATTGCTTATTTACGTGAAGGTTTTGAAGAAGGTGCTTATGTTAATGTAACTACTCTAAGTAGAATACAATTTCATAGAATCTTAGAAGAAGTACTTTTAATTCAAAGTAAATCATTAAATAACTCTACAATTGAATATGATAATGCTTCTAAAAAAGCAAGAGAAATAAAAATTGAGATAATGATTTTAATAGTTATTGTTTTAGTTTTATCAACTATTATTGGTTGGCTTATTTCTAATAATATTATGAATTCAATATATATTGTACAAAAAGGACTTAGAGATTTTTTTGAATATCTAAATCATAAGAAAGTTGATGTAAAAAGAATAGATATTGCATCTAAAGATGAATTTTATCAAATGGCTCAAATGATTAATGAAAATGTAACTAATATTAAAAAAGATATTGAAGAAAATGAGTTAGTAATTAAAAATGCAACAAAAGTTTTAGAAGATATAAAAAGTGGTAACTTAGGTTCAAGATTGATTGAAAATAGTAATAACAAATCATTAAATGAACTAAAAATTATGATGAATAATATGATTGATAATTTAGAATTCCAAATTCAAGAACAAATTGATAAACGTTTAGAACAAGAACAAATTATGATACAACAATCAAAATTAGCTTCAATGGGAGAAATGATTGGAAATATTGCACATCAATGGAGACAACCACTAAGTCAGATTTCTGCTATTCACATGAATATGAAGGTTACTTATGATTTTGATAATTTTACAAAAGAGTATATAAATAAAAAAATAAAAGAAGCTAATATTTTAACTAATTATATGTCACAAACGATTACTGATTTTCAAAACTTTTTTAAACCACAAGGTGAAAAAGAAGAGTTTATGATTCAAAAAGCTTGTTATGAGGCATATTTTATTTTGGAATCTTCTTTAAAATATCATAATATTAAAACTACATTTAATATCATCGAAGACTCAAGTGTTTTTGGTTATAAAAATGAATATTCACAAGTTATATTAAATATTTTAAGTAATGCAAAAGATATTTTAATTGAAAGAGAAATTGAAAAACCAGAAATTAATATTGAAATAAAAACAGGGGATAATTTTGCTATTGTAAAAATACAAGATAATGCAAAAGGTGTAAAAGAAGATATTATAGATAAAATATTTGATCCATATTTTACAACAAGATATAAAAACCAAGGAACGGGTATAGGCTTATATATGTCAAAAAATATTATTGAAAGAAATATGAGTGGATATATAAATGTAAGAAATGAAAACTCAGGAGCACTTTTTACTATTAAAGTAAAAAAATAGATTTAAAAATTTGGAAGTGTTAGAAATTCCTGTCTAATTGTGTGTATTAATTTTGATAGGTATTATTAATTCTATTTCCTTTTTGAATCTTTTAACCATTGTACTTCTAGTGTGAATCTTCACTTTTTTATTTGTTATTCCAAATAACAATAATATTTTATTATATAAAAATATTATTTTAATATGTAACCCATACCTATTACATTTTTTAGATGAAGAGGCATGATTTTTTTTCTAAGTCTAGAAATAGTATCTCTTATAGTTGATTCTCCAATTTCTTTTTCTTTCCAAATAGTATTACGAATAGTATCTATTGGGATAACTTGTCCATGATTTATAGATAATAATCGTAAAAGCTTTATTTCATTTTTTGAAAGATTAATATGTATATTATTATGGAATAGTGAAGAATCTTTTGAATTAAAAGTATAACCTGAACCTAAATTTATTATATGATTTTTTAAATTAGGTTTACAATTTTGATATCTATATTCATTACGTACTCTTTGAATTGCGACATTAAAAACAGTTTCAACATCTTTTTCCATAAATGGTTTAATTATAAATCCATAAATATTTGTTTCAATTGCTTCTTCAATTGTATTAGAATCTCCAAAAGCAGTCATATAGATAATTGGAATTTTATATTGTTGATTAACTTTATGTGCAAGTGTAATTCCATCTTCTGCTCCATCTATATTTATATCCATAAAAATAAAATCAATTGAATTTTTTTTTAGATACTTAAAAGCATCTTTCGCATTGCTAACAATTGCAATAATATTTTGATTAAGTATTTTTAATATTTCATTAATATAATTTGCACTAATCCATTCATCTTCAACTATTAGAATATTATACCTTTTCTCTATCATAATTATCTATTCCTCTATATCTTTAAATTTTATTTTGTAAAATAATCCATTGTGACTAAAATATTTCAGATTTCCTTTAAGTTCAAATTTTACAAGTGATTCAATAAGCTTAAACCCAAAATTTTTTTTAAAATTCTTATCTTTAATTCCACTTCCATTATCTGAAATATTCAAAAAAAGAATATTATCTTTATCTTTTTGTATTTTTACATTAATTATCTTTTTATTAAAATTATTGTCATTAAAAGCATGTTTAATACTATTTGTAATAATTTCATTTACTATAAGTCCTAAAGGAACAGCATTTTTTAGTGTAATCATTATATTTGTACATTTTATTTCAAATATTATTTTACTAAATGGTATTGTTTGTTTTATATAATTTATAAGAGAAAAAAGATATTCATTGAAATTTATAAATTCTAAATTACCTGATTTATAAAGTCTTTCATGAATCATACCAATTGAGCTTATTGTTTGCATTGAATTTTCAAGAACTTCTATTGCATCTTTATCTTTTATCTTTTTTGAATGTGTATACAAAATACTAGAAACCATATGAAGATTATTTTTTACTCGATGGAAAAGCTCTTTATGTAGAATATTCTTATTCTTTAATTCTATTGAAAGTTGTTTATTTTTAGTATTTATAGTTTGAGTTCTTTCTTTTATTGTTTGTTCAAGCTTCTCATTAAAGTAACTTAATTGTAATTCTCTTTGTGAAAGTTTTGAAAATATATAATTATATCTATAGGCAAGTGCTATGGATAAAAGAGATAATTCAAGCATAGCTCCAATTTGGTTAGCATATAAAGTAATTAGATTTATAGGTAAAACTCCTATAAAAGAAAATTCAGTAAGTAAAATTCCTATAAGTATAAAACTCCATGCTATTACAAAGAACCTAGAAGAAATAGTTTTGTCTTTAAGCAGAATATATAAACCAGTTACAAATAATGAACTTACTGTAATAATAGATACAAAAGCAATAGCTTTTGCATTAAAAGAGTAAGACATAATAAAATTTGATATGAATAGTAAAACTGTAATAAATTTTAGAAACCTAAAATAATTATATAGTTTTTTATGAAGATTTTTGATTTCTAAAAAAGAATTGGTAAATAATATAGCTGCAAAATTTGTTAAGGTCATAATTGCAAAAATGAAATAAGTATTTATTTCTGGAATATTTGGCCAAAAATACTCAAAAGCTAAACCGTTTAATGTTAGTTGTACAAAAAGATAGAAAAAATGAAATAATACGTAATAAAGATAAACTTTTTCTTTTATTATAAAATACAAAAATAGATTGTAAACAAGCATGATAAGAATTGCACCATAATAAATACCAAGTATAATAGCATTATCTTTTGCTTTATTAGTAAACTCTTTGATTTCACTAAAGTTCATTTTTAAGTTTAATGTACCTTTTGAATTTATTGCAAATATAAACTCCTTTGAGGAGTTTGCTTGAATTTCATAAGGTATTACAAAAGTATTAGAATTTACTTTCCTTGTATCAAATTTTGTCAAATCTCCTGTTAAATAATCATCTATTAAGATTCCTTTTTCATATTCTAAAACATTTATATAATCTAAAAGAGGATATGGGAATTCTATTATATTAGATTTTTTATTTTTTGAATTATTTGTAATTTTGATATATAACCAAACTGTTTTTGACTCTAGTCCAAATGCATTATTCTTATTTGAAAACTCTAAAAAGTCACCTCTTTTTTCATAAATAATTGATGAATCAAACTTGTTATCTGTAACTAAATAATATTTTTCAATACTACTTGAAGCAAGTAATGAACATTGAATTAATAATAAAATAATTAATAAATAATCTTTTTTTAGCATAAGTGTATTATACATTAATAATTATATATTTTTCTGACACTAAACTGACATTATGGTGTTATAATAATTCAAAATTATAAAAATCATCAGGAGTTAAAACATGAAAAGGTTAAATGACTATAGTTCAAGGTTTAGAATATTAAAAGGAGGAAAGGTGAGTTTAGTAGTATCTGCGATGCTAATAAATACAACTTTAACTTTTGCAGCACCAGGTGGAGGAGTTGTTACAAGTGGTAATGCTAATATCTCTACAAATGGTAATGTCACTAATATAGATCAGTCCTCTAATAATGCAACAATAAATTGGAATAACTTTGATATATCTTCAAATGAAACTGTAAACTTTAACCAACCAAATGTAAACTCGATTACTTTAAATAGAGTAGTAGGAAATGAAAGCTCTGTAATTAATGGAGCATTAAACGCAAATGGACAAGTATGGCTTCTTAATTCAAATGGTATTCTTTTTGGAAAAGATGCAAAAATAAATACATCAGGAATACTAGCAACTACAGCAGAACTTTCTGATAAAGATTTTAATGATAAGAATTATGACTTTAAAAATAATTCAAATAACTCAGTTGTAAACCTTGGAACAATAGAAGTATCAAATAATGGTTCTGTAATACTAGCAGCAGCAGAAGTAAGAAACCAAGGAACAATAAAAGCAGTAAAAGGGAAAGTACACTTAAGTGCTGCAAATGAATACACAGTAAACTTAAATGGAAACTCACTTGTAAACCTAATAGTTACAAAAGGTGTCCTTGATGCAATGGTAGAAAACTCAGGAACAATAATAGCAAATGGTGGAGAAGTATACCTAAGTACAAATGCAGTAAATGAATTACTAAAAGGTGTAGTTAATAATACAGGAATTATTGAAGCTAACTCTTTAGATGGCTTAATGGGACAAGTAGAAGTATTTGCACATGGTGGAGAAGTACAAGTAGGTGGTACTATTGAAGCTAATGATGGATTTGTAGAAACTTCTGGGAAAGATTTTACTATTTTAGAAGATGCAACTATTAAAGCAGGGGAGTGGTTAATTGATCCTGTTGATGTTACTATTGATGATACATTAGCAACTACTATTGAAACTGCACTTACTTCTGGTAATGTTACTATTGAGACTGATTCTTCTGATTATACAGATGTTGATACTTCATCAGGTGAAAGTGGAAATACTGGTGATATTAATGTAAATAGTGAAATTACATGGAGCAGTGAAAATAAACTTACTTTAGATGCTCAAAATGATATTAATATAAATGAAAATATTACAGCTACAAATGGAAAACTAGCTTTATATTATGGAGATAGTGGCGAGTATAATGTAAATGCAAAAGTAAATTTAAGTTCTGGTGAGAATTTTTTTACTAAGCAAACAAGTGATACAAATGAAACTACTTGGACTGTTATTACAGATTTAGGAAGTGAAGGTTCAGAAACAGGAACTGATTTACAAGGTATAAATGGAAATTTATCTGGAAATTATGTTTTAGGTGGGGATATCGATGCTTCTGATACTTCTACTTGGAATAGTGGAGCAGGGTTTAATCCTTTAGGAAATAGTTATTCAAATTCTTTTAAAGGAACTTTTGATGGTCTTAATCATACTATTTCAGATTTAACTATAAATAGAGGAAGCGAAGATTATGTAGGACTGTTTGGTTATGCTTATGGTAATAATACTATTATTAGAAATATTGGTCTGCTTGATATTGATGTTACAGGATTTAAGAATACAGGAGGATTAATAGGAGGTAGTGTGTTTTCTGTTTTTGAAAATTCATATGTAACTGGAGTTATTAAGAGTACAGAACATACTGACTATATATATATAGGTGGATTAATTGGATATAGCAATAGAACTACAATTAATAATGTATATACCAATGTTATTGTTGATAATGAGAATGGAATAACAACAGATTATACAGGTGGTTTGATTGGATTTGATTATGGATCATCAATTAATAATACATATAGTATTGGAACTGTTAATGGTGGAGATGGAAGTTATACAGGTGGATTAATTGGACGTATATATAATACAAATATCTCAAATTCATATTCCTCATCAACTGTAACGGCAACTAGAGGTAGCATAGGTGGATTAATAGGAAGTAATAGAACAGGAACAGTTACAAATTCTTATTATGATAATGAAACAAATACAGATAATATGTCGGATAAATCTCTTTATGGACAAACACAAGCAGAGATTTTATCATCTTTAACAGACTTGGAGAATAGCCCATGGACAACTTCAGAATATGATTCATCAATAGAAGGGTATCAAGCCTTAGCTCTACCATATTTTACGAATATTACAAGAGATGAAGATATATCTTTTACAACTTTATTTAACAGTGGATATGGAACAGATACAAACCCATATACAATAACAAACTGGACACAACTGCAAAATATAAATGCAAATAGCGATACTTTAACAAATAATTATTATTTTAATCTATTAAATAATATAGATAGTGATACATCTGATTATACAGACTTAGCAAGTTCAAGTGCAAATGATGAAGAAGGTTGGAATCCAATAGGAAGTAGTACGGCATTTACAGGAACTTTTGATGGTTTAGGTAATACTATTTCAGATTTATATATTAATCGTTCAACTACAGATAGTATGGGACTTTTAGGAACAATAACTAATGCAACAATAACTAATATAGGTGTTGTTAATGCTGATATTACAGGATATAACAGTGTTGGAGTTTTAGCAGGAGTAGCTAATAGTTCAGAGATTTCAAATGCATATGTGACAGGAGAAGCAAATGGTTGGTATCATGTGGGTGGTTTGATAGGATATGCTCAATCCTCATCAAATATAAGTAATGTTTATTCAACAGTAACTCTTACTGGGAATAGTTATGTTGCTGGTATTTTAGGATATCTTGATACAACTTCAACTCTTTCAAATTCATTTTGGGATACTGAAAAATCAGGAATCTCAACTTATAGTATTGGAAATATATCAGGTCATGGTACAGCTACTAATATTCAAGGAAAAACCACAGAAGAGCTAAGCTACGGAAAAACATTTGATGATGCTTCTTGGGATATAGTAGCAGATAGTACAGTTACAGCAGATACTCCAATTATAAAATATGATGAAGAAAATGATAAATATTATTGGGCAATAGCACCATTAGATTTATCATATACACTATCAACAAACCAATCAAAAACATATGATGGAGAAACTGCAAATTTAAGTGATTTATATAAAAATGTTTTTGGAGAAGATTACTCTTTTATAACAGGATATAAATTCCAAGAAGATAATAAAGATGT
>Ga0055584_100006483_pt1 | contig 11479 bp, 10 predicted proteins | sample OSDHelmetaG_FD_58716 | JGI IMG/M metagenome (GOLD analysis project Ga0055584, IMG submission 58716) | Pelagic marine sediment microbial communities from the LTER site Helgoland, North Sea, for post-phytoplankton bloom and carbon turnover... | ecosystem: Environmental > Aquatic > Marine >...
GATCCGCGCGCAGATAGCGCCGCTGCCGTCCCTTCGAGCCGGCCACGCTGCGGATCAGACCACGACTCGTATAGGCATAGAGCGTGGGGAGCTTGACGCCGAGCAGCTCGGCCGCCTCTCGTGCCGGGAGATATTCGACATATTGATCATCTGATACACGTTGATCAATCTTGTCCATGGCTCTAGCTTACCGCGCCAACCCCGGAGTGCCCATGCCCGCGATCGAGCTGCTGACTGCAATCGGGCTACCCGGAGTACTCGGATGGGAAGCGGTCGGAGTGCTCGCGATCGCGGCCTTCGGCACGGCCGCGCTGTCCGCGCTGGTCGGGATGGCGGGCGGAATGATCCTGCTGGCGGTGCTGCTGATCTACGCGGACCCGCTCACCGCAATCCCGCTCCACGCCGCAGTTCAGCTGATCTCGAACGGGTCCCGCACCTGGATCCAGCGCCGGTCCGTGCGCCAGGACGTCGTCTGGTGGTACGCCGCCCTGCTGATTCCGGCCGGGTTCCTCGGCGTGGCGTTCGCCAAACAACTGGCCCCCGACGCGCTGCGCGCCACCATCGGCGTCTTCGTGCTGCTCGCAACCTGGGCACCCAGGGTGCTGCGCCTGGGCAGCGAGAGCGCGCGGAACGCATCGCCCACACGCTTCGTCGTGCTGGGCGGCGTCGCCGGGTTCCTCAACGTGACGATCGGAGCCACCGGTCCGCTGACGGCGCCATTCTTCCGGAGCCTCGGCCTGGACCGCTTCGGATTGATCGGGACGCTCGCCGCCTCGCAGACACTCGGGCACCTCGCCAAGATCTGCGTGTTCGGCGTGGCCGGCTTCGCCTTCTACGACTACGCCGCGCTGCTGACATTGCTCGCGGGGATGGTGATCGCGGGCACCCGACTGGGCAGCCAGCTCCTCGAATCGGCCAACGCGCAGGGGTTCAAAGTCCTCTACAAGACCGCGCTCACGCTGCTCGGGCTTCGCCTGGTGGTGCTTGCCGGGCTCGCCGCGCTCAACTGAGGTCGATGACGCTCCGAATGACCTCGCCCTGGTGCATCAGGTCGAACGCTTCGTTGATCTGCTCGAGCGGCAGCACGCGGCTCACCATCTCGTCGATCTTGACGCGGCCGCTCATGTAGCGGTCGACCAGGCCCGGCAGCTGGGTGCGCCCCTTCGTGCCACCGAAGGCCGTCCCCCGCCACGAGCGACCGGTCACCAGCAAGAACGGGCGGGCGTGAATCTCCTGGCCCGCTCCCGCCACTCCGATGATGATCGATTCGCCCCAACCCTTGTGCGTACAGCGCAGCGCTTCGCCCATCACTTCGACGTTGCCGATGCACTCGAACGAGTAGTCGACGCCTCCATCCGTCAAGTCGACGATGGCGTCGGCCACGCTTCCGCTCACGTCCTGCGGGTTGACGAAGTCGGTGGCGCCGAACTGCTCCGCCATCTCGGACTTCTTCGGATTGGTATCGACTGCGATGATCCGCTCGCAGCCCGCCATTACGGCGCCCTGGATCACGGACAGCCCGATGCCGCCGATCCCGAAGACCGCGACCGATGAGCCCGGCTCGCACTTCGCGGTGTTGAGGACCGCGCCGATTCCGGTCGTGATGCCACAGCCGAGCAGACACACCTTGTCGAGCGGCGCGTCCTTACGAACCTTCGCGAGCGCGATCTCGGGAACGACCGTGTACTGCGCGAAGGTCGACGTCCCCATGTAGTGGTGGATCTTCTCACCACGCAGTGAGATCCGACTCGTCCCGTCCGGCATCAGGCCTTGGCCCTGGGTCTCCCGGATCGCCCCGCACAAGTTAGTCTTACCCGAGAGGCAGAACTTGCACTGGCGACACTCCGCCGTGTAGAGCGGGATCACATGATCACCGACCTGGAGTGATGTCACGCCGGGGCCGACCTCCTCGACGATGCCGCCGCCCTCGTGCCCCAGGACGCTCGGAAACAGTCCCTCCGGATCGGATCCCGACAGCGTGTAAGCGTCCGTATGGCATACGCCAGTCGCGACGATTCGGACGAGGCACTCCCCCTGCTTGGGACCCTCGAGATCGACTTCTTCGATCGCGAGTGGCTGTCCTGCCTCTACCGCGAGCGCGGCCTTCACCTTCATCTTCCAACTTCCTTTCGGGTTGCGCGTTCAACGAGCGCTTACGAGAAGCGCTCGATTTCGGCCTACATCGAGGCGAAAGCCGACCGTTCCTCTTCGATCAATTTCGAGAAGCTCGGCCGCGCGTGCACGCGTGCGACGTAGCCCGCCAGGCCGGGCCATCGTTTGGCATCTACCGTCTCACCCGCGTGCTCGAAGTTGACGAAGGGAGATCCGATCGCGATGTCCGCGATCGAGAAGGCCGAACCGACGATCGCCTCGCCGCCACCGTCGCCGACGATCGACTCGAGATAGTCGAAGACGGGCGGGATTCGCTCGGCCAGCGCCTCCTGGCAGATCGCCTCGTCCGATTCGCCCTTCATGATCCGCTTGTTGATCACCCGTTGGACGAAGAGGGTCGTGAGCACCTCGGTGAGCTTCGTGTCCGCATACTCTTCGAGGAAGAGCGCGCGGCCGAAGTCCTCATCATCCGCCGGGTAGAGCGCAGGCGTCGGATGCTTGCGCTCGATGTACTGCGCCACGCATGACGAATCGGGCAGCACATAGCCCGCGTCCTCGTAGACCGGAATCTTCCCGAGCGGCGACATCGCAAGGAACTCATCGGTCGGGGCAAAGGGCATCACTGGGTTGAGTTCGTACGGGAGTCCCTTCTCCTCGAACACCGCGCGTAGCTTGCGGACGAAGGGCGATGCATTCACACCGTGGATCGTGGGCATAGCGTTTCCTGTTTCCCCCGGCAGCTCAGCCGGTGCAGACGCGGTAGCAGGTCGCGGTGAGCGCCATCAATATCCAGACCGAGCCGAGCCCGGTCCGCAGCAATCCCCCCTGTGGTGCCTCGGCCTCTTCGGCGATCTGCTCTGGATCTACCTCCCCAGAGATCCCTGCGGCCTGGCCTCGCCGTCGGGGCCGAAACGAAATCCCACCGATGCGTCCCCCACAGTGCAGGCACGCCCGCGTCTCCGGCGGGAAGCTGACCTCACACTGCTCACAGCGGATTTCGACTACACGGTTGTCGACGGACTCGATGACGTTGGACCTCCCGGCACTGGTGCGGGCACACCCGCAAGTCTACCTCGACGCAACACAGCTCCGCCGCGCGACCGCGAAGGCGCGATCAGTGGACTCCGCTCGTGGACACGAGTGTCACAGGCTCGATCCCGAGCCCGCGGACGACGTGGTCCCACATATCGTCGGGGTCGACGCCGAACACGACCTCGGTCGAAGGCGGCGCGAACAGCCAGGCACCGGCCGCAATCTCGCTCTCGAGCTGCCCCGGGCCCCAGCCCGCGTAGCCGAGGAACAGACGGACGTCGTTGGGCGGCTGCTCCGCCACGGTCTGGAGCACCGACATCGAGCCCGCAAAGCTCATGCCGGGCACGACCTGCTGCACGGGCTCCCCGCCCATCTCGAGTGCCACGTCGTCGCCGAACAAGACCCAGCCCGTATTGCTCTGGACAGGCCCCCCCCAACGGATGCGCGCCTCGAGGTCCCCGTTCCAGTCGATCTCGAGGCTCTCGCACAAATCGGTCGCGGTCAGATCCACTTCGCGATTCAGCACCAGTCCGAACGTCCCCTGGTCGTCGTGCTCGATGAGCTGCACGACGGCCCGCTTGAAGTTCGGGTCCTGTAGCTGAGGCATGGCGAGAAGCAACGATGATGCGAGTTCCGACACCCGTTCAGCGTAGCAGCCGGCGGCTCGTCGACGCGGAGTATGCTGCTCGCGATGACCTCGTCTCGACTCATCGCCGCCGCGCTCGCCGCTGCAGTCTCGGCCGCCGCAATGGCCACGGGCTCACACCTCGTCGGACCGGGGGCCTACGATGCGACGGGCCTGGCAATGGCCGGCGCGCTCGCGTCGCTGGCGTTCGTCGGATGGGCGATCGCAGGGGCACTGCTCATCGAGGCACCGCCCCATCGAACCCTCGCGCTCGGAATGCCGCGCGCAGGATCGCCACGGCTCGGCCGCGTCGTCGCAGGGCAACTCGGCTACGGAATCCTGGTGAGCGTCGCTCTGTCGAGCGCAGGAGTCGTCGAAGGAAGCTCGATCGCCGAGATGGACCAGGCCATGGGTGCCGCCGTCGGTCCCGGCATTGCCCTGCTGGCCCTCGGTGTGGCGCTCGCGCCCGGCATCTCGGAAGAGTTGCTGTTTCGCGGGCTGCTGCTCGGCGTGCTGCTGCCGCGGTTCGGCGCAGCGCTCGCCATCGTCCTGAGCACACTGCCCTTCGCGCTGGTGCACATCGATCCTGCGCACATCGTCGGAGCGGGCCTGCTCGGGCTGTACCTGGCCGCCGCTCGCGTCTCGACCGGCAGCACCCTGGTCAGCATCGCGTGCCATGTCGCCAACAACGCGATGGCGATCGTCCTCTCGACGCAGCAGTGGCCGCTTTGGCTCGATCGACTGGCGCTCCTCAGTGCCGTCGTCGTCGCGATCCTGGGCGTCTGGGAGATGCTACGGCGCTGGCCGACCGCTTCCGTGGCAGCCGACTCGGTCGCGGGGTAGCCTCGGCGGCCCCCCTGGACTGGAGGAGCCGATGGCCCGCAGCAAGAGCAAGCAGAAGCGACAGCAACAACGCGCCAAGTTGGACCGGCGGCGCCGCCGCGCCCGCAAGAAGGCAGAGAAGGCCGAGAAGGCGAACGGGTAGCCGGCAGACCGAGCGCACCGCGGTCTCACTACCGCCTCGCTTCGGCCCCGAGCGCGCGATTCCTGCGGGGAAGCACGCCGCACGCGAAGGGGCTACACACGCATCATAGTAAAATGGCCTTCGGGAGCGGGCCGCCTCGCGAGTCCGGCCTCCAGGCCGAATCCCGCTCGGGCCCGATCCCGATCCGCGTCGCGCGTCTCCCCACGGACGCCGGCGAGCGGTTTCTTCTCTGCAACGCGCGGAGGTGCAACCGGTTTCTGTCCTTCGATCGTGGGCAAGCTCGGGGGCGGCTCGAAAGCCGATGCCGAATCGGGCCCTTACACGACTAATTCTTGGCGTCGTCCTATGCGGCGGAGGTGCCCTTGCGGCGGCTGCGCAACCGGGACCGCCCGCTCAACAGGGAACGCCTGCGCCCCCGGGCCAGCCGCGAGTCGAGCTGTGGGAACAGCAGATTCGAGAAGAGCTGCGTCGCGACATCCTGCTGCGCGAGCAGTCGATGTGGGACGACGAAGCTGCAGCGCCCAATGAGACACGCTCTCCCGAGATCTCCGGTCTACCGGCGCTCGCTGACGGCGATAGGGACTCCGCCGAGCCCGCCCGCTTCACCTCGTCCGATCTCAAGGACGACGCCGACGATCCCAACGACTCGGCGAAGGCGCCTGGGCCGCCCGAGCAAGAGTTGCCCTCGGAACGCCAGGCTCTTTCGACTCTCTATTCGCCGCTGTCAGCGCCCGCCGAGCGCGCGCGACGTGCGTCCAGGCTCGCGAGCGGGAACCAGCTCGAGCTTGACATCCAGATCGCCGTCGCCCGCGGGATCGGGCTGACGCACGAAGCCCTCGAGCTCGCTGCGATCGCCGCCCGAATCACGCCGGGCGACCCGCAGCACTGGGCTCGACTCGCCGCCATCCAGCACGAGGCCCACCGTCCGGGCGGAGCCGAACGTTCACTCACGCGCGCAGCGGCCTTGGCGCCCGTCGAACTCTCGCTCCTGGCGAATATCGCCGGGAGTGCCCAGGCAAACCTCTCGAACGAACCCTCGCTCGCAGCCGCGACGGCGGTCTCGAGCCCCCCGCCCCTCATCGCCGAAACTCCGACGGCGGCCCCGCTCAACGGCGCGCTCGAGGATGTGATCGGCTATGCGGAGGAGACCCTGGAAACGAGCTCCTGGAGCGGCTCGACGGTGCTGTCCGTCGCAGGCGCGTTGCTCGCCGTGATCGGCTTGCTCGTCGCACGACGCCGCGGTGACCTGACAGTACAGATCGTCTATCCGCAAGAGCTGCGCGGCAGCTTCATCGTCCGACTCGACCGCAGCCATTCGCGATCCGAGCGTCGCCGACCGCGCAGCGACCAGGAAGTTCTGAAGGGCGGGACGGCGAGCGGGCGCGAGCACCAGTTGGTTGCACGCGAGACCTCATTTCCCCGACTGCTGTGCGGCCGCTTCTACGTAACCATCGACGGCGTCCTCCAGGATCCGCGTGACGGCTCGATGGTCGCCCACCCCTTCCTGCAGGGATCGGCAACGGTGCTCCACCGCCGAACCGTTCGACTCGATGTCGACGCGACCCCAGGCGCATGTCCCGTGGATGTGAAGGTGTTGTGGGATGGGCGGGAAGTGTCCGACGCCCTCGTTGCGGCCCGCGGACACACCGGCGGACAACTCGAGACCGTGGAAGGCCGAGTGCGTCTCTACCTTCCTCGCGGTGAGTACCTGATCGTCGCCGGCGGCGGCGACCGGGTCGTCGAGCGCCCCCTCGAGGTGCGGTCGCACTTGCCGACGCAGCTCTCGATCGATCTCGGTCGCAACGAGGGTATCGTGTTCAAGGCCTGTCCTCCGGCCGTCGAGCCCTACATCAGCGGCCAGCTCGAGACGGCGGCGGCGCAGCTCACGCGCGACGGACAGCCGACGCAGGCGCATCGGTTGCTCGGACAGCGCTGCCGCGAGCACGGTCGTATCGAGGAAGCGGCGCTCCACTTCGAAGCGGCCGGGGAGATCGAACTCGCAGCGGAGCTTCAGAACGACCTGGGCAACTACTCGCACGCCGGCGAGCTCTTCGAGCGATCGAACGATCTGATGTCGGCGGCCGAGATGTATCAGCTCTCGGGCCAGCAGGTCCGGGCGGGCCGCGCCTTCGAAGCTGCACGCGATTTCGACAACGCCATTCAGTGCTACCGCGACGCCGGAGACGTCGCGAGCTGGGTCGAAGCCCTCGATCGCCGCGGCGACATCTTCGAGGCAGCGAGCACCGCCCTCGACAACGGACTCCCGACACGAGGCATCCGGTTGCTCCACCGTGTCACATCAGAGGACCCGAGCTACCGGGAAGCCTGCGTGCTACTCGCCGATACCTTCGAGCGCGAGTCTCACTTCGACCTGGCAGCCCGCAAGCTCGGCGACTATGTGGCCGCATCGCGTGAAGACGAGGTCGAAGCGCCGATCTACTCCCGGCTCGCCGAGCTGCACGAAAAATCCGGGGATCTCGAGAGCGCACTCGACGTGCTCGAAGCGCTGCGACAGCTCGATCCTACCTATCCGAACCTGGCGACGCGTGCCGAGCAGCTCAAGAAGGCGCGCAGCGCCAAGCGTCAACTCGACGCCCATCTGCTCTCGGACGACACCTCGATGGCCCCCACGGTGGTGCTCGCGAACCAGCGCTACGAGCAGCAGGAAGAAATCGGGCGCGGCGGCATGGGCATCGTCTACAAGGCGCGCGATCGGCGGCTCGGCCGGATCGTCGCACTCAAGCGGCTCTCGGAGAGCCTGCGAGAGCACCCGCGAGCCGTCGAAATGTTCCTGCGCGAGGCACGCGCCGCGGCCGCGCTCAACCACCCGAACATCGTCACGGTCTACGACGCGGACCAGGACGACCACAAGCTCTTCATCACGATGGAACTACTCGACGGCCACCCGCTGCACCGGCTGCTGCGCCAACGCGGACGCATGTCGAGCATCGAAGTCGCACGCATCGGAGTCCAGGTGTGCGATGGCCTCGAGTACGCGCACACGCGCGGCGTGATCCACCGCGACATCAAGACTGCAAACCTGTTCCTGACCTCGGAGCAGAACGTCAAGATCATGGACTTCGGCTTGGCGCGCTTCGCCGAAGAAGTCCGCCGCAGCGCCAGCCTGATCGGAGGCACGCCCTACTACATGGCTCCGGAGCAATCGCTCGGGGGTGCGGTCGACCACCGCGCAGACCTGTACGCGCTCGGGGCGACGCTATTCGAGCTCGTCACCGGCGAAGTCCCGTTCCCGGACGGCGATGCGCAGCACCACAACCGGCACACGCCCCCGCGCGATCCGCGCGAAATCGCTCCCGACGTCGATCCGCGGATGGCCGGCCTGATTCTCGAGCTCCTCGAGAAGGATCCGGATGACCGACCGCAGAGCGCCGCGATCGTCGGCCTACGACTCGCCGCACTGCCCGCGGGACGCTGACCGCGCGCGGCAAACGGAGCTCAACCGACGATGGCGTCGGCTTCAATCTCAACGAGCATCCAGTCCTCGATCAATCGACTCACTTCGACCATCGTGGTGGCCGGCAGCACCTCACCAAACACTTCCGCGTGGGCGCGACCGATCGCTTCCCAATCGCGCCGGATGTCCACGACGTACATGCGCGTTCGCACGACGTCGGCAATCGACGCGTCGAGCTGATCGAGCGCGCGCTCGATGTTGCCGAAGGCACGGCGTGCCTGGGCGTACGCGTCCCCCTCCCCCCTCGGCTCGCCGGCATCGCCGAACGCGGTCGTTCCCGTCACGAAGACGTGGTTCTCGACGCGAACCGCGCGCGAGTAGCCGACGATCTGCTCCCAGCGAGCCCCGCTCGATACCCTGCGCCGCTCCATTCGAGCGAGCGTAGCAATGCGCGCTCGCTCGACCGCTACTCGACGTACGCGCGCGAATCCGACTCCTGAACGTCGACCACGACCGGAGGCCGGTCCTGCGGATCGATCTCGAAGGCCTCCTCGAGCTCGAGAAAGAGCGCCTCACCGAGCGGCGAGAAGGTCGCCGCGCCGATCCCGAGCGGGGTGTCGACCTGGATCACCCCGACGGCGTTGACATAGCCTCGCACCGGGTCGAAGGGCACCGCTTCGACCGGGTGGCACCGGACTCCGACGGCCTGCCCCGGATCGCAGTGGCGGAACACGCTGTTGCCCAGCACACGGCGCAGCGGCTGGAAGCCCGCGCGCTCGCGGGTGCTCATGCGAACACCCACGTTCGCCTGGGTCGTCGAACGCACCAGCCCCCAGTCGAGCTTCTGATGGAGACGCCCTTCCACCCGTGCATCGAGCACGTGCCCCGTCTGGGCGTCGAACAACCAGACGAAGTCGCCGAACGAACCGGGCTCGGCGCCATTCTTGCCGAACAGATGCTCTTCGACGACCGGGCCCTCGATCACCACGCGCAGCAGGTCAACTCCTGCGGATTCCACACGAGCCGGGACCGGAGGGCCGTAACTCTGATCGACCTGTGACGGCAGATCGCGCGGCGAGTTCTCGAATCGTACCTGGATATCACGGGGCGTTGCGTCATACAGATGCAGCGGCTCCGCGCCGGCCGGCGAAAGCTGTCCGGTGGCCAGCACCGACCACACGACGACGATTCGAATCAAAAGTAACGACATCCCAGCGGGTAGCAGTGCAAGCTCGGTACCAGCTGCAAGCAATGCGCAGGTGCCGCCTCTACGATCTCTGCGCCGGGCTCGAAGCCGGAACCGGCGTCTCGTATGCAACAGGAGTACGACACGAGTGGCGCACTGGGCATCGCCGGTGGAGAAATTGTTCCACTTTTGGGACGCTCGTGAACCGCGGCCCGAGGGAACGGAATGCTGAGATCCCAGGAAGTCGAGCAGTGGCAGGCGAAGTTGTACGGCGACGATCCGGCTTCCGACCGCGGCGTGCTCCATTCCGTCGCCACCTGGCAGGCCTCGAATACGACGCTTCGCGTCATCAAGATCGGATCGGACTCCCCCCGGAGTGAGAACGACTACTTCGCACTGCGCGCCGCGCGCATGCGCGCCGATGCTCTGGTCACCACGGGTGCGATCCTGCGCGAGGAACCCGACGTTCGACACACCGAAGCGGACGCGGGCCTGCTCGCGTGGCGGCGCGAGCGGGCCGGGCTCACGGAACCACCGCGCTCAGTTGTCCTGACGTCGGGCCGCGGGCTCGACCTCAACCATCCGCTGCTCCGCAGCGCGTATCGCCCGCTGATCGTCACCGGCAAAGCAGCCGCTCGCAATCTCTCGGCGGCCAACCCGGACTGCGAGTTCAACGGTCGTGAAAACCCGGGAATCCGTGACACGCTCACTCTGTTGCGCGAGCTGGGCTGCCGGACCGTGCTCGTCGAAGCGGGACCGACCACCACTCGCGCGCTGTACGACGAGCCCGTCGCGATCGACGAACTGCTGCTGTCGATCTACCACGCGCCGACTCTCGCCCCGTCGCTCGTCGGGCCGTCCTTCGTCGGACTCGACCGGCTACGGACGGTTTTCGACTACCACAGCGAGCCGGTGCGAATCGACGAGGCCAGCGGAAGCTGGTCGTTCAGCCGCTGGCGCAGACGTTAGTTTCTGGGGATCCGAAGACGGCTCGTCGTTTCGAGCAGCCGCGGGGCAACGTCGAGCCCGAGCTCGCCCGTGAAACGCCCCACCCGATCGTCGCTGCAACGGCGCTTCTCGCAGAACAACTCGGCAAAGATGTCGGCCGCCACCTGGCCCGACATCTTCCACCACAGGTGGCCGTGCGCCTGCACGACGGCAACGGCGACCCGCGGATCCTGTGCGGGCGCCACCCCCGTGAACCATTCGTAGCGCGCGCGGGGGTCGGTCCCGCTCAGATTCCCGGTCTTGCCCGCCACCCGAACGGGGCCTAGCCGGGGGCCCCGTCGCGTCCGGAAGGCGCCTCGCGCCGTACCGCTCGTGGTCGTGAGCACCAGCATCCGTCGAAGCTCGTCGGCAGTAGCCTGTTCCATCACCCTGTAGGGTTCGGCGCGCGGCGGGAGCCGCAACGAGTGCCCGTTCCCGTCCACCACGCGGTCGATCCACCAGGGATCGACCACCTCGCCGGTGCGCAGCGATGCCGCCAGGAGTGCCGCATGCAGTGCCGTGATGCGAGACGGCGCGAGCCCCGACCCGAGCTTCCCGAGTCCGTAGTCGCCCTCTCCCCGCTCGATCAGACCGGCTGCGTGGCCTGGAGCGGGTGACGCGTCCCAGCGAAACCGCTGGAAGGCGCGCTGCGTCTCCTGCCCGCCCAGCGCGTGGACTGCTAGCTGCGCGAAGCACTGGTTGTAGGAGCGCGCGAGCGCGCGCTCGAGCGTCGCCTCGTGACCACCGCGCGTCGGATTGACCCGCGCCTTCGTCAAGCGGTAGGGATCCCCCCGGTAGAGGCATGGTTGCAGCGCACGGCGCCGATTGTGCTCGAGCGATGCCGCCGTGGTAACGACCTTTGCCAACGATGCCGCTGGATAGGCACCGAGCGGGGGGAGCGCCTCCGGATCCGCCGAAGCGTAGGCGAGCACTCGACCGCTGCGGACGTCGAGCACGACGGCGTGTCCGCGCTTGACCCGCGCACGGCGCAGAACCTGGTAGACGCGTTCGGTGAGTGTTGCATCGAGCGCGTACTCGACCCGCAGGGGTCCGGCGAGTCCCGCGGGTGCCTCGACGTGCTCTACGAAGCGTGGCGTTCCGGCGGGGTCGACCCCAGCGGCCCGCTGCGACGGGTCG
>Ga0055584_100006484_pt1 | contig 11478 bp, 8 predicted proteins | sample OSDHelmetaG_FD_58716 | JGI IMG/M metagenome (GOLD analysis project Ga0055584, IMG submission 58716) | Pelagic marine sediment microbial communities from the LTER site Helgoland, North Sea, for post-phytoplankton bloom and carbon turnover... | ecosystem: Environmental > Aquatic > Marine >...
CGCGGCATAAATCCCAGACCGATACTGGGTTCCACTATCGTTGCCCTGGCCCATGCCTTGAGTGGGATTATGAGAATCCCAGAATACCTTCAATAGATCTGCAAAACTGATCTGCTCAGGGAAATACGCAACAAGAACGACCTCATTATGTCCGGTCATTCCTGAACACACTTCTTCGTAGGTTGGGTTTGGAGTATGTCCCGCCGCATATCCTACAGCGGTACTATAGACACCATCCAATTCCCAAAACTTGCGCTCTGCGCCCCAGAAACAGCCGAGACCAAATGCCGCGGTCTCTACACCTTCGGGAAAAGGTGCCTTAAGCGTGTTCCCGTTGACGAAATGAGTCTTCGGAACTGGCATCGCGTCGGCACGACCCGGCAGAGATTCGTCTGCACTTGGCAGTTCCGATTTCTTTCGTGACGTAAAAAACATGCCTTAGTCTCCAGCCATATCGAGGATTTGTATGAATATCGGTCTGCGTCGCGTTGCACACAAGTCACAAAGCAAAACAAATGCCGTCAGGCACCCACTATTGCGCTCACTGGATGAGCATGAAGGCGATAAAGACCTTAACACTAATAATGTAGGCATAGAGAATGCACTCACATTGCGAGTGGGTTTTAGTGTTAGCTAATTTTGAACGGCACGCCCATTCACCGCAAAACGGGGGAGTGATACACGATGTCCAGCACCAGAATTCTGCGCGCAGCCCTACTGGCTTCTGTCGCAGTTGGTTTCACAGTTCAAGACGCAGCAGCGCAGATCGAAGAAATATTAGTCACGGCTCGTAAGCGTGAGGAGTCTTTGCAAGAGATTCCGATGTCGATTACGGCGTTTGATGCAGCTGCTCTCGAACGCAATCGTATCAATGACATTAGTGACTTGGCTAAATACACCCCTGGCCTTGTGTTCGATGGTGGCTTCGTTCCCCAAGATACACGTCCGCAAATTCGTGGCCTTCCTGCGACACGCGGTCGCCCACCCGTTGGCGTCATGATCGATGGGATCGACGTGTCTTCTGAGTCCATGCTCACCGCTGGCGGTGGCATGCTGGCGAACCTTCGCCTCATTGACGCGGAACGGATCGAAGTCGTTAAAGGGCCGCAAAGCGCCTTATACGGACGCGTCGCCTTTGGTGGCGCTATCAATTACATCTCAAAGAAGCCTGGTGACGAGTTCGAAGGCAATTTCACCACAGATATCGGTGATTACGGTCAGTTCGAACTCCGTGGTGCCGTCAGTGGCCCGGTCTCGGACAAGGTGAGCCTCGGCATCAATGCGTCATTTGCAAAGCACGATGGCTACTATGAAAACGCCCTAGACGGGCAAGAGCTTGGCGGGTTTGAAAGTGGTGGCTTCTCGATTGCAGCCCACTTCGAGCCGACTGACAATTTCACCATGGATACGCGGGTTTCATACTCAGAGGATGATTATGCACCTCGGGCACAGACGCTATTGTCACTATCGACCAACAGCAGTGTCGCAATAGACCTCCCTGCAAGCGCCGTAGGCCTCCTTATTCCAGGCACCTTCGGTCCTACTCCTCTTCCATCTCAAGCGTTTGTTCCACGGTTCGGCGAAATCACATCCTCTGGCCAAGTGTTCTTGAGCCAAGATGCAATTACCGGAGAACGCTTTAAGGGCTCTACTCTCAACTCCCTTATTATTAGCAACGTCTTCGAATACGAATTCGACAATAATATCTCTCTGACGTCATGGACTGGTTTCACCAGAGCCGAAGCCACACAGAATCAAGACGTTGATTTCTTTGGTACAGCGCCAGGATTTAGCCTGCTTCCTGCACCCGCAGGATTTGCAGAAACCCTGCCGTTCCTGTTCCAGTTTGACCTAGACACGACAACTAAGCAGCTCAACCAAGAAGTCCGCATCGGTGATCTGAAGTCGGATGGTCTGCGGTGGTCTGTCGGTGGCCAATACTGGCAAGAACGCGTTGATCAATTAAACAACAACCTCATCTCACTGATGTTCGGTCTGCCTGGCCTCCTGCCATCTGCCGCCCAGAACATTGCCGGTATTACTGTACCAGCGGCGTCGCCAGAATTCAGAGACACGAACCATTGGTCGGTCTACGGAATCGTTGAATACGACATTTCCGACCAACTCACTGCAACTGTCGAAGCTCGCTATTCCGATGAAAACTTGGATGTGGGCTATGTCGAAGGTGGCCGCGGCGCAGTAGGGTTTGTTGGCCCGTTCCCCGGCGCTGATGGCCCAGTCCAAGTTAACGTCGGACCGACAGCCGTCCTTGAATCAAGTGACAATTTCTTCACACCGCGTTTTGCGCTGGAATACCAAGCAACGGACACTAACTTGCTCTACGCATCTGTGTCTAAGGGTGTAAAGCCTGGTGGCGTCTCGACAATCGCCGGTACAGCAGCCGGCAACGGCCGTTTCTTCCCTGAGAAACTGTGGAACTATGAGATCGGTTCCAAGAATTCCTTTGCAGACGGTAAAGCCATTGCAAACGTAACTGGGTTCTACATGGACTATTCGGGTAAGCAGGTCACATTGCTGGAGCCGAACCCAAACAACGCCCAAGGCAACGATCTTGTCGTGCGGAACGCAGGCTCTGCTCGGGTTTATGGCCTGGAAGTTGAATTGGCCGTCAATCCGACGGAGGAACTAAACTTGTCCCTCGGGTATACCTACCTGGACAGCAAGTACACAGACTTCGTCGTTACGACCACAAGCGCCCTTGGTATTGCGCTGGCTGGGAACTGCACGCCAATCGCACTGCCAAATGGACTTGGGTCTTGCTCAACCGACTTTTCCGGTGAGCCCCTCGAACGCACACCGAAGCATGCTTTGACCGTGGCAGCCTCTTACCGCACGCCAATTTCAGATGATTTGGATCTGGTGGTCGACTTATCTGCTCAATATCAAAGCAAGCGGAACCAAGACTCTAACGCGTTCCATTACTTCGGCTCATACGTCAACGTTGATGGCCGGATCGGGGTAGATACGGACCAATGGTCTGTCTTCCTGTATGGAGAGAATATTTTGGGTGATGACACAATACGCAGTGGCCAAAGCTCAGGTGATTTCTCGGCTCTTGGTAATCTCGCCATCATCACGTTTGAGCCAGACAAGCCCCAGGGCGGTATTCGCTTCAATTACCGTTTCTAAAGTCGGATAGATACGCAAATAAAAAGGGCGCCTATAAATGGCGCCCTTTTTTCGTTTCTGATTCTCTGAACATATTATTCTGCCGCTTGGGATACGCTTCTGTTTAGTTCAGCCGTCACTTCGTCAGTCGAAAGAACACGCCCCCAGAGGCGCAAGAACATGGCTTCAAACGCCGCCTGGGCTTCGTCGTCACACGTGCCCGTAGCATCTGATACGAGCACGACGCCAAACCCTCTGTCGGACGCTTCCATCGCTGTCATACCAACGCAGTTATTGGTTGAAACACCGACCGTGACAATCTCAGTCACACCCATGGCTCGAAGTCGGCTTTCGATGCCTGTAGAGCCAAATGCGCCCATCGTCACCTTATTGAGGACGGTTTCCCCTGGTTGGGGTGCAACGGAACTCACGATCTCATGCTCCTTATGCCCTTCAATATTATTGGTCGCTTTTACAATACCTCGGATATGGCGTGGCACATCTGAACAGTCCTCGTGCTCGGCTCCGTACGTCACATAGACAACCGGGGCACCCGCATCCCGAAATGCTTTCAGAAGCCTCTCTGTGTTTGGCAGCACAAGCTTATTAATGCGTGAAAACCGATAGTCAGCCTCTTCGAGCCGCCCTTGCTCTCGCAACATTTTACCCAAACCATGGTCAAGACTGCCTGTCGCGTACTGGAGATCTACGACCACAAGGGCTGTGCTTTTCGGTCCAATTGAAAATGGATTATTGAAGTCATTGATATAGTCAGCAGGCATAACCCCACTCCATTACACACAAGCCTCAAACAACAGTATACCGGCATTCAATAACGTTGACCGCATATCGTCCAGAAAAAAATTGTGATGATCACCACCATAACGCGGACGCAGCGCACTTGCGGCTAGCTATGGCACGCGATAGAGCCAAGACTTCGTCCACCTTAAATTCATCGGAGCTAAGTAAGTCATGAACGATCTCACCAAGGATCAAACGATCGAGCGACGCACACTGCTAAGCGGACTAGGTGCCGGACTGGCGCTGGCTTTTGGATCTCAGGCGCAAGCCGCTGGACCAGAGGCTGACCCAGCTCTCGAAGCTGAGAAAGAGAAGATCGTAAATGACTTCTGCAAAGCATGGTCATCCCGAGATGTAGAAGTTCTGATCCCGTACGTGTCTGAGGATATCGAGTATCACATCTTTGAAGGCGCCCCACCGATCAATGGTCACGATCAGTTCAGAAGTCAGCTCACACCCTTTATGGCCGGGATGCGAGAAATCGACTGGGAAATGATTCGCTCTACGGTCATGGGGGACATCGTCTTAAACGAGCGCATTGATCACTTTCTACGCCCTGAAGGCTCAGAAGCGCCTGACAATCACTTTCATATTGTCGGTGTATTCTTGGTTCGGGACGGAAAAATAAAGTATTGGAAAGATTATAATATCTCCGGTTCCCTCTAATATAGGGAATCGCGACGGCAGGTTTTACGCTGCAACAACGTCCTCTTTGACCATATTGTCGATCAAGAAGCCTTGATACATCTCGATACCAAGGTCAGCCCCAACTTTTCGGGCCGTCTCGTCGTCAACACGAGTGAGGATTGGTTGGACCCCAGACATTTTTAGTTTTTCTAGAATGGAGCGGCCTGCGTACAAATCATCTCCCGCGTCAGCATTCCATTGCAACTTCGCGATCTGCGCCTCAAGAAAGCCGATGTTAACCAAACCAATGGACGACGGGGAAATCTGACCGATCGCAACTTGAGCCCCCTTCGCCCGTAAGTGGTCGCGCGCAATAACATAGCCATCATAGTTCAAGACAGCATCATCCTGACGGAACTCAACCACCACGTTCCGCATGACATCTTCCGGCGTTTTGGCGACAAAATTCTCAAAGGCCTTACTAAAGATACTGGGAATGTTGAGATTGATAGAAATGGGTTGCCCCTTCAGCGACTTCACGATGGTCTCAAAAGAACTCAGCACAATGCTATCGAGAATTTTGGTGAGCTCGCCAAAGCGATCACCATCCTCGCTGAGGTCGACGCCCTCAAAGAACGGTTTGCGCAGAAGGTCAATATTGATGAAGTACTCGGTCATCTTCGTTTTGATGGGACCACGTTCCGGGACGACGCAAATTTGCTGGCTTCTCGCAAACGTCTTTAAGAATTTTTCGGCACCCACTTTGCGGAACGCGTCAATGACTGCTTTTAGATCTTTCTCATTCAGAAACCGCTCGCCGGTACTGCTAACTTGCCCCAAGGCAATAGATTTAGCCGTTTTGATGTAAACCATCACGACCCGCACGAGTTCTGGAAAGTCCTTATCGAGCTTGTAATGATCAAAAATGAGCCCACCACCTTGGGATGGGTTTTGCCCGGCTCCTAAACGGGACAACACCTTAAACAAGGCGACCCGCACATCAGGAACAAACTCTCTTGCAGCCTCAGCACTATCCTCAAAGAAGAACGCGTAATCTAAGTTATTCAGGCGATAACACTCGGCTTTTGCAGGCCCAATCATTCGCGAAAGAACAAGGTCAATATTTTGTCTGAGCGCAGCAGCCTGCGCACCGGCTGGCGCACAGCTAGAAGCACGCAAGACCACAATACCTTAGCCTTTTTTTGCGTTTGCTTTTAACTCACCGAGTTTATTGAACAGGCTCTCTAGAGCACCAATTGTCGCCATAAAAACACAAACAGTCGACGTTTAGCCGACTAATCCTCACCGCTGACTTAGGTCACTAACCCCACACCGAGATCAACTTCATGAGGAAATAGCGAATGCTAAACCTCATCACGCCTCGTTAAGTACATAATGACATAAAGTGCACTCTGAGCATGAGTACAATCGACGGTATCGTAGCGATGCAAAATTATATTGAGCGGAAACAGGTGCGCTAAAACGCAATCAAACCCTTGATGTGCGGCAAATTTACACGAAGAAAAAAATTTGCGGTGCAAACATTAATTTTCAACTCTGTGTAGAAAGTCTTCTCACGTAATCTTCGAAAGTACCTGGTCTGCGTTCAAGCACACGTTCTAGGATTCTCGAATTCCCCAAAAAGCCATAGGCATCGTAGTGCTGATTCATGATCGTCATCTGCCTAACGCGATCCTCTGATGCTCCGCTTGCTCGCGCTTTTTCCTGCAAAGCGTCAATCGAAACCTGATCAGCTCTAACGGTCTTACCCGTCACCTTCGAAATGATTTCTGCCATGTCTGATTGGCTCAACGCATCTGGACCGGCTAGCTCATAGGTGCCGTATAACCAGCCTTCATCTAGTGTAATTCTCGCCGTTGCTTCAGCGAGATCGAGAAGATCAACGACGTTAAACTTCACCTGCGTGTTGAATGGCATCGCGTGAATACCATCAGCCATCACCTTGGACCAGATTGGCTCCAAGTGCTGCATGTATCGCATAGGCTGAACAATGGAATAAGGCAGACCTGATTCAATCAGCATCTCTTCAGTATCGAGCTTGAGGCTATGATGACGAACCTCTCGCCTAAGCGGATGCATAACGGAATAATAAATAAACCGCGAAACACCAGCGTCTTTCGCTGCGGCGGCAAAATGACCTGTCATGGTTTTTTCGTCCGGGTGCATTGGCGGACCAATATGAACGATGGCATCACACCCTTCGAGCGCAGGCCGGATTGTATCTGGCTCATCCATGTCACCAACGGCGATAGCCGCAGCGCCCAGAGCTTTCATTTCAGACTCTTGCGCTGGATCACGGACGAACGCTCTGACGTTTGCCCCTCGCTCAGCAAGAGCCTTCACAACGGGTTTTCCTGTGCGTCCGTGAGACCCCGTCACCAATACTGACATCGCCATAGGTGTTATTCCTGTTCTTTAAGCCGATATCAAAAACGCTTCGATTAAAAATCAGAGAGTAGCCGCCCAAAGCCTGTCATCTGATCATTAATTTTATTCGCGCGCAGCGCGTGCCAATAGGTGGCTGTGTTAATCGCGATGACTGGTTTACCCAGCCAGGCTTCAGCTTCGGCCGCAAGGCGAATCATGCTCAGGTTGGTGCCAACTTGAACAATAGCATCGACATCATCACCATTGAGTTCTTCTCGGATCAGGGTCCGGAGTCGGTCTTCTGGCACTTCTGCTATGGCTGTCCAGCTTGGGCATTGAAGACAAATATCCCGCACGACCTCAAAACCACACTCTTCAAAATAGCGTTTCACCTCTGCATTGGCGATTGGATAATACGGTGAGACAAAGGCGATCTTCTTGATGTTGCCATAGGCATTAAGGGCGGCTGATGTGGCGTGCGACCCGACGCTAATTTTAATCCCGGATTCATCTTCAACTTTTTTTACAAAAGCATCTGCTCCTGCGATGCCGTCGTAGAACGTCACAGCGGACATACCCATGACCAAATAATCTGGTGAACAGGTCATAACACTACGCACAGCGTCCAAAACCCCTTCCGAAATCTTAGTTGTTCCGGCCAAGAAGGTTTCGTTGCTGATAGCCTGTGAGTTTGGCGTAAGAATACGACTGTAGTGGTTTGTAACACCACCAACTCGCATATCATCAAAGTCCGGTTGCACGATGGTGTTGGTTGATGGGCCAAGCACACCGAATTTCTTTTTCCAGCCTAATACGTCCGTCATTTTTTTCCCCAATTTTGGTTTCTTACGCGACTTGCCAAAGACCAGCGCCTCAGCGTGTTCATATAATTAAATGAGACATACGGAACGGATATGAGCAAGGGGCATACAGCCAGACCATTCACGCGATGATCAAAACAGGGGGTTTTTAGGGTATATGGACGGTACTTAAGAGGGTTCCATAGGCTGTGCTGGTGGGCGCGTATTAGGCGAACCGCTAATGCTCTCATCCGCATTGGTCAGCGTTTGAAACCGTTTAGGTAATATTGGTGTTGATCGCCTGTTGTGGCGCACGCGGTCAGCACGGGTGCTCACTGCAGAAACAACAGGTCCTCGGTCTGTTAATTCATACAACAACTCGCTGACGTCAATCAGCTTCTCGGCCAGAACATGGATCACGATTCCATCTTTCTGAACGACCCCCTCTGCATAGAGCAGACTAGAGCGCAGAATTTGTTTCCTGAAAACCTGAAATGCACTCGGCCAGACGATAAGGTTCACAACGCCCGTCTCATCTTCCAAAGTAATGAAGACCGTGCCTTTCGCGCTTCCAGGGCGCTGCCGGCAGATCGATAAACCAGCAACGGCAACTTTGGTATTCATAGCAAGGTTACCAAGTTCGTTTGCAGCAACAGCGCCCCGTTGCGTGAGAGACTCTCGCAAAAAAGCAACGGGATGTTGCCGGAGAGTCAGTCGTAAGGCCGTATAATCTTCCACCACCTGCTCACCCAGAGAAAGGTTGGGCAGCGGCGGCGGCAATTCAAACACCGCATCGGCTCCACCCTGCAATCCAGATGGTGGTGGCTTATCGCCCTCTTGGGCGACAAATAATGGAAGAGGCGTTTGCTTAAGCGCCTTAACAGCCCACAACGCTTGCCGGCGACTTAAAGCCCCCTCATCAGAGTTGAGAGATGCAAACGCATCCGCCTTCGCCAGCTTCTCGAGCGTATTAATCAATGTCGTGCTGCGTTCGGGAAAGCGGCGCCAAACATCATACGGATCACGGTACCCAGCCCCCCTACTCGCAACAATCGCTTGCGCATCAGGTTTTTTGAGGCCTTTCACCTGGCGAAAGCCAAGACGCAACGCAACGCCCTTAGACGCCGTTGCCGGCTCAAGCTTACAATCCCAATCGCTGGCGTTGATATCAACAGGACGTAGCTCCACCCCATGTCGCTGCGCATCCTGGATAATCTGCGACGGTGCATAAAACCCCATAGGCTGACTGTTCAACAAAGCGCAGGTAAAAGCAGCCGGGTAATGGCACTTCAACCAAGACGAGACATAAGCCAATAAAGCAAAACTAAAAGCATGGCTCTCAGGGAAACCGTACTCACCGAACCCTTCGATTTGCTTGAAGCACCGCTCAGCAAAAACCTGCGTGTAACCGTTCGCTCGCATGCCTTTTTGGAATTTTTCGCGAAATATCTCTATCTTACCACTGCGCCGCCATGCCGCCATTGCACGGCGCAGTGCATCCGCCTCATCAGGTGTGAACCCGGCCCCAACAATCGCTATGCTCATGGCTTGTTCTTGGAACAAGGGCACGCCAAGAGTGCGCTCAAGAACGCCTTTGAGTGCATCTGACGGATACTCAACGCTTTCTTCTCCGCGTCGACGACGGAGATAAGGGTGCACCATATCTCCCTGGATTGGCCCAGGCCTCACGATCGCAACCTGAATAACAACATCATACAGCGTGGCAGGCTTAAGCCGTGGCAGCATGCTCATCTGAGCACGGCTTTCCACTTGAAACACCCCAACTGTATCAGCCTGTTGAAGCATGGCGTACGTTGCTGGATCTTCTTGAGGGACCGTCGCTAAACTTAAGGGGTGACCATGATGATCTTCGATAAGGTCAAACGCCTTTCGAATACACGTCAACATACCCAGCGCTAAAATATCCACTTTTAGAATACCGAGCGCATTAATATCGTCTTTATCCCATTCAATGACGGTGCGATCTTCCATAGCCGCATTCGAAATTGGAACAATCTCGGACAGCGGTTCTTTGGTCAGAACAAACCCGCCAACGTGCTGAGATAAATGACGTGGGAACCCTTTCAGTTGAGAGGCCAAGTCGAGTGTCAGCTTAAGGCGGGTATCATCAGGGTTAAGACCGGCCTCTTTGGCCTGCTCTTCAGGGATGCGCTTTGATGATGAACCCCAAACCGTACCAAGCAACGCTGCAATCGCATCTTCCGAAAGCCCCAACGCTTTGCCCACATCGCGCACGGCAGAGCGCGTACGGTAGGTAATCACAGTCGCCGTAAGGCCGGCTCTTTCGCGGCCATATTTCTCATAGATATATTGAATCACCTCTTCACGGCGCTCGTGCTCAAAGTCGACATCAATATCCGGCGGCTCATTCCGCGCGGCAGAAACAAACCGCTCAAACAAGAGATCTGTCTCTTCAGGGTTTACAGCCGTAACACCAAGACAATAACAAACAGCAGAGTTGGCCGCCGATCCACGCCCCTGGCACAAAATGCCACTCTGACGCGCATGACTGACGATATCGTGGACGGTCAGGAAATAAGGCGCATACCCAAGGTCATTGATCACTTTTAGTTCATGGCGAATTTGTACCGAAACCTTCTCAGATACGTCACCATCATAGCGCCAAGATGCCCCCTCCCAAGCCAACCGCGTTAACTGTGATTGGCTTGTTTCTCCCGTTGGCACCGGATCTGAAGGATACTCATAACGCAGTTCTTCCAAGCTGAACGTGCACGCCTCGGCTATTTCAATCGTACGCGCAAGCGCTCCCTTATGCCCTTTGAAAAGCCGGGCCATCTCGAGCGGAGGTTTGTGGTGACGTTCGCCATTTTTCTGCAAACGCATCCCAGCTTGATCAACCGTGCAGTGCGCTCGAATGCAAGTCAGGACATCCAATAAAGGTCGGCGTGCAACGGTATGCATGTGAACATCGTTAACGGCGACCAACGGCACATCGGTCGCTTTGGAAAACTCTGAGACCTGCCACAACCGCCGTGCGTCTTCTCCAGTGGCATTGGCGCAGGCAGCAACGGATATAGCTTCGCCAAAAATGCCTCTAAATTGCTTTAGGGCTTCTAGAAAATCAGTCTGGGCTTGCCCTTTCAGGAACGCACCTTCTGGCACGAGCGCGATCGCAACGAGACCTTCGCTGTAAGACCCAAGATCATCCATTGTTAGAAAGCACTGCTGCTTTGGCGCACGCCGCTTACCCAGCGTCAATAAACGGCACAAGCGGGCATACGCATTACGGTTGGTCGGATAAACCAACAGACTAGGGCCATCGGGTGCTTCATGGCTGTTCGCACCACCCTGGTCTCGCAGATCCTTAGGCGGAAGATGCCAATCATGAACTTCGGGACCCCACTGCCATGCTGACGCTGCAAGCAAGTCGAGCCGACACCCAGGAATAAAGCGCGCACCAACGTCTTTACACACCATATGACTACGCACCACTCCGGCTAACGTATTGCGGTCTGTCAAAGCCACGGCCGAATGTCCGTGCGCGGCGGCCGCACGAGCAAGCTCTTCAGGGTGTGATGCACCACGCAAGAAACTAAAATTACTCGAGACCTGAAGGTCTACATATTGCGGTTCGATCGCCATGCCGGTGCCTAAGCAAACAAACCATGGAGAAACCATCTCTGCTCGTGGCTGGTATGATCACGCTGCAAAGGATACGGCATGTAAAACAACCAAAATCTTGCGCCGGTTT
>Ga0055584_100006485_pt1 | contig 11477 bp, 5 predicted proteins | sample OSDHelmetaG_FD_58716 | JGI IMG/M metagenome (GOLD analysis project Ga0055584, IMG submission 58716) | Pelagic marine sediment microbial communities from the LTER site Helgoland, North Sea, for post-phytoplankton bloom and carbon turnover... | ecosystem: Environmental > Aquatic > Marine >...
GCCCACAACTGCGGAAACAGTCGATCAGCCCGCAATGTGGAACCGGGTACGTCATCGAGAATGAATACTACGATGTCCCGAAGGTCGAGCTCATTCGCCTCCGAAATCAAAGCCTCGAACGACTGTCGATAGGTATCAGAGATGTACTTCGCGAGGGCGCTTAGCATGTCTTCCCAGGTACGGAAGTGATATTGGAGTGCGCCCAATTTCATATCGCTGGCACGGGCAACGGCGCGCATCGTCAGTTTGCCGTAGCCCTCAGACGCAATGATTCTGATCGCCTCCTGCAGTATCTCTTGCTTGCGATCGCTGACGACGGTTTCTTTATAGAATGCAGACATGTCAGGTGACATGCTAGGACCTGTCACCTGACATGTCCAGTATTCGTGAGAATCAACGGAGACGAATGCGTTGGCAGACTGTCGGAACAGCGCAAATCCTGCCCCCGCTATCAACTTCATAGCCGCTAGTTTTTGCTTCTGGCTATCTGCGTTAAAATGGTTCTTGACTTTTCATTGTTGAAACCATCTACATAAGCTTATGGAAGCACTCTGGATCTGCGGAGGCACGGTTTAACGGGTTTGATTTGTGCCACCAGCCGCTACCACGACGAGGAACGCTTGCTCCTCGAAGCTGGCGTCGACATGACTTTCGTTGGCCTGGCTGAACATGTCGTCGAGGCCATGAGGCGAACGCCGCCTGAATGACCTGCAACATAAATGGCGCTCGTTGGTTATTCTTCGAGCGCTTTATCTCTGGGCACCGGCTCGAGCCTGACGACCTCCGCCCTGGTCTCGGTGGCGGTGAGCACCTCAACGCGGTAGCCGTTCCAGGTAATCGCATCGCCTTTTCGCGGAATCCGCTCGAGCTGCGAGGACAGCAGCCCGCCGAGCGTGTGAATGTCGACATCCGGTTGCCATGGGATACCGAGGTACCTGGTTAGTCTTAGTAGCTCGACGGTCGACAGCGCATGCACAGAACCGTCTTCTTGCGGCCAGAGATCTTCGATCGGTCGGTCACTCTCGTCAATTATTTCTCCTACGAGTTCCTCGAGCACGTCTTCGAGCGTCACGATGCCCTCAGTACCGCCATACTCATCGACGACGATCGCCATGTGCTGACGCTCGGCTCGAAAAACCTGCAACAGACTATTCAGTGGTTTCGACTCCGGAATGATGAGCGGCTCGCGCATCAGCGCGGACCAGTCGATGACGGCGGGATCGTCCAATAACGCGAGCATGAGTTCTTTTGCGTGCACCACGCCAGAGGCATCGTCGAGTTGGCCTGTCGGCGTAAATGGAAAACGGCTGTGCCCCGATTGCCGGATAGTACGCCTGACCTCGTCGGGGGTCAGCTCTTTGCTGAGGGCAACGATGTGTTGCCGTGGCACCAGAACATCGGCAGCCCGAAGCTGGTGCAGGCGGGTCGCACCCACGATGATGCCTGCGGTGCGCGCACCAACGACTCCCTCTTGTCGTCCGATCGCAGTCATGAGCCGTATTTCCTCAATCGATGTTGCCGGGATGTCTTTCGATCCTCTTATCAAACGCGAGACTTTGCTCGCCAGTGTGACGAGTGGGCCGAGTAATACGGTCAGCCAATGGATTGCATGTGCGACCGGTGTCGCCAGAACATGGGCAAATGTCACACCAAGGGTCTTTGGAATTATTTCGGTGAACAGAAGCACAGCAATCGTGAAGGCTACAGAGAAAACCCATAACGTCTGCTCACTGAATACTTCCACATAACTTGCACCGGCCACCGTGGCACCGATCGTGTGTGCGATCGTGTTGACGATCAGAATGGCGGCGATGGGCACGTCAATTCTTTGCTTGAAGCGTTTTAGGAGGAGCCCGGACCGGCGCCCCTCACTGGCAAGGAGTTCGACCTGGGCGGGCCTTATGGACAAGAGCACCGACTCGAAGATCGAGCAGAGGAAAGAAACCACCAGGGCAATGGTGACCGCGGCTACTAAAATAGACATGATCCCTCCGGATTTGGGAATTGCGCCAAGCCTCGCGATTACTGTATTGGGAACCACCAGCGTACACAATGGCTGCTTTCAGCAAAAGTAGCCTGATACTCTGGATCAGCCGCCGAACAGGGACCTCTAGTTATATCAACCAGACTCGCGTAAGCCCTGTCGGAACAGCGCAAATCACGCCGCCGCTACCAAAAATTAAAAGCCCGGTCTTGTACCGGATTTTTTTGTGTGTCTGACCTTTGGACATTCGACGTCCGCTTTGCTTGCGAATGGTCTTGCCTACGTTTCATGGACACCTGAGTTAAGTCCTAATGTCCGTTTTTCGAACAGGACAGGACTGAGCCCCAGAGGGGTGAGGCCAATGTGCCCCGTAAAGGCCACAGGAATCTCCTGATGCTCATTTTACAGTAACCCCAGCGCTTTCAATCCGGCCAAGCGAAGATCGCACACCGTCGCGTTGGCGGAAGTGCGCTTCACAATTTCTGCATACTCGCCGACTGACAACTCCGGATTTGCCTCCGCAGCGTTTTCCGCGGCCTCTATCGCAATGTCTTTATTGCCGTTCATTGCCTGTGCATTCGCCAGCAAATACCATGCCCACGCAAGCCCTGGTTGCCTGTCTACCGATTGCCTGGCAAACGTCGCGGCACTGGCATAGTTTTGCTCAACGGTGAATGCTGTTGCTTTGTGGTGCATCCAATAAGCCTGCCCCGGATGTTGCGGTGCAGATTTCAAGATGCGGTCCAGTATGGCGTGCGCCTCCTGAATCGGGTCAGGGTCGCCGCTCACTGCAAGTATCGCCGCGAGATAACCCCATGCCCCGAAATCGAATGGCGTAATTTCGATTGAGCGCCGCAGGGTTGCTACTGCCTTGTCGTGCTCACCGGCGAGTGACCAGACGTTGCCGGCCAGCTTCAGTACGAAGGAATCCTGCGGCCTTAGTTTGGTCGCAACATTGATTGCCAATTGTGCCTCGGCAATATCGTCTTTTGCACTTTCCGCCAACCCGCTACTTACCTTTTCGGAAAGCACAGACGCCAATGCCGCATGTGCCGATGCATATTTCGGGTCGAGTTCTATTGCCTCGCGCGCGAACCCCTCTGCCGCGTTCAACGAGTCTTTGCTGTAATCGAGGATGTAGGCACGCGCACGATGAACAAGGCTGCGCGCTGGCGCGCTGTCGGTCGCATGGTCAAGGGCACTTTCAATCTGCACGCGTAAATGTTCGCCGCCGAATGAACCGACGATTGCCGCGGCGATTTCCTCTTCGACCGTTATCAGTTCGTCATCTTGGCGATCGTAGGACTCACTCCAAAGCACGCTGCCCTTGTGCACATCGCTGAGTTCGGCCAGCACGCGCAGTGTATTTCCCTGGCGCCGCACGTTTCCGGTCAACACGTACTGGACGCCAAGAAGCTCACCTATATTCCGTAACTCTGCGGTATCCTCCAGTCCCGACGTCGATCGACTGGGGACAACGCGGATTTCCGGCAGGTGCGCCAGCGCACTTGCGATTTCCGCAGATACCCCTCGGGCCAGGTAGGCATCGTCAGCATTGCTTGACAGGGCCTCGAACGGTAAAACGGCTATCGACGCGAACGCTGAATCAACGGCTGGGGGTGCCTGAGGCGCGCTCGTCGGGTTGTCAGATTGGGGTGAATCTGTACGTTCAAAGCCGGACGGTGTGATATCAAAAACCCAGGCGACCACGATGACCACTGGAAACGCCATGATCGCCAGGATGACCACCATTCGGTGCGTCCACTCCGGAAGCAGCAGGGCCGGAAATATTACTGCCGAGCCTTCGATCAGTATCCAGGATGTCACGACGTAGGCAATCGCCGCTTTCAGGACGCGGCGCCTGCGCAGTTCAGCGTAAAATTTTCTTATCCAGCCAGCTTCTTCCTTCATTCGGCTAAGACCGGTCAACTGGTGAGGCTAATTTTGCTAGGTTTGTAAGCACTTTCATCTGTTTCGTCCCAATTTCTACAGCCCAGTCCCGGAACCAGTCAGGGTCTGCCACGACAGCCCTAGCGAGGCCAATTTCCCAGCGTAACAAATCCGCACCGCGTTTCACGAGGTCCTGCGGCAGGTTCGTTGCCGATATATCCGCCGCCTCCATCCAGAATGCAGGTCCGTGCACAATTGACTTCAGCACGACGTCTGGCGACAGACCTTGTCGATTGGGTACCAGACCGGCCAGGATGCCGCCGGTCTTCAGGGCATAGTCGGAATCTCGCATGGCGGTCATCCCCATAACGCGCAACCACTGAATCCAGAGTTTGGCCAGGTAGCGATTGCGTATCATTGAGACGACAAGATCCGATATCGCGAGATCCGCATCAAAATGCTCGCGCCATCGATGCTCAAATGAAGACAATCCGGCCGCGCTGACGTCGCCCGACGCGAGCGCCTCGACGATTGTTTTTGACGCAATCTCTGACGTCTCGAGTGCCAGCGGAATCCCTTCACCTGAAATTGGATCGACAAAACAGCCGGCATCGCCGATCAACAGACCTCTTTCGAAGTAGTTTCGGCGAGCACCACCATAAGTCTTGATGGGCCATCCGGACGAACGCGATATTTCAATCTTGACGCCGCTTTTTTCGCCGAGACGATGTACAAACTTCGTAAACCGCTTGAAAAAAGTACGCAAGTGAATGCCATCTTTCTTCATGGGCTCTTTCACCATCCCGACGCCGATATTGGCAACCCGATCATTGACCGGGAATACCCAGCCGAACCCGGGAAAAAACTCCTCTTCGAAGTACAGAACTGCATCCTTATGTGGCAGTCCCTTGCAGTAGGCGCGCATCGCGAGTTGTACGTAACGCTGATCACGCATTTCCAGGTTTACGTTGCGGGCCACAATTGAGTTTGCGCCGTCGGCGCCAACAACCATCTTGCCCTTAAAAGCCGTAATTTTGCCCGCGACGTTAGCGTCAATCTGCACACCGTCGTCACTGATGACGATACCGATAACCTGGCAGTTTTCGACAGTTTCGACACCGCACTTTTGCGCCTGCCGAAAAATAATGTCGTCCAGTTCACACCGAGGTATCGCGTGCCCGAATGCAGGATGTTCCGGTAGATGCGGAAACAGGCCTTCAGACAGCTGCTCTTCCCCTAGAAAAACCAGCGACCGGTTAACTTGTGTATATGCACGGGCGGAAATTTCGTCGCCACAACCCAGTTCAGCGAGTTTCTTCAGGCCTCTCGGACTCACGAAATCACCACACACTTTATCTCTCGGGAATTCGTACTTCTCCAGGAGCAGCACATCGATACCCGCGCGGGCCAGATATATCCCCAGAGCACTGCCGGCCGGGCCAGCGCCTACGATTACGACATCAAATACTTTCGTCATGGGGATAATCCTGCGCGCACTATAATTGTTTGTTTATCGGCTGCGAGACACAAATTATGCCCATAGTATCCGAAGCCGCCGAGGAGCGACAATCACCTTCTCAAGCCTCAGGCTGACGCGGCCAGTACAACTTTCGCCTCTGCCATGTCGCTGCTGTCGACTCCCTCGGAAATGGCTTCTGCGGCGGCGCGCAGTGCCGGAATCGCCGTGCTGCCCAGACCCTGAGAATCGAGCAGCCTATACAAGTGAATATTAGCGCGAAGCAAAAGCGTTCTGATTCCTTGCTGCTGCGCGATTTCGATCGCTTTCCGATAGTCATCTTCTGCACTCTTAGGGTCGGCGATTGGCAATGCCAGATAACAGTCTCCGCGCAGAATATGCAACATTGCACTGTGAAACATTTCTCCGGTGCGAGCCGCTTGCTCGAGAGCGCTGTTTAACAGGACCAATCCTTTATCTGCGTCACCGGCCACCAGGTGCCCCTGTGCAATACCACCTAAGAAATAAGTTAGATTCGTATTGGCGCCTGCACCACGCAATGCGTCAAGCGCTTCACTGTTGATCGTCGATGCCTCCACCGACTTGCCCAATGCACCCATCGCAATTCCAAGATGCAGCGTACTGAGCAATTGCCAGTAATCGTAACCGTGCGCCGATCCCAGTTTTATTGCCTGCAAGGCCTGCTCTTTGGCTTTCTCGGGTTCGCCCCTCAGCTGATAAAGCTCAGCAGCGTGAGTGTATATTTGAACATAGTTTATGGGATGCTCCAGTCGCTCTGCCAGCGCCAGCGCGGCCTCGATCTTCTGCATACTCTGATCTACAAAACCCATTTGCCAGAGTACGATCGCATCGGTCGACAAGACGGCGACAGCAGGATTTTGTGCCGTTATCGAAATGAACACATCATCGCCGCGCGACTCATAAAGAGAGATACATTTCTCGGATGCGTTGTGGGACGCTTCCTGTTCACCCAAATAACACAGCGCAAATGCCAGCACCGCGTAGGACTCAATAAGGTAGTCGATCTGGCCGGCCTCTTTGGAAAGCTCGATACATTGTTCCGCCAATTCTCGTGCTACCGAGCAGTTGGCTCGGACCAGGTTAAAGACGCACAAACCAAGCAGTACCGGAACCTGCAGAGTAGGGTCGTCGACCCGTTGGCAGAGCTCCCTTGCTCGCGCGAACGTGTCCTCAACCTGAGGTGCGGCGTAACCGAATACCGCTTCCTGGTTGCGGCCCAGTGTCACACGCAGGCCGATCTCCGTCGCCGCAGTGTCTGGCACACTCGATGCAGTGTTCAGTAGCTCAAGAGCTTTGCCGACATGCTGTATTGCGTCAAGGTGCGCCGCTCGATCAGTTGCCATGTTCGCAGCGCGATGCCAGTACTCAATACCGCTGTCATGTTGTTCAGCGCGCGTAAAATGGTGTGCCAGCGTTTCCGGCCGCACGGCGGCAATATCCGGGAAATGTTCTTCCAGAACACCCGCGATGCTGGCATGCAGCTTCTTCCGTTTGAGTTTCAGGAGGCTGGAATAAGCCGAATCCTGAATAAGCGCATGCCTGAATTTGTAGACGAGCTCCGGCGATTTACTGCTGATCGTCACGATATCCGCAGCGACCAGTTTTTCAAGTCCTGAACTGAGTTCTTCTGGCGCAAGACGACTCACCTTGCTGAGCAATTTGTAAGAAAACTGTCGTCCGATCGTCGCGCCGATTTGCGCTAGCTCTTTCGCGCCGGCCAGTCGATCGAGTTTTGCCATCAGCAGGTCTTGCAAGGTGTTGGGCAAAGTCAGCTCTGGCAACGGGCCACTCAGTATCAGGGAATCCCCGTCCTCTTCCAAGATTCCGGACTCGAGAATCATTTTGGCGAGTTCTTCAATAAACAATGGCACGCCGTCCGTCTTTTCAACAATGAGGTCAACCAGGTCAACCGGCAAAGTCCTTCCGGACGCAAGCTGTGACGCCAGCGCGGCGCTGTCATCGCGGCCCAACCGGTCCAGCAGGATCTCGTCGACGGCGCCGGCCCAGGGCGACTCGAATTCCGGGCGTGACGTCATCAATAACATCACCGGCATTTCCGATATTGCCTCGACAGTTTTCTTCAATAGCTCCAGGCTGGTCGGATCGATCCAGTGCAGGTCCTCGAAAAGCATCAGTACCGGTCGGTCTTTTGCCAGGTCGGTTAATTGCGAACGGAGTGCCTGAAGTGTCCGTTCCAGCCAACGCTGCGGGCTCAGGTTCAGATCCGGGTAACGATCGCCGGCGGGAACCGACAGCAATGCAGCAAGAAACGGTGCGACCTCGGCTATGTCGCCACCGGCCTGATCGATCAGCGCTTCGAGCTTCGTGAGCTTCTGCGAATTATCGTCCTCAGAAGCGAACCCGGCGGCTCCTTCGAGTTGCCGAATCATCGGAAAAAGCGCGGTATTCTGATAATTTGGCGCACAGCAATACCGCAATAGATTATGCGGTACCGGCGCGATTTGCTGTCGCAGCATATGCACCATGCGCGATTTGCCGATACCGGGCTCACCGCGAACCAGTACTGCCTGCCCTGTGCCCGATACCGCTTTGCCCCAGCTACGCATCAAGCGATCCGTCTCGTCACTCCGACTAATCAGCGGTGAGAGTTTCTCCACCGGATGGATCGCTTCGAAACGACTTTCAATGGCAGACTCGCGCTCCACGCGCCAGGCTTTGACACTAGCGTCAAAACCCTTGAGAGAATGTAATCCCAGCGAGTGAAACTCGAACAGACCACGAGCCAGTTTGCGTGTCACATCCGAAACAACTACCTGGTCCGGATCCGCAAGTCCCTGTAGTCGCGCAGCCAGGTTAGGGGTCTCCCCGATTACAGAACGCTCACGCGCTGAACCTGCGCCAATCAGGTCGCCGACAACCACTTCACCGGTGGCTATCCCGACCCGCGTCTGTAACGTCGTCCCGGCCACAACGTCAAGCGAGTGAACGGCCTTGATAATCTCCAGACCGGCGTGAACAGCCGATTCGGGATCATGCTCGTTGGCTCGCGGATAGCCGAAATAAATCAGCAGTCCATCGCCCATATAACGAGCTACGTTGCCGCCAAAACTCTGCGCGACCATCGCGCAACGTTTTTGAAAATTGCTGATTACGTCGCGCAATTCTTCCGGATCCATACGAACGGAGAGCTTGGTCGAGCCTACAAGGTCGCAGAACATTACGGTGAGTTGTCGCCGCTCCGCATCGCCTGGCGCGTGATTGGCATCATCGGCGCTGCCGCTGTCCCGAATTGTGCGAAGCATGCGCTTGCGGTGCCCGAGTGACACCCCAAGGTCGGCAAGGTCAGCGTCGCTCAGATCTGGCAGAGTCCCGATATCGACGTCGTTTTCGGCAAACGATTCTGCATATTGAGCCAGGCCCAGTTCTTCGAGCCAGAATTTGATGTCGTTCGTCATGCCAGAACTTATACTAGAATCACAAAGTTAGCGTACTATTATATAATTACACATTCCATGAAGGACATATTGTCTGTCGACTAATAAGAAGGACGTCATGAGCCGATCGACACTGATCTCGTGCGAACGTCAATCGACGGCGCGCGGCGCGCTGTCTGCTCAAATCGCATTGACCATATATGTTATTTGTAGCACACCCGCATTCGCCCAGACATCAACCGGTGAAGCCGAAGGCCGCGTGCTCGAAGAAATTGTTGTGGTCGCCCAAAAGCGCAAGCAGAACGTGCAGGAAATACCTGTCACGGTTACAGCAATGAACGCGGACGCTATTCGCGAGTCGGGCATACTGACTATCGAAAAACTGACAGAGCTCAGTCCCAGCGTCTCTTTTGACAGCGCGCAGAGCTTTCAGAACAGCAGCCTCAAAATTCGTGGCATAGGGACCTTCGGGAACACTCGCTCATTTGAAGGCGCGGTCGGTATTTTTGTCGACGGCGTTTACCGGCCACGCTCCGGGATGGCGCTGTCCGACCTTCTCGATATCGACCGCATTGAAATCCTGCGTGGCCCGCAGGGAACGTTGTTTGGAAAAAACACGGTTGCCGGAGCCATCGCCCTTCAGAGTACTCGACCGGACCCGGATGTGAGGAGTGGAGAGGCTGAGCTACGTGCAGGCAACCTTGATTCGCGTTACTTCAAAGCTTCGTTTAACACACCCGTCGGCGATACAGCGGCGATTCGCGTTGCCGGTATCTACAATAAACGGGACGGCATATTCACGAGCCCGGATAATGGCGACAAATACAATGAAATTGACCGATACGGACTCAAAGCCCAATTTCTGTATCTGCCCAGTAATGATTTCGAACTGACCGTGAGTGCGGATTACAGTAAGTCAGATGCGAATTGCTGCTGGGGCTCCGCGCAGGTCGTCAACGGGCCGACAGCAAGCTTGATCGAGTTGTACAGCGCAGTTAACGGCCTGACTTATATACCGGCGCCGCAGGCCGAGAATGAACGCATCCAGTCAATGAATACCAGCCCGCGCGAAATCGTAGAGGATTCGGGCCTTACCATGACTATCAACTGGGACTTCGGTGACCAAACGCTGCATTCAATTACATCGGTGCGCAACTGGGAGCACAGCCAGATTATTGCTGATGCGGACTTCGTTGCTGCAGACCTGTTCATACTCAGCGAGCCCGCAAGAATAAAAACGGCATCCCAGGAATTCAATCTATCGATTCCGTTCGGCGAAACGAACGACGTCTTAGTGGGACTCTATTTCGCCGACGAGGAATATGAAAGTACACGATCAGTGCAGACAGGCTCGGACTCGGACAACTACCTGAACTCTTTAATCAGTAGCGGCGCCGGGGCAGTTGCCTGTGCACCGCCGGCAGTTGCTCTTGACTGTCTGTTTCCGGTTGGAATTGCCGCATTGCTGGACGACGGTGAGTTCACGAGCGAGAATTATTTTCAAGACAGCCGATCACTCGGTGCCTTCGCTCATGCCAATTTTAATCTGCCGAGAAACTTCCGGCTGGTAGCAGGCGCGCGATACAGCAGCGAGGACAAGAGTGGTGGTGTAGATAATTTGTTCTGGTATGACTCAGCGATTGTACGCGCGACGCTTGCGTCGATGGGCATACCGGATGATGGCACTCCGAGAAACGGACTGGACCTTATTGGCACCGTCTATAGCCCCTCATTCACCGATTCGATACGCGATGAGGAAGTTACAGGAACGATTTCGCTGCAGTACTTTCCAAACGATTCCGTGATGGTATTCGGCGGTTATCACCATGGCTTCAAAGCGGGTGGCGTAAACCTGTTCCGCGAAGGCGTGGTTACAAACTCAACAACGTACGCGCCGGAATTTGCGGAAAGCATTGAGGCTGGCATCAAAGCGGACTACTGGGATAAGAAGGCGCGAACAAACGTATCGATTTTTTATACTGAATTCACCGACCTGCAGATAAACTTTTTCACCGGCCTGGAATTCAGGACCGAGAACACGGGTACCGCAACAACGAAAGGTGTCGAACTGGAGAGCAACTTCCAGGTTACTGACGAACTGCGCGTTGATTTTTCAATGACCTATCTGGATTCCACTTTCGACGAGGTTGAAGATCCATTTCTTTCTTACCTCGTTGGTCGGCAAACGCCGAGAGCGCCTGACTGGGCAAGCGTACTTGCATTGACCTACCAGAAGCAGATCAGCCCGAAAATGAACTTCTTTGTGCGTGGTCTCGCCTCCTATGTCGGCGAGCATTACGTAGGCGCCGATGTGCCATCCGAAGAGAAAGCCAGCAGCTACGTTGTCGGCGACGCCAGTATCGGCGTGACCAGCGTAGATGGCGGATGGGACTTGTTGCTCTGGTGCAGTAACTGTGGAGACACCGATTATCGAACTATCTATTTCAATACCACTTTCCAACCAGATTCGTTCAGCGCCTATTTGAATACTCCACGTCAGTACGGCTTGACGTTGCGGGCAAGATTCTGACCTTCAGCGGAAAAGGAAGCTCTTGAGTAAGCAGTCAAAGACAGTGGACGTCGCGATCGTTGGAGGCGGTTGCGCCGCCATTTCTGCCGCATTCGAGCTCACCCGTCCTGAGCACAAGGGCGCCTATCGCGTAACTGTTTATCAGCAGGGATGGCGTCTTGGTGGAAAAGGTGCGTCCGG
>Ga0055584_100006486_pt1 | contig 11477 bp, 12 predicted proteins | sample OSDHelmetaG_FD_58716 | JGI IMG/M metagenome (GOLD analysis project Ga0055584, IMG submission 58716) | Pelagic marine sediment microbial communities from the LTER site Helgoland, North Sea, for post-phytoplankton bloom and carbon turnover... | ecosystem: Environmental > Aquatic > Marine >...
TGCAAAACCCATCTTTGGGACATCGTTAAACCGGAAACGGTTGAGGCGATGGAAATCGCCCGCGAAACGCTGGAAGCGAGGGGTGCCGAGATCATAGATCTCGTCTTGCCGGATAGTTTTGATGAGTTGGTGCCGGCCCGCGATGTCATTTCAAGCTACGAGCGCGCGCGGGCCACAGCGCATGAGTGGTTCAATCACCGCGACCTGTTGAGCCCGCAATTGCAGCGTGGCGTCGCTAAAGGGTTTGGCTGGAAATACGAAGAATACACCCATGCGATGAAAGTTGGCGCTGATCGTCGCCGCGATCTTGATGTGATGTTCAATGAGTTTGACGCGATCATCGCGCCCTGCACCGCCGGTGAAGCGCCGCCGGACCGCAACAGCACGGGCGATCACACCCATATTGGCATGTGGAATTTACTGCATGTCCCAAGTTATGCACTGCCGACTCACAAGGGCCCCAACGGCATGCCGGTGGCGATCCAGATCATGGGACGTCACGGTAAAGATGAGGCGCTGTTTGATGTTGCAAAATGGGTTCTGGAACAGCTGATTCCGGCGTAGAGTAACCATAAAGGTTTTGGCTATAAGAGCCTAAATCAGAAAACAGGAGGCTTACATGGCTAAGATTAAACATATCGCGATGGTATCAATGGACCCGCCCAAGCTTGCAGAGTTTTACAAGCAGGTCTTTGACATGAAGATTTTGCATAGCTCTAAAAGCGGCGCGACCTATCTGACCGATGGCTATATCAACGTCGCCCTGCTGCCGCAAAAGGCGGAAGGCAAACCCAACGGGCTGAACCATTTTGGATTTGAAATTGACGATCAGGAAGAGATCGCCAAACGCATGGAAGAGTTTGGATTAAAGGCCCCCGGGCAACGCCCCCGCAACCGGCCCTATGCTGAAACGCGGGGCTGTGATCCCGAAGGCAATAATTTTGATCTTTCGGTACATGGGTTTCAGGAAGTCGAATATGAGGCCGACCGCGAACGCGGTGTTAAGCGTATACAGCAGAAAGTTGACGCTTAGCGGTCCGTCGGAGCGAGAAACCTGTGCTTATAGAAACATGTGATATCGCCATTGTCGGTGGTGGTAGCGCGGCTTTTGAGGCTGCGGTATCGGCGCGCCAGAACGGTGCTGAAAAAGTCGTGATGTTGGAAAAAGCGCCGGAGGAAGAGTTTGGCGGCAATGCCCGTTACTCCCATACCGGTTTTCGCTTTGTCTATTCCGGGCCGGACGATATCCGCGATATCGTGCCGGACTGGGATGCCGAGGAATTTGCCCGGTTTCATATTCCTGCCTATACCGAGGAAATTTTTAAAAGTGATCTCAACCGCGTCACCCAGGGCCGGATTGATCCGGCGCTGGCAGACTTTATGGTCAGCCAGTCAAACGCGGCGGTGCGCTGGATGTTTAAGTCGGGCATTGAGTTCGAGCCTGAGAAAAGGCGCGAAATCGACGGAAAATTTTATTTCGAGCCTGGCATTATTGTGCACACGGTAGGTGGCGGGTTGGGTCAACTATTGCGTTGGCGCCAAATTGCTCTGCAGCTTGATGTTGACCTCCGCTATCGCTCACGGGTGACAAAGTTTATTGGCGATTTTCGCGGTATCGACGGGGTTCAGGTTGCCTCCGATGATGAAGATTATGACCTAAGAGCCGGGGCGGTGATTGTTTGCGCTGGCGGGTTCCAGGCCAATGCTGAAATGCGCGCGCGCTATCTCGGAGCCAATGCCGATCTGATGAAAGTCCGGGGCTCCAAACATAACACCGGTGAAATTCTTCGCGCCTTGCTTGACCTTGGGGTGAAGCCCGCTGGTCACTGGCAGGGAGCGCACGCGACGCCAATCGATGCCTTTGCACCGGATGGTGGCACGCCGTTGCGGCAGGACGGTCACAGCAATACCTGCAATCGCTATGACTATACGCAGGGTATCACTGTCAATAATCTCGCTGAGCGGTTTTATGACGAGGGTGAAAATAATCACTCCTATACCTACGCCAAGACCGGACGTGCGGTGTTGGCCCAGCCCGGTGGCCTGGCGCATCAGATTTATGATCAAAAAGGCATTAACCTGTTCCGGCTCGGTGCCGAATACACCGATGTTTATGAAGAAGCGGATACGATTGCCGAACTGGCGACAAAAATTGGCATCGAACCTGCCGCGCTTGAAGCGACAATCGATGAGTTTAACGCGGCCGTGCAGACGGATGTTCCATTTAACCCGGGGATGCTGGATGGCCGTGCAGCGACGGGGCTCGCCGTACCTAAATCGAACTGGGCAAACCCTATCGATGAGCCACCCTTCCGGGCTTATACGGTAACCGGTGGCGTGACCTTCTCGTTTGGCGGCGTGCGCATTAATACGAGCTGTGAAGTTTTGGATATTACCGAACAGCCGATACCGGGACTCTATGCCTCAGGTGACATTGTCGGGCTGTTTTTCCATAACTACCCTTCCTGTACCGGTCAGACCCGAAATGCTGTCTTTAGTCGTGAAGCTGGCAAGAATGCCGCGCACCGAGCAAACGCATGATTTTATTTTAAGGAAAACCGATGACTGAACTGAAACTCGCCACCGAGAAAATGAAAGCCGAAAAGAAAGACGGTATCGGGTGGATAACCTTTAACAATCCAGCGCGCCGTAATGCCATTGGCTATGCGATGCGTGAGGCGATCCTTGAGATCATTGATGATTTCGAGAATGATCCCGACGTGCGGGTGATTGTTATGCAGGGCGCTGAAGACAAGGCCTTTGTTTCGGGTTCGGATATTTCGGAATTTGCTGAAAAGCGCGCGACACCGGGACAGCGGGAAATCTACGATGCGCTGTCGGCGCGGGTGAACGAAGCGTTCAGTAATATCCAGAAACCATTGATCGCGATGATCCGGGGGTTTTGCATGGGGGCCGGTGTCGGCACCGCGTTACATGCCGATATCCGGGTGGCGGCTGAAGGCTCACAGTTTGGCGTGCCGGCCGCGAAGCTCGCCTTGGGATATCCCTTCAAGAACATGAAAAAGATTATCGATCTGGTGGGGCCGGCAAAAACCAAGGAGATCGTCTACACCGGTCGTCGCTATTCCGGTGAGGAAGCGCTGGCGATGGGGTTGATCAATCAACTGGTGCCGGCAGACAAGCTGGAAGAGGTGGTTCAAGAACTGGCCTCGACGATTGCCGCAAACGCACCGCTGACCATTCTGGCAACCAAGGTAATTGTTGCCGAAGCGGCAAAAGACCCTGACGACCGCGACATCGCGTTGTGCGATCAACTGGTTGAGAACTGCATGCTCAGTGAAGATTACAAAGAAGGTCGTACTGCCTTTATGGAAAAACGCCCGCCGGAATTCAAAGGCAAGTAAGAGCCCTTTTTCCATGCGCCGTCTTCTCGGTTATCTGCTGGTTATAGGGCTGCCAGTTCTTGGTGCTGCCTATATGGCGGAGGTTTATCTGTGGTATCTGGGCAGCAAAGCGTTAGAAGTCATCGCGCAAAAGAGTGGCCATGGATACGATCCGCGCAGCAAGCTCGAGGTGGTGGCTGATCTTCGTAAGGCAGGGAAGAAGGCTGCCCTCTATGTGCCGCCCGAAACATTGTTTCGCGGGCAGGGTCACGAGCGGAAATCAGCCCTCAAAGGGAAGGACGGCAAAGAGCTGCTGTCGCTTGGCGGTACGTCGGACGTGATCAACGTTGTCTGCAATGAAGGTGGGGCGTTTTTTCGCTATCCCGCAGATCGCCATGGTTTCAATAATCCAGACAAGGTCTGGGACGGTGAGTCGGCTGATCTTTTGACGCTCGGTGATTCTTTTACCCTTGGTAATTGCGTGCCGAAGGGCAAGAGCATGGTCGATCTGTTGCGGACCCGAACCGGCAAACTGCTCAATCTCGGCGGCGGCGGCAACGGGCCCCTCTTTATGCTTGCCGGGTTGCGCGAATATGGTGCCCGCTTTAAGCCAAAAACCGTCCTCTCGTTTTTTCTATAACAACGATATCGAGAATTTGCGGAATGAACGCCGCAATTCAATATTGCAGCGATATCTCGCAGACGATCAATTTTCACAATCGCTCAGCAACCGACAGGCTGAAATTGACGAAGCCTTGTCAGGGCTCGTTGCGGCGCTTAGCGAGAAAACCAACTGGCGGGAAAGTACAATCTTCCGAATTTTACGGTTACAAAATTTGCGCTATCGGATTGCCCCCCCTGCGCCGGCGCAGGGTCAAAAGGGCGGTGACCTGATTGCTGAATATGGCAGGGTTTTGGCCAAGGCGCGTACCACCGTTTCGGCTTGGGGCGGCAGGTTGGTGTTTGTTTATCTGCCCTATCCGCCGCGTTTCTTTGTACCCGAAGCCGCCGTCAGTTAAGGCGGCGTCAGAGCGTAAAAAAGAGATGCTCACCCTGGCTAAAAAAACCGGTATCGCGACAATCGATCTCGAACCGGCTTTTGACGTCTATGTCAGGCCCAGCGATCTAGCCTTTGCAGCCAGCACGCATTACAGCGAGGCGGTTTACAGACTGGCGGCCGACGCCATTGCCAAAGCGTTAAGTCAAAAAACGCCTTAAAATGCAATTGCCGCTTGTGCGGCATTGCACCAGCCCTCTCCCCCACCCGGCCACCCTAAGGATACTGGCGATGGGTGGCCGGGTGGGGGAGAGGGCTGGCTTCGTTAACTACGAATATTTCTAGCTATCATAGCCGGGGTTGATCCGGTCGAGCATTTTTTTCATCGAGTCCCAGCCGCTCGGCCGTTCCTTGGTGACCGCCCGGTTGCGGGCAAATTGCTGCTGCGTGTGCTGTAGCAGGTTCTCGGAAATTTCGATGACTTTGCCGCCAGCCTGCATGATGGCGAGCTGGGTTTTGCACGCTTTCTCCATGGCAAACATTTCCTTGAATGTTTGGCCGATGGTGGGACCACAGACCAGCAGCCCGTGATTGCGCAAGACGAGATAATCCTTGTCGCCGAGATCTTGCACCAGCCGCTCGCGTTCATCGAGATCATCGGCGACCCCTTCAAAGTCATGATAGGCGACCGTGTTGTAGTAGCGCGTCGCTTTCTGGAACCAGGGCTGCAGTCCTTCTTCCATCGTGGCGATGGCCATGCCGGCGACGGTATGGGTATGCATGACGCATTTAGTGTCATGGCGCGCTGCGTGAATTGCGGAATGGATCACAAACCCGGCAGGGTTAATCACATGCTCGGTGTCCTGTACGATATTGCCGTCGAGATCGACTTTTACCAGGCTCGATGCGGTGATCTCGCTGAAATGCATACCATAGGGATTTAGCAGAAAATGCTCCTCTGCCCCTGGTGCACGGGCGGAGATATGGGTCGCGAACAGATCGTCCATATCATAATGCGAAACCAGCCGGTAACAGGCGGCAAGATCGACCCGCATTTCCCATTCCTCCGCGCTCATTTCGCTGGTGGCGGTTTCTAACTTTCTGATGACCGGGCTTGCGCACATAACAGCCTCCCTGAATTTCTATGTTTCCCTGCGGCCGCCATTATCGGACCGCTTTTGCTATTCAGGCAAGGGGGGTAGGGCGCGTTTAATCCGTAATTGAAACCGGCATCAAGCTGTGTGACCATTGGGTAAATCTATCATGGAGGCTCCTATGGCCAATAAGTTCAAGCTTTGTAGTTTTAAAACATGCCCCTGGGTTCATCGCGCGGCGATTGTCTTGCAGGAAAAGAACATTGATTACGACATCGAATATATCGACCGTGATAACCGGCCTGACTGGTTTTTGGCGATCTCTCCCCATTCAAAAGTGCCGGTACTGATTGTCGATGACGACAGAGCCTTGTTTGAATCCAACGCGATTGCGGAATATCTTGATGAAGTCACCGAGCCGCGGCTGCATCCGGCTGACCCGCTGGACCGGGCCTATAACCGGGCGTGGAATGATTATGTGCCGATCTGCAGCAAGATCACCCATCTGACGGACGCAGCCGATGAAGCTGATCTTGAGAAAAGATGCGACGAAGTCCGGGTTATCTTTGGCAAGCTCGAAGGGGCGCTGGAAAAACGTGGCAATGACGGGCCTTATTTTAACGGGCCGGACTTCTCTCTGACCGATGCGTCCTACGCACCGGCCCTAATGCGCTTCACGTTCTTTGACCGTATTCATCCGTTGGGATTGATAAAGGACTATCCACTGGTTGAAGCATGGCGCAATGCGTTGATGGCACGCCCATCCGTTTCAGCTGCTGTGGTGCCGGACTTCGAGGATTACTGGTGCGACATTCTGCGCGGCAAGGGCCTGTGGACAGCAAAGTTTCTTCCTGTCGCCGCCGCTGCTGAATAGTTACCGCGCCAGTTTTTAGCCTTTCCAGAGGTCGCGGAACTGGATGGCGATGATATCGTCATAGGCCACCGGTCCGCCGTCGAGCAGTCCGGCATTGCTGGCAAACGCATTCATGCCATCAACCAGATCGGTGCTGATACTGGCGTCGTAATAAGGCTGGTCGCGTTCGATCAGCATTTTAATTAACGCGGTTTCCTTTTCGGGGAACAACCCTTCGGCGACTTTGGTGGCGAGCGAGGCGTCTGCTTTCAGAGCATTCAATGTTTTGACAATCGCCCGCACGGCACCGGCGGCGACCTCGGGTTCCTCATCGACGAGCTTCTGCGATGTGACCAAGGCAGGCTGGGTAAAGTTGAACGCGGCCGGTGGGCCGTCACCGCGTCGTACATCGATAATGCATTTGGCTATACCGCTAGTGACCGCGACCTCGGCCCCCATGCCATTGGCCCAGAATCCGTCAATCTCACCATCAATCAGTGCCTGTGCGGCAACCACGCCGAATGATTTGCCTTCGGGAATACCACCCGGTGGCAGGCCGATGGTGATGTTTTCGGCCTCGGCATCGATCCCGGCGGCGATCAGCAGCTGACGAAATCCGACATCAACACCGGGGGCGGCGCCAATTCTCAATCCCTTGAGCCCGTTGACATCGCCCTTCTGAACATCAATGTCGTTGCGGAGAACCAGAAACCAGTACATGCCCTGCGACAGGGCACACAGCACTTTCGATCCTTCCCAGCGCGGAAAGGCCCAGAGCGGGGCATGGGCAGAGCCGGCGACAAAATCACACCTACCATCGCGTAACGCCGCAAATGACTCTGGCACCGGGAAGATCAGCTCAATCACGGCATCGATTCCCTCTTCCTTGAAGTAACCCAGCTCGACTGCGGCGATGGCCGGGAAGTAGGAATTGGAAACAAGATCGGGCAGGGCAACTTTATAGGTCATTAAAAACTCCGGAGCGTATAGCGTTGAATTCGTTTTGTGGCGCGCAGTCTACAGAGAGTAGGGCCGGGACACAAAGGGCGGCGAAGCAACACGAACGGACCTCACAAAACCGTTATGACGCGCTTATTGCGCTTCGTGGCTGGGTGCCCCATTTTCTAGAAGAAATTCGGATAATCACCGACATCAGGAGTTAAAAATGGGCAAAAACATAATAAAAGCAGGCTTTCTCGCAGTTTTGATCCTGTCAGCCGGCGCTGTTCAAGCCGCAGACACGATGAAAAAGGGGCTGGAGACAGCAATTTTCGCTGGCGGTTGCTTCTGGTGCGTTGAAAAAGATTTCGATCATGTCAAAGGCGTCGTTGAAACGACATCAGGTTACACCGGGGGTATCATCCTCAACCCGACCTATCGGCAGGTCACGGCGGGTCGCAGTGGCCATTATGAAGCGGTGGAGATCAAGTACGATCCCAAAGTTGTGACCTACAAACAGCTGGTTGAAGTGTTCTGGCGTACGGTGGACCCGACCGATGGCGGCGGACAGTTCTGCGATCGTGGACAAAGCTATGCGCCGGCCATATTTGCCAAATCGCCAGAGCAGCAAAAGATTGCCGAGATGTCGCTGGCCGCTCTCAAGAAATCAGGTGTCCTCAAACGGCCGATCAGAACGCCTATTCTGAAAGCGGCAAAGTTCTATCCCGCCGAGGGCTATCATCAGAATTATTATAAAAAGAACCCGATCCGCTATGGCTTCTATCGTCAGTCCTGCGGTCGTGACGCCCGGGTCAAGGAAGTCTGGGGCAAACAGGCCTATCAGGGAGTTGATAAGAAATAGGATTGCGGGCTTTGCTGCTGACCCAATATTGTCACCGCTATTCAACTTTGTAATTTGCTATTAGGCTTCCCTTTATGAAACGCGGCCGTTTATACCGCGCGAATTAAGGGGGAGGAACCGATGCTGTTTATTACCAATCGTGAGCCCAAGGGCTCGATCAAGGCGACCGCAAAGGCCAAGCCGTTCTAGTTTGATCTCGATAAGAACGCGCCAGCGAACACTGTATTTTATTGCGAGCGCAAAGGCGAACGGAAATATAGCGAGATCGGCTCCGCCAGCTTTATGAAACGGTTAAAGGACTCGCCGTCAAAACAGATTCTGCTCTATATCCATGGATTTTCGAATCGGCCGGAGGATCATATTTTTCCGCGGGTCGAGGCCTTGCAATCGATGTTTGATGCGCGCGAGGAAAATCTGGTGGAGGTCGTGCCGCTGATCTGGCCGTGTGACAACGACTTTGGCATCATCAAGGATTACTAGGACGATCAGAAAGCGGCTGACCAAAGCGCCTTTTCCTTTGCCCGGGTGCTGCAGCGCTTTATGGACTGGCGGACGCAGGAACCCGCCCAGGACCCCTGTCTCAAACGGATTAACGTTCTCGCCCATTCGATGGGCAACCGGGTGCTGCGGGAAACCATGAACAAGTGGGACAAGTATGATCTCGCCAGCGGGGCACCGCTGCTGTTCCGCAACACGTTTATGGTCGCGGCGTATATCGTTAATGAAGCGCTGGAAGAAGACGGCACGGGCAGGCTGGTCACCCACGCCTCGCGCAATGTCTCGGTTTATTTTGCCTCAGATGATCTTGCCTCGCGGTCGAGCAAAATCTCGAATCTTAAAAACAAGGTCGCCTCGCCGCGGCTGGGCCATACCGGGCCCGAGGATATGCGCGCCGTGCCGACCAACGTCTATGCCATCGATTGCGATAATTTTAACAACCGCTATGACACGCCCAAGGGCCACAGCTATTTCCTGCAGGACAATAACGGCAAACCCGGCAAGGTGTTTGATCACATGTTCAATTCGATCAAAACCGGCCGTGTCGAGGTCGAAGACGTCCGTAACCGGCGGCATATCTTGACGGAGTAGATTGCGGCGGGGTTACGTCCCGCTGAACAGATCAAGGGTTTGGCCCAGGTCCTGTGCAGCGGCTTGTTGTATGGCAAAGTTGGCCAGCGCGAGATCGCAGATCGCCATGCCCTGGATGATCGCGTAGATACGTTCGGTGTCTGTCTGACGACCGGGGCGCTGTCCGCTGACAACCTGTCCGATATGGGCATCGACTCGAAGAGCAACCTTTTCGCGGGTCATCTGTCCGTGGTTGAGCCATTGCGCCATATCGCCGGTCATGGTCGCGTAGTCAAACTCATCAACAATGAACCGGTCGGTTTCCTCCAGCACCCCGATCGCGACCTCCCCGGTTTCCCCCATCGAGCATAAAAAACTTCCCGGTGACAGCATGCCAGGTTGAATAACCGGCCTGTCGGCGAGTGTTAGGGTGATGATGATATCCGCGCCGTCTATGGCCAGAGCCGGGTCATCAACAGCTGTCATTCTGGTGGAGATTGTGCTGGCTCGTTCCTGGCAAAATTTTTGGGCGTTCTCAAAGTGGCGGGCGACAACACGAACCTCATCGAGATCAAAACTATCCGTTAAGGCGGGAAACAGCAGGCGCGCGATATTTCCGGCGCCGATCAGCGCAACGATCCTGGAGTCCTGTCGCGCGAGAAACTTGGCGGCGACGACGGCGGTCAGGGCGGTCCGAAAGCGATGCAGCCAGGTCTCATGGACCAGCCCAATCGGGCTGGCCGTGCGGTCATCATAGACCCAGAGCATGTGACGCGCCTTAACATCACCATCGGCACTGGCCGGCGGGTCGCTGATTAATCGAATGCCGGTGACCTGCTCGTTATGAAGTGTCGCGCCTTTGACCCGATAGCGGGCACCGCTTTGATCGCCGGTGCCGGTTGTGAGCATTGCCGGGCGTGAGAGCGTGTGACTTTCGACGAGACCATAATCGCACCAGGTCTGTTCAATGATCCCCAGCGCCGTTGGCACGTCCAGCAATTGCTGCAGGTCGCCCTCGCGCAGGACACGTATGGTCGGGCTTTCTTCTGAGGCGCTATCCGGCATATCGCGACATTCCTGAAGGATGTAGTCGTGTAAGAGCCTGCCTTTAGGACGACCGGTTGGCAAGATATTGGGAATTGGCGCACCCGAGAGGATTCGAACCTCTGACCTCTGCCTTCGGAGTTTATGCCCCGCCTGGTGTTTCCCTTGCCGCCTTCGAGGGGCGTAGGCGGCTTTTCAAAGAGCCCCCGCCAGCACGGAAACACTCTCGGGGACACACAACATGAGAATGTCTCGATAAAACCGTCAATTTCTCTATTTGAAAGTGAAACTGCTCACTTTGGATTGCCACCGCGGTAGTGCTTGACGCCTTGATATTACGGCTCAGTACAAGCTATCGATAAAAGCTGAGTTCGGAGACCATAAGATCAGCGGCAAAAGCCCGTCCGATAGCGACAAGGCCGATACGCCTCAGCCGAGTGATGTCCAGCGGCGCCTCCAGCCGGTAGGGCACAAAAGCTGAAAATGGAAGGTAGATTGTCTCCCAATTTGGTCCAACGGTGAAATGAGCCCTGTAGGATTGCCAGGGACGAATATTGTCTGGGGTGCGAAAGTGAACCGAATATCGCTCGCCATTGCCTCGTACAACCAGACGCAGCCCCGCGTAGTCCGATGCATCCAGATTTTCACCCGATAGCGCCAAGTCAAGAGCTGCCTGGATGAAGCCGCCATTATTTTCTAGGCGAACATCGCCGGAAAGGCGCAAGCATGGGCGGCTATCTATGGTATCATGGCCGACGGTGGCTTCTGACACACCACCCATCACCTGGTCACTGACCCCTCGCCAACGGGTGCCTAGCTTCGAGAGAAGACCCGGATTTGAAAAATCATCAATCAGCATGTCACTCACCTGCGCATCGACAGCGCCTAGGGGCAAGGCAAATAGGCCGAATAGTCCAGAACCTATGAGAAGTTTTATATACAGCCGTCTCGTCGGGTCCGCCTGTGCGCTACTCATTTGTGTTTTCTCTGTGCCCTCAGCCTCTGCTTTAAGCGCCAGGATTTCTAAGGAGTTGTTCTCTAGTAATCATAATACACCATTCTATTTTTCCGATCGGGGAGCCTTACGTGACATCGCGTTCTCGTTCTTTTAGCTGTTGAGCGGCTAAAGCATAGCCGCCGCCAGCACCGTCGATGAAATGCATATGATCGGATGAAAGAATAGAGGGTGCTACGCAAGTCATGAGGGCCTCACCTTGGACATGCAATCCATATTGAATAAGACCTTCTTTTCCTGCTTCCTCTAGTTTCTCACTCA
>Ga0055584_100006487_pt1 | contig 11477 bp, 10 predicted proteins | sample OSDHelmetaG_FD_58716 | JGI IMG/M metagenome (GOLD analysis project Ga0055584, IMG submission 58716) | Pelagic marine sediment microbial communities from the LTER site Helgoland, North Sea, for post-phytoplankton bloom and carbon turnover... | ecosystem: Environmental > Aquatic > Marine >...
CTTCAGTCCTCCTTTTACTCAACAATAGGATGGACCAATTCAAAGGGGGAGGATCAGGTGCGCTTGCGGAGCCGGAAGGGCGCAAACTCAGAGTTTTGGTTGAGATCAACCGGAATATCGCTTCAGGCTTAATGACCGTACCGGAAGAGGCCGCAGAGCCCGATCTTCCAAAGAACACGCCACCTATTACGGGCGGCGGCGGTATCGTCGCCTAGCAAACGCGGCGTTACTCGACGCGGAATTTTGCTACTGCTTTTTCATTTAAACTGAAGCCCAATCCTGGACCGTCCGGTGCTTTCAGGATCCCGTCCTTAGGTTCCGGCATACCGTCTAGAATCGGCGTCGAACGCGGCATGTATTCGACCATATGGCCGTTCGGCACGGCAGATAGCAGATGTACATGGACCTCCGGTATCACGTGGCCGCATACTTTCATGTTGAACGCTTCGGCAAGGGCGGCGATTTTCCGCCATGGAGTGATGCCGCCGACCCGCGCGATGTCTAGAATAGCGATGTCGAGCGCGCGGGTTTTGAATGTATCTCGGAATTGCACCAGTTGATAAAGGTGCTCGCCACCGGTCACCGCAATATCCAACTTTGACGATAGCTCTGCCAAACCTTCGAGGTCCGTATGTGGCAGGGGGTCTTCAAGCCAAAATATGCCCGCCTTTTGGAGCGCGCGCCCCATCTCGAGTGCGCGGGTAAAGTCCCAGCTTTCGGTAGCATCGACCATGATGCCCACGTTGGGCCCTGCCCCCTTGCTGGCGGCGCGGACGCGCTCGGCCTGTTCAGCGGCGGGCGCGGTTTTGGCGAGGCGTAGTTTAATAGCCGAAAATCCGTTGGCGGCATGTTGGGCAGCTGATGCCTCCAACTCATTGAGGGAAAGGCTGTACCAAAGCGCGTCGCTGGCATAAGCCTTGATGCCGTTTTGGTAGCCACCCAGCATTTTATAGACCGGCTGGCCAACAATCTTTCCGGCGGCGTCCCACATGGCGATATCGAGAGGCGCAATCGCCCAGTGTAAAAAGCCACCTGGGCCAACCCAGTCTGCCCGCGCCGCCATTGATTCCCATGCTGCTTCCACATTCAGCACATCCATGCCAATGAGGTGCTGGCCTAATTCTTTCGTTGCAACTGCGATGGCGCGGACAAGGTCTTCTCGTTGTTTGACGACGTAGCCAAATCCTTCAGTGCCGTCGCTTGTGGTGATGCGGGCGAGTACATGCCAGTTTCCATCGACCTTTCTGCCGCCGGCTGCATAGGTGCGCTCCAGCGTTACCTTCAAAACTTCTACCTGCACGTCGGTAATTTTCATGGCTGATCTCCCCTTTGTGTCCGCGTCTCTAATTTCCATCTTTGTAGTTCGGATACGAGTTTTGCGGTGACTCCCGCCCAATCGCCGGGGCTTGTTTGGCGAAATAATCGCATGGTCGGATACCAGGGACAATCCTCGCGTTCTAATAAGTAGCGCCAATCGGCCGCGTATCCCAGCATAACCCATACGGGCTTACCAAGGGAGCCGGCTAGATGCGCGACGGCTGTATCGACAGTAATCACTAGATCAAGAGCCGTTATGGCGGCAGCGGTTTGGGAGAAATCCGACAGGTCGGCGGAAAGGTCGGAAAGCGGAGCGAGCGAGGGGGGCACGCCTTCTTTCTGTAAGCTCACGAAGTTACAACCACCGGCGTCTAAAATAGTGCGCAGATTCTCCGGTGGGCAGGAACGCATCCGGTCATCTTGACGACTGGGATTACCGGACCAGACAAGGCCGACCTTGGGCGGCACCTGATTAAGTTTGTTCTTCCATTTTTGGGCCAAGCCGGTATCCGCGTGTAAATAGGGTGTGGCGGAGGGGATTGCTTCCATGTCGGTACCGTTGACCATCGGTAGGCTTAAGAGCGGTATATAATAATCCGCCTCGACTGTTGGGTCTTCGGGCGTTCGGATGATAAGAGGCCCACCAAGCGATGCCATAAGCTCTTTCAGTGCGGGCTGGCACTCAAAAATTATCTGGTCAAAGCTCTCGTATAGAGAAGGGATGTACCGGCAGAATTGTAATGTATCGCCAAACCCTTGCTCGGCCTGAACCAATAAGGTTTGTGCTCGGGTCTGGCCGTCCCATCGCTTGATCGAGTGGCTTGGTTGCTGCTCCTCCAGGCGGGCCTCATAATTGCGCCAGCCGTCGGCAAAAGCGCCCTTCAGTAACTGGGCGATCCCCAGGCTTTTACGGAGCGGGGTGTGATTTGGGTTAAGCGAAAGCGCCTTTTCGTAAACCGCAATGGCGTCGTCGGGTTTGTTAAGGTTCAAGAGCGCCAAGCCAAGATTTCCATAAGTTGCGAAATCAAGCGGACCTTTGTCCAACGCTTTGCGGTAATAGGTGATGGCCTCGTCGAGGCGCTCCATCTGACGCAGTACATTGCCGAGATTGCGCTCCGCGGCGGGTGCCGCAACGCCGGAGACCTCGACGTTCAGGGCTTGCCTGAGGGTGGTTTCAGCATCCTGCAGATTGCCACAGGCTTGTTGGGCGACACCCAAATTGTTGAGTGTTTCGTAGCGGGATCCATCCATCTTGAGGGCGGCCTTGAGATGGGGTATTGCCTCGGTGGCATTGCCTTTGGCGCAGAGCGCGAGGCCGAGATTATTGTGCGCGTCGGCGAACTCAGGTCGAAGGGCTAAAGCTCGTTCCCCGCATTGGATCGCTTCATGGAGTGCGCCGATATCGCGCGCGGCGGCGGATAGATTACAGAGTGCCTCGACATTGTCTGGATCGGTCTGTAAGAGCGTTCTATAGCGCATCACTGCGCCCTTCTGGTCGCCGATGCTTTGTAGCAACAGCGCTAGTTGGTATTGGCCGCCTATATTATTCGGCTCCAATGCCAATCCCGCGCCATAGGCATTGATCGCTGCTTCGGTCTGGTTTGTATCGAACAGGGCTTTGGCGAAAGTAAAAATTGCATCCGGCGTCGAAATGCCATCCTTCAGCGCATTGTCGCCGTGTTCCAGGGCGTCTTCGATTTGACCGTTGTGGAGCAAGCTGGCGGCGAGCCCAAGCTGATAGGCACTTTCATTTGGGGCGAGCAGTACAGCGCGAGACCACGCGCCGGCGGCCTCCTCCCAACGGTTTTCGATGCCCAGCGCATGGCCGAGATTGGCAGCATACTTTGCGCTCGATAAATCCAATTCTGAGGCTTTGGCAAAGCAATTAATGGCGAGCGACGCGCTGCCGCCGCGTAGGCCATTCACGCCTCTAAGTTTCCAAGCCTCCGCATGTCCGGGCCGGTCTCTGATCAATTGTTTGATGATCAGCTCCGCGTGGCCGTGGTCGCCACTAGCGATGCGCGCCAAGGCGTGATCGAGCACTTCGTTTGCGGATCCGACGAAATAGCCTTCGGGTGGACCGTCAGAAGGGGGTGCCGCCATTATTAGCCAGCCCAGTACATTAGGATAGGGACGTCAGTTTCCCGGATGGTCGCGCCCCCTGTCAATGGAAGCACGCTATTCGGTGGCTCAAACGAAGCCCTATAAGAAGTTATTGAGCGATAGCCGCTGCGCACGCGACATGACTTGGAACGAGGCTTCGAGTTGCACTTGTTCAAAGTTCAATTTGGAGATCGCTTCGGCTGTGTCGACATTCTCGATGTCGGCGATCTTATTTTGGAGGAACACTTGCACGCTCTCATGTTTTGAGCGTTGTGCGGATATTAAGTTTTGATCCAACGCAATCTCGGATGCAATATCTTGTAACGTCGGATTAACGCCATTGTTTTCGATGGCGGCGTTTAGCTCTGTGATCGCTGCTTGCACGACAGCGAGTTCTGCTGCGAGCGGTGGGCTGGTAAATGTTGTTTGTGCGATATTATCGAGCGTACGGATAACCTTTTCAAAAGCATCTGCGCTGGCGAGTTGGCCGTACTGGACAACAAAATCGTTGTCGACGCGAGCCGATAGAAGCGTGTTGTCGCCTTCATAGTAGCCAAGGTCCGGGCCGGCATCGAAGGGTGGCGTTACTGGAGCGGTATAGGTGCCGTTTCCGAGATTGACCGGGGCCGTATCCGTATTGCCGCCGGCAAACAGAAACCGCTCATTGTCTTTGGTGTTCAACAGGTCGACCACTTGGTCACGAAATTGCGCGGCAATGCCCGGAATGTTGAGCACGTTGACCGCATCGCCGTTTTGCACGCCTTGAAATAGGGAGCGCATTTCCCGTGCTACTTCGTCAACTCGATCGACGCTGAACAGCATGAGTTCGAGCCGCTGTTCGGTGATCGTAATGTTTTCCAGGAATTGCTCGGACTTTGCGAGGTCGCCTTTGGCATTGAGCAGGCGTTGTGAGTCCTCGGCCAGGCCGGAAAAGGTTTGCGTCTTCTTGCCAGTAGAGACTTGGGTCTGAGTTTCGAATAGACGGGCCTGTGTGTTGAGCGTTGAATTCAGGATCGTCTGGCTTTGAGCGAAAGATCCGATGCGGCTAACCATTTCTTGAATCTCCTATCGGACGGCGTTGAATAATTCGTCGAACATGGCGTCGACGACACTGATGACACGGGCGGACGCGTTAAAGGCCTGCTCCAGGATGATGAGATTGGAAAGCTCCTCATCGATATTTACCCCAGAGTCCGCGTCACTTCGAAACTGCAGCGATTCCAGGAAGGATTGGTTGAACTCCGTCTGCGATTGCGCTTCCGCTGCAAGCGATGCTTGTACGGATAGTATTTGCGCGGAGTAACCGGAAATCGTCGTCTGTGCCCCGGAAATGCCGCCCACGGAGCTGAACGTTAGTTGGGCGTCAAAGCGTCCGGCAATAGCGTTTGCTGCCGTGCCGTCGCCTGAGACGATGCCGTCAGTACCCACCGCAGCGGTGAGGCTGAGCGTGCCACGGGCCACCAATGTTGGATCGATGGAAAGATCAGAGCGGACAGTGAGTACGTTTGCTTGGGCACGGTCGTCGGTTGATACGTTGATATCGGTCAGCAGTGAACCGCTGTCAGTCAGGACGAAGTTTTCGTTCCCACTGTCGGAGACCACCAAGCGACGACCCGTGCCGTCATTCACCACTTCGGCACTGATGCCGGCGGCGGTAAGGGTGGCGTCTGCCGTAATGTTAGCTGCTATCGTGTCCAAGCTTTGGGTGTTCAAATAAGCCACCGCAGCTGTCGTTGGTGTGCTGTCTATATTGAAGGTCAGCGTGCCCGACGTGCCGCCAATTGCGGTTGTGCTGTTCGCCTGTTGTGAGGAAATAAACTGGTTGTAGTCAGAATTGTCGGTCGCCCCTTGTACAAAATCATTCACGCCGAAGAAGTGCCCGAAATTTCTTGTTTCCGTTCCGACCACTGTGACCGCGCTGTCATTGACGTTAACCGCGATACCATTCGTTGCTGCGCCGGATGTGAGAACAAGTTTTCCGTCGGTGTTTAAGGTTGCGGTGCCGGCCCCTAGCGTTGCGTTAATGGACGTCAGCAGAGCGCCTACAGACGTGATTGTGTTGAGCGCGGGGGAATCGTAGTTCGCCACGACGTTGCCGGTCGTCCGGTCAATCGTAGAAATTCTGATTGTGCCAGTCGCGGTGAATACATCGGTTGCGGCAAAACTGTGTGTGCCGGTCAATGTGGTCGGCGGCGGGAAGGCCGTGCCCGTATTGTGTTGAGAATTAACTTCGTTCAGCACGACTTTCGTCAGTTGATCCAGCTCGGATTGTAAGTTCGGTAGCACTTGGTCGCGAAGATCGATTAAGCCGTTTAGTTGGCCTGCTGTGATTTCCGGTGTGATATCGTCAGCGGCTGCTGTTGAGCCGTTTACGAAAATGCCCGTGATGGCGCCCGGATATCCTGCGTCGGTTGGGTTTAAGTACTGAGTCACCGCATTTGTCGCGCCGGCGGCGGTGTGGGCCACGTTAATGGTGATGCTGCCATTCAGGAGCGTGCGGCCGCCTTTGGTGAAAAGATCGACACGGCCGTCACTGTTCTCGATGGATTGAATGTCGATGATTTCAGAAATCGCTTCTAGTTCCCGATCGCGCGCATCCCGCAAGGAGCCGGTCTCTTGGCCGAGCACCAAACCGCGGGAGACTTGCACATTGAGATCGGAAATATTTTGGATACCTCTGTCCAGCAAACCGGTAAGGCGGGCTATTTCGCTGTCCGCTTCGGCGCGGAGGCGCTGGACGTTCGTGGCCAGCTCTGAAACCCGCAGCGCCAGCTCTCGCGCTTCGCCGACGGCTTCGAACTGGAAGGCTTGATTTTCCGGTGTTAACGCCAAGGCCTCGAAGGCGTTCTTGAGGTCCGTTAGGCCGCTGGAAATTGAATTGTCGCTGTCCGGCGTGCCGAACAATGCCTGAATTTCCTGCAGGAACTTATCGCGCACCTCGAAATTGTTCGTGACACCTTGCGTGTCTCTAATTTGGCGCAACAGGAATTCGTCGACGCTGCGCGAAATACGGCCGATTTCGACACCGACGCCTTGGCCGAGCAGATTGACGTTGGAAAATTCGACTTCCTTGCGGGTGAAGCCGTCCGTATTGGCATTCGCGATATTATCGGATGTGGTCTGCAACGCCCTTTGGGTCGTTTGCAGCCCGCTAACCGCCGTTTGAATTGCTTGGGAAAGGCTCATTTCTTGATATCCTTATGACACGGGTGCTTGTGACTGGGGTTAAAACTCTTCGTTCAGAGTGACGGCGATTTTGCCTGCCATTTTTGATTTATCGGTTTGCGTGACCGTGGATGTGCCGTTGCTGGCATAGCCTGACGCGGACACTTGTTGGTTGCCGATTGAGATTGCAATTGTTTCGACGATTTGATGATTAACGGTCATCGCGGCCCGCAGTGCGTTTACATTTTTGCGGACGGCTGCTTCGAAACGCTCGTTAGAATCGTCGAGTTTCGTTTTTATGTCCTCGTCAATCTCGTCGAGAAATTCTTTGTGCTGCGCGGCATCGCGCAACTGGAACTCATACATGTCGACCAAGGTTTTCTTGGTGGCGACTAACGGCTCGATCTCGGCAACTCGGGCGCTTTTCAGCATCTCGTTCTCTTGCTCGATAATCGTGATGATTGAATCCGTGGCGTCTATAAGTTCGCTCGCGCGGGCGTTCGGGTTCATTTATTGAGCCTCCTGAAGTTGTAACATTTCGCGTTGCACCGCATCAGCGATGCCGAAGCCGCCCGCCTTGGCGGTGGCTTTGCCGTACTCTTGGATCATCATGGAGCGGAAAACTTTTTCGCCTTGCCCACCGCCAAATTCCCCATCGGTTTTGATGCCGGAGAACATGGTCTCGAAAACCATGCTGATGAAAAAGGCCTCTACATCTTCGGCTGCCTTGCGGACCTGGGCCTGATTCATTTGCTTGGCGTTGGCTTCGGTCACCGGCGTCGGTTTTTGGCCTGCCGTGGAGAACTGGGCTTTGGTCAGGGTTGAGGAAATATCCATTACAGCACCTCGATTTCAGCTTGCATGGCGCCCGCCGCTTTGACTGCTTGGAGAATGCTGATCATGTCGCGAGGGCCAATGCCGAGCGCGTTAATGCCATTGACCAGTTCTTGAAGCGTGACGCTGTTGGCCAGTAGGGTGAGTTTTTTGTCCTTGTCTTCCTTGACCTCAATCTTGGTGCGCGGGACCTCGGCCGTTGTGCCTGTGTTCGAGAAAGGCAGTGGTTGAGAAACCTGCGGGGTCTCGGTGATGCGGATGGTCAAATTGCCTTGCGCGATGGCGACTGTGCTAATGCGCACATTCTCGCCCATCACGATGATGCCCGACTGCTCGTCAATCACGATCTTGGCGATTTGATCCGGCTCGACCCGGAGTTGTTCAATATCAGTCAGTAAGTCGATGACCTGGTTTTTGTAATTTTCGGGCACCACTACTTCAACTGTCGCCGGATCCGTGACGCGGGAGGCGGGTAGGCCGACAAACGCATTCACCGCGCGAGAGATGCGGCGTGCAGTGGTGAAATCGGGATTGCGAAGTGATAGGCGGACCCGTTTAAGACTCGCTAGCTTGAAGGGCACTTCACGTTCGATGATCGCGCCGTTCGGAATGCGTGCACTGGTAGGAACACCTTTGACGATAGAAGCTGCTGCTCCCTGGGCGGAGAAACCGCCTACTTGCAAATTGCCTTGTGCGACGGCGTAAACTTCGCCGTCTGCGGCCAGCAGCGGGGTCACCAGTAAAGTGCCGCCGAGCAGGTTCGTGGCGTCGCCCAGCGAGGAGACGGTGATGTCGATGTTGCTGCCCTGGCGGGAAAAGGGCGGCAATTTGGCGGTGACCATTACGGCGGCGACGTTTTTAGTGTCCAAGCTGTTGTCCCGCGCGTTGACGCCAAGACGTTCCAGCATGCCGATAAGGCTTTCCTTGGTAAAAATAGCGCTCCCAAGGCCGTCTCCGGTGCCGTTGAGGCCGACCACCAAGCCGTAGCCGACCAGTAGATTGTCGCGCACGCCTTCAAAATCTACGATATCTTTAATGCGCGATTGGCTTTGCGCTGGCCCTGCAAGGCCAGCGATCACACCGAGCGTGAGTCCTGTTGCAAGAACGCTTTGGCGAATCTTTCGCCAAATTCTTGGGCCAACCTTCTGTTTTGCCGTATCCAGCATCAATTTCGCCTTTCATGGGCGTGTTTGTTCCTCTCTTTCAGTAGCGAAGGGCGTGCCATTTAGGCGATTGAGTAAATAATTGAAAAATAAAGATTAAATTGATTGCTTTTGCCCTGCCCCGGGCGCTAGGTGGCTAGCGGGGCAAGCGCTGCCGGGCCGCCCGGCAAAGATTGCCCGACGGTAAATCTGCTCTTGAATGCGGTTTTGCTAAGGTGCAAAAAGCGTTATGGTGAAAATATGAAGATCGAAAGAACAGGCTCTGCCCGACCGACCTCGCCCGTGAAGCGTACGGGAAAGGCGAGCAAAAGCGGTGGTGCGCGATTTAGCGAGGCGATGGATCAAGCCGCAGGTGGTGTATCTAGCGTTAGCGGCGCCGCGCCGACGCAAGCGGTCGATGCGCTTCTTTCCATTCAAGAGGTTGACGATGCGGTTGATGGCCGGACGCGCCAAGGCCAGCGCTGGGGCGAAAGTATTCTGGATAAGCTGGAGGCGTTGCGTATCGGGTTAATCGGCGGTGTCATTCCCCTGGAAGACCTGGAAACCATCACGAAAATGATCCAGGAAGGGCGCGGTGAGGTGGACGATCCGGCTCTTAATGAAATTCTCGATGAGATAGAGTTACGCGCCCGCGTGGAATTGGCCAAGTTCCGCCGCTGACCGGGACGCCTGTCTCAAGCCGTTCAAAAAGTTTTTACTGCTAAGCATCACGTGGGGTCTTGTAAGGCTTTGATGCTTTTGGATATAGTCCCGCCTGCTTATCCGCAGCATTACTCATATGGGCATATTCATGTCAGACTCGCATCTACCGCCGGATTACAAACCTTCGAAGAAAGAAGAGTTTATGAATGCGCAGCAGCGGGAATATTTCCGCCAAAAATTGCTGGATTGGCGCGCGGACCTCATAAAGGAATCTCATGAGACATTGCAGAGCCTGCAATCGGAGAATATCGCGGCACCTGATATGGCTGATCGTGCCACAAACGAAAGTGATCGCGGGTTGGAACTTAGAACGCGGGACCGGCAGCGCAAGTTGATTGGAAAAATCGACGGGGCTCTGCAACGTATCGAAGATGGATCTTACGGTTATTGCGAGGAAACGTTGGAGCCGATTTCGTTGCAACGATTAGAGGCGCGGCCTATCGCAACGCTGAGCGTGGAAGCGCAGGAACGCCATGAACGTAGGGAGCTAACCCGGCGAGACGATTAACGTGAGCGGTTAACCATATTGTTGCAAAAGTAAGAGGCCGGTACCTTTTAGGTACCGGCCTCATTTTCGCGACGGTCTGCGCGTTGGGGAGGAGTAGGAGAGGAAAAGACCGACGCAAAACTCTCAAATCGTTAAGGGGCTATGGGTTCATGCTTTAGCTGACCTTAGAACGGAAATATAACGTCGACGATCTGCTGGCCGTATCTGGGCTGCTGCACGTCGGTAATGTGTCCACGGCCCCCATAGGCGAGACGTGCCTCGGCGATTTTCTCGAAAGAGACCGTGTTCTGATTGTCGATATCTTGCGGGCGGATGACACCGGCGATTTGTAATTCACGCATCTCAAAATTCACCCGCGTTTCTTGTTTGCCATGGATCACGAGATTGCCGTTCGGCAAAACTTGTGTAACCACTGCGGCAACCTTGACCTCGATTTCCTCCGTCCGCTCGATTTCCCCTTTACCATTGCTGCGGTTCGAACTGTCCAGGTCGATCAAGTTCGTCGGGTCGATTGCTTCAGGTAAAATTTTGTTGAGTTGCGTTTGATAGCCGAGGAAAGCTGATGCGGATGCATCTTCTGTATTGGTGCGCGTGCGGTCGGTTTCGTTTTCCAGCTTCGCCGTGTCGTCCACGTTGACGACAACCGTGACGATGTCGCCAATTTCGCTTGCCCGTAGATCTTTGAAGAAGGCTCGCGAGCCGGGCCGCCAAAGCGAATTGGCTTCGCGGTGTGCGGCTACCGGTTTTGGCATCGGCATACTGACCGGTTTATAGCCGCGTTGATGGGTCGGGTTTTTTATATCCGTCATCGAAGGGGCATCACCCACATTGGCGAGGCGGTCGAGCGCGTTGCAGCTGGCGAGCATGGTGGAACTCATCAATAAGGCTGCGAGATTTTTGGTCAGTGAGGAATAATTCCGTGGCATGAGTGGCTACTCCTATTTCAAGGCGACGGGCCTGTTGGCCGTCACTGTTATTTCGCCTGGACCGGTTACAGTTCCTTCGACGATTTTTTTGCTTCCGCTGTTTAAAACCCGAACAGTGTCGCCGAGCGAGCCGTTCTGTTTCGCCTTTCCGCGCGCGGAGATACGCATGAAACGCGTTTGATAAATCATGGTGACTAAGCTGGATCGTTTGACCAATAACGGTTCACGCACGTCGCCGGTTCGGATGGGCCGGTGCTCAATGAGCGTGCGTTTGGGTGATTTTCCGATGAGTTCCTCTACAGACATTAAAACATTTGGCCCGAGCTTATCGGCTCGCATGGTGATCGTTTGAACGTCGTCTTTTTCGACAATGTCGCCTTTCCGAATACGACGCGTGACGACGGGTATTTCGACCATGCGGAATAACTTGCCGGTAATGGTGAAGCGGCGCGCTCCGGGCTGCTCTGTTGGTGTGACGAGTACGGCAAAAAACCGATTGCTTATTCTGTCCCGGTCGATTTTCCGCACTGTCACAGTCGGCGCTATATCGGTCGGTAAATGAAGTGCCGTTACGCGGTTATCGAAATTTATCGAATACTGTTCCAGTGTCGGGAGTTCCGATTTCAATGCCTCCAGAATTTTGGCTTTGATTTCGTCCTTGCTGATGACATGGCTTGCGCGTTCGACGACGGCGCGGTCTTCCGTTGAAAGCGGTTTCCAGGCAATATTGTAGGAGTTCGCGACATAGGCGAGCCATCG
>Ga0055584_100006488_pt1 | contig 11476 bp, 6 predicted proteins | sample OSDHelmetaG_FD_58716 | JGI IMG/M metagenome (GOLD analysis project Ga0055584, IMG submission 58716) | Pelagic marine sediment microbial communities from the LTER site Helgoland, North Sea, for post-phytoplankton bloom and carbon turnover... | ecosystem: Environmental > Aquatic > Marine >...
TTACCGTTGACGCAGGTTTGCTTGATTATACCTATTCATTGGGAGTGATGGCACAAGATCTTAACCGGGATGGATATGTGGATCTGTATATTTCAAACGACTTTGAAGAACCGGACTTGTACTATGTAAATAATGGAGACGGTACCTTTACCAATCGGCTAGTGGAAAATTTTAAGCATGTGTCTTTCTTCGGAATGGGTATTGACGCAGGAGACATCAACAACGACGGGTATGTAGACCTCGTCACACTGGATATGCTGGCCGAAGATAATTACCGTGAGAAAACACAGATGAATCCGATGGACCCCGAATCGTTCTGGTTCGCTGTGGAAAATGGTTATCACCATCAATACATGAGGAATTGTTTGCACCTCAATAATGGGAATGGCTCGTTCAGTGACATTGCACAGTTCAGTGACATTCATCGGACCGACTGGAGCTGGGCACCTTTGTTAGCAGATTTTGACAATGATGGATATGATGATCTGTATATAACTAATGGTTACCGCAGAGACAGTAGGGATAAGGACAATAATCATAAGATCACTCAGATCATGAACGATCCTTATAGTGTGGTTACTCCGGAAAGACTGAAACAGCTGTTGGACTCGATACCAAGTACGCCCATCAGCAATTATTATTACCAGAACCAAGGGGATTATTCCTTTAGCAATAAAACTTTTACATCAGGGATCGATATTCCCAGCTTCTCAAATGGAGCGGCCTATGGTGACCTTGATAACGATGGCGACTTAGACCTGGTGGTGAATAACCTGATGGATACTGCCTTTGTTTTCAGAAATACAACAATGGAACGCGAAAGCGGAAACTACCTGATCGTTGACCTAAAAGGTGGTGAAAAGAACACCGCAGGTATTGGCACATTTGTTCTTTTGTATTCGGAAGACATCCAACAGATCATGCAACATACACCATCACGTGGATACCTTTCATCCGTTGATCCACGATTACATTTCGGGTGTGCAAAAAAAGAGTATATAGATAGCGTTAGGGTCATATGGCCTGATGGTATGATGGAAACCATCGTTGATGTAAAGACTAACCAGACTCTTACGCTGGACAAGCAGAATGCTAGCAGCACAACTATACCTGATGCAGAACCTGAGACCATGTTTACGTCTCTGGGCAAAGATGATGGAGCTGGAATGTTTCGGCACCAGGAGATCCTTTTTGATGATTACAAGAAACAGGTCCTGTTACCACATAAACTTTCTCAATCCGGTCCAGACATTGCTGTTGCCGATGTTAATGGTGACGACCTCGATGATTTTTACATAGCTGGAGCGAGCGGTCAGAATGGCGCTCTGTACATTCAGACCAGTAACGGGTTCAAGCCCTCGAACACGTTAGAACTATCGACCAACAGCCATATATATGAGGAAACCGGTGTGCATTTATTTGATGCAGATAACGACGGCGATAATGACTTGTATATAGTATCAGGAGGAAATGAGTTCCCTGCAGGTGATGAACGATATGCGGACAGACTATTCATTAACGACGGAAGCGGGAGTTTTACAATTTCAAAAAATTCCATCCCACAGATTACGGCTAGCGGCGAGGAAGTGGTGTCTGCCGACTTTGATAATGATGGCGATGAAGACCTGTTCATAGGTGGTCGACATGTTCCAGGTATGTATCCAAAGGCCCCTCAAAGTTACCTGCTGGAGAATAACGAAGGCACATTCAAGCAAGTTGCCGAAGAAATCGAAGGGTTGCAGAATATCGGAATGGTAACATCTGCCGCTTGGGTCGACCTGTATAATGACGAATACCCAGAATTGGTCATCGCAGGAGAGTGGATGCCTGTAATAGTGTTTAACAATGAAGGCGGAATTCTTGATAACGTTTCAGAGAAAAATGAACTTGAAAACTACAGTGGCTGGTGGAGCAGTATTGATTATGGTGATTTTGATAATGATGGTGATATAGACCTGGTGGCCGGGAATCTCGGACTCAATTATAAGTATAAGGCTTCTGATGAAGAGCCATTTCATTTATACAGTGCCGATTTTGATAATAATGGTAACCTGGACATTGTACTGGCTTTTGAAGATGGTGAGAGTACTTATCCTGTAAGGGGTAAACAATGTTCATCGCAACAGATCCCCGAACTTAAAGAGAAGTTTGAGACCTACAGTGAATTTGGTTCATCCGACCTATTTGATATCTATGGAGATGATCTGGCATCAAGCCAGCACCTGAAGGTGAATTCCTTTGCATCTTCTTTTATTGAGAATACAGGCAACGGAGAATTCGAGGTCCATGCATTGCCCAATGAAGTGCAGTTTGCACCAGTGAATGACATGATCGTTAATGACTTCAATAATGATAATAAACTGGATGTATTACTGGCAGGTAACCTATATGTGTCGGAAGTTGAAACCGGGAGAGCCGATGCGGGTACCGGATTACTGCTGCTTGGTAATGGAGATGGTACTTTTAAACCTGTACCTTCAGTGGATTCTGGCTTTTGGGCCGATAAGGATGTGAAGTCACTCGAACTTATTGAAATTGCTGATGGCTCAAAGGTCGTGACTGTGGGTAACAACAATGACCGGATTCAGATGTATATTGTTAACTAATAGCGTATACAATCAATTGATCCTTACCGTTTTTTTTTACTTCACGATCAATTTTTGCGACCAGTTACCAGCTCCGGAAGTGATCCGTATGGAGTATACTCCAGAAGGAATATTTTGAGTGTTCACAAAGAACTTTCGTTCGCCTCGTGTAACTTCACCATTAAATATTTCCTCTACCATTCTGCCTGTGATATCATACATCCCAATATTGATATAATCACTCTTAATGATATTCAAAGGAATACAAGTGATCCCTTTTGAAGGATTTGGAAATGCAAGTTGGAACTCAAGTGCCGGCAGATCTGACAGCCCTACCGTACCCAATATATCAAACTCCCAATACCCGGCCGGTGCAGGCATTGGCCGTACCTGTGTTTTCCCGGAAATACTGATTGCCTCTACATAATAATAGACTGTAGTTCCCACAGGTTGTGGTGGAATGTCGGCAAACCAGAGGTTGGGATTGAATCCCAGATTCATAGATATCTGGGCATATGGCAGGGCAGTATCCGTTCTCCAGTGTATGATCGCAGCAGCAATGCTGCTTCTGTGTTTAACATATGCACTGATATTATACGGATTAGCATCATCATAAGTATCCGATAACGGCTGATGTGAGATCAACAACGGATCTGAAGTACCTATCTCCTTATTGATGCAATGGAGCGCACCCAATGAACCAATACTTGGGAGTGAATTAATTCCAACAATATTATAACCGGGTAAGAGTTCTTCATATATCCCTAAAGCGATAGTGTCTTCAGGGATATTATAGGTAGGCACGATCAGTGTCTTATTAATGAATGCACTATTTGTGTATGTAAAATACCTGCCATTATTGCCCGGGTAGTTTCCATTATCAGGAGGCATGGGGATCCTTTCAACCTTGTAAGGTGTTCCGAATGTTGAATTAAAATTATTGATCACATATAAAAGGTTCGCCTCAATTTGAGGGCCATCAGCAACTCCCGGAGGGTACTCACCCATAAGTATTGTTTCCTCATCAAGCAGTTTCATGTGCATATCAATATGATGGATGACATCATAAGGCAATGTGCCCATCTTAATATATCTGTCGATCCCCATGAACAAATGCATGATCGAATCAATTTGTGCTTCAGTCTTAGATGTATTTTCATTTAGTATCAGATTGGATGAGAACCCGGTTCCGAATCCATCTGTCATAAAATTACCCCCTGTATGCACAAGGTCATAAGGTGCTACTGTAGTTTCATATATGGGCGAGCCGATAGCATTGGCAATGTGAGTTGGAACAGCATCATCCATTGGTCGTGGCCGATTATAGATCCAGTCGACAGTGATCAATGTATCACCAATATTCGTATAGGCGCTCCAGGGGCCATAATCCCTGCTCCATACACTATTGAAGGGTACTTGTAAGAATGTCACGTTAACTGTATCTATATTATATCCTGCCAGGTATGTCTCAACCGTTGTTGCATTATTGCAAACAACATACATTCTTGTTTCCTGTTTCCCAGCCCTGATGATCTCGCGTAACATGGAATTATAAGAGGTCCAGGCTACTAATATCCCCTGTAACTCTTCCCATTCAGCCATAGTACGCACTGCATTTACCGGCGGCGTTGTTATTCCTTGTGAGGCGGCTGCCCTGCTTTGAAGGTAAAAAGGCATTGCCTGTTTCTCAGCACTTGTCATCCTGTGAGGAAGTGGCTGTGCAATTAATTCGAAACTGGCAATTATAATAGAGGCCGTGATTGTTAAATATTTAAATAATCTATACATGGTCATCGGATGAATTAATAACTACCAAAGTAGTAAAATCAAAACAAAGCTCTATTCATGAACCCCTATTAAAGCGTCATGACATAAAATAATCTTACCTTCAATTAGTTATTCTAAAACAACAAAAAAGAGTTAATGAAGAAAAAAGAATGTCCTTCATGTGCCATGGATATTGATTCAAAAGAAAAGATCTGTCCTATTTGTGGCTATGAATTTCCCAGAGTCAACAAGTTATATCAGTGGGTTGCAATTCTACTGATCATTCTTTTTATTCTTTATTTCATTTTCTAAAAATGATCAATAATTCTCCGCATCATCCGGATCTGTTTGCTTGCCTTTTCCAATACACCAACTTACTCCCAAACTGTAATAATTGTACTTTTTATTAAAGCTATCAGCAAGTGAAAAATCGACTTGTAAGTTATCCAGGATCAGGTAAGTAAATCCGGTGTCAAAACTCAAGGTATGGTCATCAAATTCCACAGCATCTCCAAAAACTTCAACGAAAAAACCGAGTCGATCGACAATACCTGTACTAACTACATACGAATATAGAAGCACATCTGTACTATAGCCTTCATGTTTATATCCAATATTATATCCAAAACTCAAAATATTTAAAACCGGATGAGTTATAGATAAAATGTTACTTGAGCCGATCTGAGGACCTATGATATCAGATATAACCGTATTGCTATTCGGGAATATAACTTGGCCAGTATACGCCATTTGTACTTTTTTATTCAGAAACCTGTATTTCAAGCCAAGCTGCACATCATTGATCACTATTTCCTTCTCATTACTTGTTTTAATTCTGGCATTACTGATATTTGTTGCTGCTCTTAACTCAACACTGTTTGAAACTCCATACCTGAAAACGGAATTATTTATGTTCCAGGTTTCAACCAATGGCGTGACCTCCAAGAACGTTCCTGTTTCCCACAACAACATCTTTATTGGTGTTATCGAAGCCGAAAGAGATTGCGTAGGACGATCAGTCACCAGAGCAGGTTTGTCCTGAGCATCAGACTTATTTACATTAAACCCATTCAATAATGCGGTGAAACCTATTAATAAAATTGCAAAATATTTTTTCATCGTGATTCTATTCCCTTGTGAACAAATTAAAATCCCACTGCGATAAAAATAAAAATCCCGCTGCAATATCTAGCAGCGGGATCATAATAAATTTAATTGTTCTTTTTAATCCTTTACAAACTTAGTTGTATATGACCTTTCATTGGTGAATACTTCAATGAAGTACACTCCATTTTCAAAACGTGAAATGTCGATACCACGCTTGATCTCAATAGCGCGCTTATTGAACACCGTTTGGCCAATGGCGTTATAGATACGTACCTCTTGAGCATCCTGAGGTGCAGTGATCTGGATCAGATCATTAGCTGGGTTAGGATAAACACTGATTGACTCCTCACTTGCATTTGGATCATTCAATCCAACTGTGCTACAAGCAATTGGGCTCAAACCATGGCCTGCAAAAAATGTTGTAAATGTTCCTGCATTGCTGATCGGCCACATGTCCTGCTCAACAATTTGTTGATTTGGAGCAATCAAAATGTACGTTGGATAAGCTCCAATTCCGTAAGTTGTAGTTACAGCATTTCCACCACCATCTACACCACTAACTGAAGGGTAACCTGGTGATCCGCCTAAAACCGAATTCTCATAAGCAATAACTTCCTGATCAGTATCGCCCACATCAATTGCAATGAAGAAGATGTCTTCCTGATTACAACCAAAGTTTTGAAATGTGGTTTTGTACATCGGAGATGTAGTAATGCAGGGAGGGCATGTTGTAAAGAAAAAGTCGATACACACATATTGACCTCCATTTAAAATATTGAATAAGTTATGCTGAACTCCATTTACATCGGTTACAGTAAAGTCTACTGCCTGTGTTAATTAAGTTTGTGCATTTGCCTGTGGCAAGGCCATTACGATAATGGCAAATAATAAAATGTAAAATTTTCTCATATCTGGTTATGTTAATTTATTCGATAATCCAAAGGTACGGAAATCTGTAATAATTTTATTTAGCTGAATAAGAGCTATTTACATTATCTTCTAAAGGTTTCTGGCATGAAATGTCAGGTGGTTATATGGAAATGAAAAACTGGCAAATGTTAATCTCCATAATCTAAAAATGGAAGCCTACGTTCACGTAGCCGGCAAATTCATTCAACTGATCACTATACATTACTGAGAATTCAAGTGGCCCAAACCCTGAATAATATGAAGATGTTAATGCGTAACCACTAATAAAATTATTGTTCGCTGTTAAAGCTCCAACATCTTTAATTCCATCAAAATCATATATACCACCATTAGCCGTTAGCGTTCCATAAAAATTATTTATTATCTCATATCTCCATGATGCTTGAAATACACCAATACTATTGGTTAAGTATCGGCCATGTTGTAATCCTGCAAAGGGAATTTGTCTGAAAACAAAATCTGTTAATCCTCCAATAGCATATTGATTTAAAAATGACTGTTCATAATTAAAGTGGATACCTATATGATGACCCGTTATTAAGACAGATTTTTTTGAAATCTTGCTATAATGATATGATTTGAGGAATACACTTTGATATTCGCTAAAAACTATTCCTGCATCAGTAGAATTAAAAATTTCCTGCCCCGATAAGAAGAACTTGTATTTAGGATCCTGATCAAACACCCATGTGCCAGTCAAATTCAATAGCCAGCCCTCCTTTGCAAAATATTTCTTATCGGTAGAGTTTAGGTAGTATGATAAATAAGAACTGAGCATTCGGTCGCTTCCCTCTGCAGTTAGGTCGCTGGCTACTTTAGGTTTCAATCTATTTTCCTGTGCAGTGACGCCAAGACTAAAATAGCTGTATTTCAAATACTTATCTAAAGAAAATGAAATTCTAGGGATCCTGAAACGGTAAGAGGCGATCTGGCTAGCCTCAGTATATAACGGTATATCATAATTGTCGTTTGCGAACCTAAAAGTAAAGCTATGTTTATCTCCCCGAGAATAATATTTCCTGTACTCTACCAGAAATCTAGGATCTGCACCTATGTTAATCTTTCCTAAAAATTTTGATCTGTCAAAAAGCTTGTTGTTCAACGTAAGGCTGCTTACAAGTGCGGCACCTCCATAAGAATTATAATGGATTGCAGCTTTAAGAAACGCGCCTGCATTTTCTTCTGCTTCCAGTTTGATATTAGCGCCTCCTGCTACTGGTGTTAACTCATACTTTATTGAATGGTAATTTCTTGTTCCAAATGCACTTCTCAGTGCCGCGTTTATCTCATTTATTTTATAATGCCGTCCGGGATAAAGATCGAGTCGTGAAATAAATGATCCACTTGTTGAGCCTGACAGGCCGCTATAAGAAATATCATTTAAATAGATACTATCTGTAAGTGTATATGACAATTTTTTTTGTGCTGGTTTTGGATATTTTTCCGCTAATGAATCTGCCAGTGCTTTAAAAAAAGGATAATACTTTCGTCCCTCATCTATTCCTTTTTGAATAATGGAATCCACATCTCCAAAACTTGCAGCAGTATAGCTTAGCACATCGGGCTCTATAAAAAGGTCACACAATTCCCGTTCCTTCTTAAAATCTTTAGCATCCCTGTAAAAGGATATCTGGTAGAGCACATCAATAGGTGTTTTCAGGTCTTCAGCCTTGCTCAGTGGCTGACCAACATTTACCCCAATAACATAATCTGCTCCCATATCTTTCACATCAGTGACAGGGAAATTTCTTACCAATCCTCCATCAACCACTGTTATGCCATTGTATTTTACAGGTGTGAATACCGAAGGAATCGCCATACTGGCACGCACTGCGTTTGCAATATTTCCTGATCTCATAACAACGGCATCTCCATTTTCTATATCTGTACCAATGCATCTGAAACCTTTTTGAAACTTAGAAAAATCTTGCTCCTTATGTAATGGCAAGAAGTATTTGGCAAGGGTCATCCACAGCTCCTGCCCTTCAATGATGCCTTTGAACATCTGTGGTTTGCCTTTAACAATTGGGATCTCCACTGCATACATTCCCAATTCTTTTTTCTCATCAACAGTAACATTTCTTAACGAGGGCTTATTCGATAATAATTCATCCCATCTTAATGACCTGGCAATGCTTAATATCGAATCAGATGAATAACCAACTGCATATAATGCCCCTACAATACTGCCCATACTGGTGCCAGTTACATAGTCGATTTGTAATCCTGCACTATCAATGGCCTGCAGGACCCCAATATGTGCTAACCCCTTTGCGCCACCCCCACTGAGAGTAAGACCTATTGCCGGCCGTTGAGCATAAGACCCAACAACTGCGATCAATACTAAACATGCGCTCAAATAATATATCCTGATAAGATTCAACATCAAAACTTAAGTATTAAGATTAGGCAAATAATTCTTTGCTAAGATACAAATGATGACCTCTCATAAGGATTACTTAAGGGTTTAAATAATCATTCCTCTAATCAGAGATTCATTTTTCAATTTTCTTTAGTATCATTGGTGCAACAATAAACAAACATACTCCAAGATATTTTATGAGAAAATTCAGGATCCCACATGTTTTTATTTTTCTTTCCCTTCTCATTGTACTTTGTAGTATCTTATCCTATATCATTCCCTCAGGTAAATTCGAACGCACAAAAAAAACTTTTGGTAAAATTGAAAGAACACTAGTAGTTCCAAATTCTTATCAGGAGGTTCCAAAGAACATATCTCTAAAAAGCATTCTTATAGGAGAAGAAGTGGCTGGCAAGTCGTCACCTATTTCCATTTTTGGTGTATTCATGGCAATTCCTAAAGGAATGAGTTCGGCTGCTGAATTGATCTTTTTCGTGTTTTTCATTGGAGCAGTATTTAATGTGATTCAGCACACTGGAACTATCAATGCCCTGATGTACAGGATGATGGACCGGTTTCGACACCGTCCTAATATGCTGTCTTTCATAGTTTTCCTCGGAGTTGCACTAGGAGCAACTTTCATGGGAATGGGCACGGAATTCATTGCATTGGTACCACTCTTCCTTCTTGTCTCCAAAGAGTTGGGTTATGACCGGCTGTATGGGATAGCTTTCTTTTTACTTGCAGAAGGTATTGGATGGGCAACTGCCATCACCAATCCATTTAATGTACAGATCGCACAAACGATTGCAGAAGTTCCTATCGGTAGTGGAATATGGCTAAGGATTATTTATTTCATTATTTGCTTCTCCATTGGCTTCGCATATCTGATCTGGTACGGAAAGAAAATCAAGAAAGATCCTTCAAAAAGGATCATGGCAGACGATCCTTTCGAACTTGATGTGAAGTTCAAGAAAGAAGAACTTACCAAGCGTCATATTGGCATTGCCGTTAGCTTTGTAGTTCTATTTAGCGCCATCCTATATTCTGTACAAACACAAGGTTGGGGGCTGCTTGAAATGACGGGAGGCTTCTTTATTGTTGGAGTTGTAACCATGCTCATCAGTGGAATGAGTGGTGATGAATCAATGAGATCCCTTGTCAGAGGCCTTGATCTGATGATCGTACCTGCACTTATAATAGGGTTTGCCAGAGGAATCCAGGTAGTTATGGAAGAAGGAATGATCATTGATACTATTCTTCAATATGCATCTGCATCTTTACAAACTTTGCCTAAAGTTGCTGCTGCCGAAGGAATGTTCGTATTTCAGGGGTTGCTGAATTTCTTTATCCCATCTGCCAGTGGGCAAGCCCTTGTTTCCATGCCTTTGATGGTGCCCTTAGGTGACCTTCTTAGCATCTCACGACAGACTACCGTTTTTGCATATACGCTGGGTGATGGATGGAGTAATCTTATCATTCCTACAAATGGTTTCTTAATGGCCGTACTTGGAATAGCACAGGTGCCATTTGACAAATGGATAAAATTCATCATGCCGATATTTTTCATTATGCTAGCACTTGCTTTTGTCTTCATTGCTGCAGCAGTGATCATTGGCTATTAGCTCTGATTATTTTTATCAAATGGTTACCTTTGATGATCTACTAACAACAGACCAATGAAATACCTGTTTACATTAGCTAAAGTCCTGCTTTTATCAGGAACATTATTTGCTCAAAACGCGCTTCACTTTGATGGGGTCGATGATTATACCCAAGCGCCCGCTGCCGGACCTTCCGGAACTTCCAATCGCACAGTGGAGGCATGGGTAAATATGGATGCCATCGTGTCTACTCAAATTGTTGTATTAGATTATGGTGACATGTCATTTGGACAACGATTCACATTGAATATCATTGATGGCTTCCCAAGAATTGAAATTGGGGGAGAAGGTGTAAGCTCAACAACTCAGCTCTCCACCGGCACCTGGTACCACCTTGCAGCTACATATGATAACCTGTCTCCCACTCCTTTCAAACTTTATATCAATGGGGTGCTTGCTGCCAGTGGTAATTTTAGTGTCCCCATAAATACAAGTAGTATCAATGGTATCATCATTGGTCGTAGAAATGATGGAATAAATCATTTCATTGGTTCCATCGATGAAGTTCGTGTTTGGAGTTTTGCCAAGTTGCCATCACAGATAACTGCTGATTTGAACAATGAATATTGTACATCCCAGGTAGGACTTGAAGCTTATTATAAGTTCAACCAAGGGGTTGCAGGTGGGTCAAATATTACAACCAATATGTTATTGGATGCATCTCCAAACCAGAACCATGCAATGCTCAATAACTTTACACTTGCCGGCAACACTTCTAACTGGGTAGTCGGGAAACAACTTAACGGCGACTCATTCAATAATATCACGGACCTTGCATGTAACAGTTATACTGCTCCAAGTGGTATTGTTTACACCTCAACCGGCACTTACTTTGACACTATTCCGAATGCAGCGGGTTGTGATTCTGTTATCACACTGAATCTGACCATCATTCCGAATGATACATCTGTATCCCAGTTCGGCGCTGCACTGCAATCCAATCAGCCGGCAGCCTTTTACCAGTGGCTCGACTGCAACAACAACTATGCAGTGATCCCTGGGGCTACTAATCAAACATTCTTTCCGGCAGCAAATGGTTCTTACGCAGTTCAGGTGGATGT
>Ga0055584_100006492_pt1 | contig 11472 bp, 7 predicted proteins | sample OSDHelmetaG_FD_58716 | JGI IMG/M metagenome (GOLD analysis project Ga0055584, IMG submission 58716) | Pelagic marine sediment microbial communities from the LTER site Helgoland, North Sea, for post-phytoplankton bloom and carbon turnover... | ecosystem: Environmental > Aquatic > Marine >...
CGCCTTCGATTGGTCGTGGACACAAGGTTGGTTTTATGGATACTGACACGGGTGTCCACTCACATCGAGCCTAAGAGCATGAATCCAGTCCTTTGGGAGCCCGACCTCGCCAGAATTCATGATTCGGCGATGTACCAATTCATGCAGCAAAACGATCACGAGGACTATGCCAGTTTGCACCAGTGGTCGATTGACGAGGCCCCCGCATTTTGGTCCGCGGTTTGTGAATTTTGCGGTATTCAGTTCGACCGGCCGGCCGACAGGATTCTGGCGCGGCCTGACAATATTATGGATGCGGGTTGGTTCGAAGGTGCAGAGCTGAACTTTGCTGCGCACCTTTTGCGATACACCGGCCATGATGCCGCCATTGTTTTTTGTGGTGAAGACGGCAGACGACAGGAGCTGAGTCGCGACGAACTGCGCAGTCAGGTTGCCTCGGTAGCGGCGGCAATGCGAGCCAGGGGAATTACTAAAGGAGACCGGGTTGCCGGATACCTGCCGAACTGCCCTGAGGCGATAATTGCGATGCTTGCAACGGCGAGTATCGGCGCTATCTGGTCGTCGTGTTCACCGGATTTTGGTAGCAACGGCGTCATTGATCGATTCGGCCAGATAGAGCCGAAAATTCTGTTCGCGACCAACGCCTATTTCTATAACGGCAAGATCTGCGATACGCGAGAAACGGTTGCCAGCGTCGCGACGGCGATTCCGTCAGTTGAACTGACAGTTGTCGTAGCGTTCGTACCGCAAGTGTCGTCAGATATGGGCATCGATAGTGCAATGCTCTGGCAGGACTTTCTCGTAGACGATGTGCCGATTGAGTTTGTCGCGCTGGACTTCAATCACCCGCTCTACATCATGTACTCGTCCGGAACCACCGGCGTCCCGAAGTGTATCGTGCACGGTCACGGTGGAACCCTGCTACAGCAAAGCAAGGAACATGTTCTGCACACCGGTGTCGCCGACGGTGACAAGCTGTTTTATTTCACGACCTGCGGCTGGATGATGTGGAACTGGCTCGTCTGCGGGCTGGGGACTGGAGCGACACTGATTCTTTATGACGGCGCGCCGTTCTTCAGGGACGGCCGAATTCTCTGGGAAATCGCTGAGCGTGAGGGAATATCGATTTTCGGTACCAGCGCAAAATACATTTCGGCTTTGCAGAACACGGCCGTCAGACCGCGGGAAGACTATTCGCTGCCGAATCTGCGTGCGGTTTTGTCCACAGGATCACCGCTGGCTCCTGAAAGTTTCGATTTCGTGTACGACGCGATAGGCGACGACCTGCAGCTGGCATCAATTTCCGGTGGCACCGACATACTGAGCTGTTTTGCGTTGGGAAATCCAATGCTGCCGGTTCGGCGAGGCGAGCTGCAATGCCGGGGACTCGGTATGGCGACGGAGATCTTCGATGAATCCGGCAAATCGGTCATCGGTGAACATGGGGAACTGGTTTGCACCAAACCCTTCCCGTCGACACCGATCGGATTTTGGAACGACCCTGACGATGCTCGCTATCGAGCAGCCTATTTCGAACGCTTCCCGGGAGTCTGGGCGCACGGTGATTTTGCTGAACTAACACAAGAGGGTGGCTTGATTATTCATGGCAGGTCGGACTCCGTTCTGAACCCCGGGGGTGTCCGCATCGGTACGGCGGAAATCTATCGGCAGGTTGAAAAACTCGACGAAGTCGTTGAGAGCATCGCCATCGGGCAAAACTGGGACGATGATGTGCGTGTTGTACTGTTCGTCTTACTGAAAGAGGGCGTTGATTTGACTGATGAGTTGACAGGTCGGATTCGAAAAACGATTCGGGAGAACACAACGCCTCGTCATGTGCCTGCAAAGATAGTCGCCGTTCCGGAGATTCCGAGGACAAAGAGTGGCAAGATTGTGGAGTTGGCTGTGCGAGCCGTTGTACATGGGGAAGAGGTGAAAAATACTGAGGCACTGGCCAATCCTGAGGCGCTTAAGTACTTCAGCGGCCTTTCCGAGCTTCTGACCTGACATGTTGGGAATCGAAGTCGTAAAGGGCACCGTCTTGCCTGAGTGGATTGATGTCAACGAGCATATGAACGTCGCCTATTATGTTCTGGCATTCGATGAGGCGGTCGATTCCTTGTGGGAAGAATTCGGCATCACCGAAAATTACATCAACGTGAGCAACAGTTCGACCTTCGCCGTCGAAAGCCACATAACCTGGCAGCGCGAATTGGCCGTCAATGAGCCCTATCTCATAAGCTCACAACTTCTGGCCTACGACAGCAAACGGATTCATCAGCTGATGCGCATGTATCATGCGGAAAAGAAGTTTCTCGCCGCAACCGCCGAATGGTTGAATTTGCATGTTGATCTTGATATTCGAAAAGTCTCTCCGTGGCCTGACGCTATTCTCGAGCGGATCGCCGCATTCGCCGAGCGGCAAGGCGATTTGGGATGGCCGTCTGAGGCCGGAAAGCAAATGACGGTTCCGCAACCGATCTACTCAGCCCGGGTTGAAGACTGATGGGAAAATACATACTCGCGATCGATCAGGGAACCAGCAGCAGTCGCACGGTCATTTATGATCACGCGACCTCCGTTGTTGCAAGCGCCCGGCAGGAGTTCCCGCAGATCTACCCGCGTTCCGGCTGGGTAGAGCACGATCCGGAGGCGATCTGGGAATCAGTACGCGCAGTAACTGAAAAGGCAATGGCCGACCTTGGCGCCACAGCGAGCGATATCACCGCGATCGGAATTACCAATCAGCGCGAGACGACCCTGGTATGGGATCGCGACACGGGTGAATGCGTTTACAACGCCATTGTGTGGCAAGACCGGCGAACGGCCGAGCTTTGTCGCAGACTCAAAAGCGAGGGTTTGGAGGCAGTCGTGTCGGCCAAAACTGGCCTGCGGCTCGACCCGTATTTTTCGGCGACCAAACTCGCCTGGATTCTCGATAACGTTGAGGGTGTTCGTGAGCGCGCAGAGTCGGGAAAACTGGCATTCGGGACGATTGATTGTTTCCTGCTCTGGCGATTAACGAAAGGCGCATCGCATGCGACTGACGCGAGCAACGCGTCGCGCACACTATTGTTCAATATTCACAGCCAGCAATGGGATGACGATTTGCTGGAGATATTCAACATCCCGCGCGCGCTTTTGCCAGAGGTAAAGGACTGCGCCGCCGATTTTGGTTCGGCCACGGACAGATGCCTGGGCGGTGCCATACCGGTGCTGGGCATTGCCGGCGATCAACAGGCTGCTCTAATCGGACAGGCCGGTTTCGACTTCGGCATGACCAAGAGCACCTTTGGAACCGGATGCTTTGTCATCGCGAATACGGGTTCAGAAGCACTGGCTTCGCAAAACAAGCTCCTCTGCACCGTAGCGATGCGACTGAAGGGTGAGGTTACCTACGGACTTGAGGGCAGTGTCTTCGTCGCAGGGTCTGCGATTCAATGGTTGCGCGATGAGTTGAAGATTATTCAGTCAGCGGCGGAGACCGAGTCGATAGCCCGGCAAACCGGGATCGTTGATGATGTCGTTGTTGTTCCTGCTTTCGCAGGTCTCGGCGCTCCGTATTGGGATCCTGACGCCCGTGGGGCTATTGTCGGCTTGAGTCGGGGCAGCGGCCGCGATCGTATTATCACGGCGACGCTTCAGGCCGTCGCGTATCAAACCCATGATTTGATCCGATCCATGGCTGAAGACGGCATTTCACCGGGCGTTATTCGCGTCGACGGCGGCATGGTTCAAAATGAGTGGTTCCTGCAATTTCTGGCCGATATTCTCGACGTCCCGGTCGAAAAGCCTGCGAATGTGGAATCCACCGTGCTCGGAGCGGCGTATCTCGCGGCGTTCGGTGCCGGCATTTTGCGGGACAGCGCGCAAATTTCGGAATATTGGAAGTGCCAGTCTCGTTTCGACCCGGTGATGTCATCCGATCAACGAGAGCAGCTTCTCTCGGGATGGAGGGCGGCTGTCAGTCGCGTAAGAACGGATGAGTAGGGCGCCTTGCTGAAGACTCGCCAGAGACTGGGCAAATACAGAATTCTTGGACGCATCGCGTCGGGACCGCTCGCGGACGTCTATCGGGCACAGGATACGATCCAGAAAATAAAGGTCGCGCTGAAGATACCGAAAGCCGACAACCACACCGGACACGAGGAGTTTCTGCACGAGGTGCAGGTGGCGACGAAGCTAAGGCATCCCAACATACTGACGGTCATGAACGCCAGCTACATCGATGAAAAATTCGTTATCGCGATGGAGCTCGGCGACGAGTCGCTGGCGGATCGGATCGAACGCCGCATATCGACAGCTCGCGCGCTCGATCTGGCCAGTCAGGCGCTCGCGTCCCTGGCGCATGCTCATGAAAACAAGATTATTCATTGCGATATCAAGCCCGAGAATTTCATCCTGTTTACGAATAATCAGCTCAAACTCGCCGATTTCGGTTTTGCAAAATTGAATCTCCGCACGCTAAAGGCCTCCGGTTCAGGAACCATTGATTACATTGCACCTGAGCAGGCTATGGGACGACCCAAGTTTCAGTCTGACGTCTTTTCGCTGGGACTGGTGATCTATCGCTTGTTGTCAGGCCGATTGCCTGAATGGCCATTTGAGTGGCCCTTGTGCGGGCAGGACAAACTGGAGGCGCGCGTGCGCCCCGAGCTTGTTGAAGTGCTCAGAAATGCGATTCAAATCGATCCGAAAAAACGCTATGGCGACGCGGTGCAAATGCAGGCGGCATTTGGCAAGGCACAGAATCAAGTGCGAAAACAGAAACGCGCCAAACTCAAAAGCAAGGGTCGTCGCGGTAGCTCCTGGCGGCAACTGCAGTGGCGCGAGTTCAAGCGTTACTTCGGTAAGGCGCTGGATACTCGGCATTCGTGTCGAAAATGCGAGGGACCGGTATCTGAAAGCATGCAGAGTTGCCCCTGGTGCGGTTTCGACAACCCGGCGAGAGGGTCTGAATCGAAGATGCCATCAAGTTGTCCGCGCTGCGAGCGAGGGGTCAAGAACGACTGGGACTATTGCGCGTGGTGTTATGGCCCCGGCTTTGTCGAGGAAAGTACCCGGACGTATCCGGACAAACGCTACACGGCGCGATGCGAGAGTGAGCGCTGCCGGGGTCCGCTAATGCCCTTTATGCGGTATTGTCCGTGGTGTCGCAAGAAAGTTCGAAAGGTGTGGAAACTGAAAGGCAGCCATCATTCGTGCAAGTCCTGTCACTGGGGAATCGCCCGCGACTTCTGGAATTATTGCGCGTGGTGTCGAGAGCCTGTCAGTCGAGAACCCGTCCGGCGTGCTTGATTTGCCGCTAATTCTCGACGGCGCGGTCGGGCCTTACTTTGTCGACGTGCCTGTTGCCGGCGGGCGGGCGGTTGCCTATACCTGCCGGTCTCCCTACAAGGAAAGCGAGAACGAGGACACTGTAGCAATACTCCCCTATGGTCCGGCAGCGGCTGTTTTGGTGGTTGCCGACGGAGCCGGAGGCCTGCCGGCAGGCAAGCGCGCGTCAATGACTGCGGTGAATACGCTTGCGGATTCTCTGCAGCTTGCTATGGACAAGACGACGTTGCTGCGGACAGCCATTCTGAATGGCATCGAAGCAGCCAATGACGCTGTCCTCAGTCTGGCCAATGGATCGGCCACGACGATGACGGTGATGACACTTGAGGGGCGTCTCGCGCGGTCTTACCAGATAGGTGATTCGGAAGCGATCGTGATCGGCCAACGTGGATTGATCAAGCTACAGACCACAGCACACTCACCGACCGGTTTTGCCGTTGAGGCAGGCTTCCTGGACGAGCGAGAAGCTCTGCATCACGAGGACAGGCATCTTGTGTCCAATTTCATCGGTACTCCGGACATGGGAATTGATATCGGTGCCTCTGTCGATCTCGATATCAAAGACACTGTCCTCCTGGCCAGCGACGGTCTGATGGACAATGTCCATGTCGACGAAATGGTCGAAATCGTCCGTAAAGGTCCGCTGTCCGATGCCCTGCACGCTGTCGTTGATCTTGCGCACCAGCGAATGCGAAATACAGAGGCAGGGCAACCCAGCAAACCAGATGACCTGTCCCTGATCTTGTTCCGTAAGCCAGGAAGTAAAAAGACCAGCAAAAACAAAAAGTTATGATTTTTTTGAGCTTGCGGCGCGAATACCGGATTTTGTAATACAAATAATGCCGAACGCCCATGAGGAGAGTATTATCCTGAATAAACAGTATTCACGAGCTGATTGCGGAACTCCAAGACCCTTTTGGTGCTCAAACCCTTAGATATCAGTGAGGCCGACAACGATGAATTCGACAAAAACTGTCAACAAAACGGTCGCAATGGCACGTGCAAGCGTAGCAATTGCTGTTTCCTCAATATTGATTGCCGGCTGCGCAGGTCCTGGCTCGACGGCGATCGGTCCTCCGAGCGGCGGTATGAGCATGCCCGGCGGTGGAGGAATGAGCATCCCGATTCCAAGCGGTGGCGGTTCCTCGGGCGGCGGTTCCTCGGGCGAGTCCTCGGGCGAGTCCTCGGGCGGCTCGTCGGGCGGCGGCTCGTCCGGCGGTGGAATGTCAGGAGGCGGCTCCTCGGGCGGCGGCTCGTCCGGCGGCGGTTCCTCGGGCGGCATGTCTGGTGGTGGTTCGTCCGGCGGCGGGTCAGCAGGCGGCGGATCTGAAGGTGGTGGATCTGCAGGTGGCGGATCGGCAGGCGGCATGGGAGGCACTTCTGAAAGTGCCGGAATGCCGGCAGGCGGCATGTCCGGCGGTGGCGGTGCTGGCGGTGCCGGTGGAGGGGACTGCTCTGACGGTGGAATTTCGGGTGGCGGATTTGGCGGCGGCGCTGGTTGTGACGGTGCTGGTAGCGTCGGGCAGTTTCCAGGCGACCCGGATCGTGCCGAACAGCTCGGTGAAGAGCTGGACAAGTCCGTTGGCGATTTTGACGAGGCGCTGGGTGAAGAACAACGGCAGGTCTCATCGGTCGGAAGAAATACTGAAGGATTCGGTGACGGATCCGGCGGTTCAGGCGGAACGATCGGTCTGGGTGAACAGGCAGCAGGCGCGTCCGGCGGTAGTTCCGGTGGCGGCGGTTCTGGAGGTGCGGGCGGCGCAGGAGGCGCGGCAGGCAGCTCGGAAACTCAGGCAGGTCCTCTCGATGGCATGAGCGATCAGGAGATTGAAGCTCGCACGCCGGACGATATCGAAGTGAATCAGTATGAAGATATCGTTGCTCGACAGTTGCGCGAAGCAGCGTTGGCGGAAGATGACCCGGAGTTGCGTGAACGCCTCTGGGAGGAATACCGAAAATACGCAGGGCTTAATTAAAATATGATAAGACGCTTTTCATTGGTTGTTTTGCTAGCGATATTTGCTACGGGCTGTGCCGTGCAGGAACTGGTCGTCGCTGAAGAGACCGAATTGGTCGTTGCTGCAAGTTCTATTGACGAGGCAATGCTGCTGGATGTCGGGATCATTGAGTTCGATCCCCAGATACCGGGCGACAACCGTCCGGAGAAAACAGGTATTTATGAAGATATTCGTCGTGCAGAAGGAAAGTACATTCCCTATCACCTGAAGACAACGCTGCAGGGTGCAGGTCATTGGGGTGCTGTTCGAGTTATTCCATCGAGAAAAGCTTTCACCGATGTCATCGTAAGCGGCGCTATCGAAAAGTCTGATGGGGAGTATATCGAACTGGAAATTACGGTTACGGATGCCACAGGGCGGCACTGGTTCACACGATCATATGAAACGCAAACGGGCTTGACGTCCTATTCGAAACGGCGGGATCGACGCCGTGATCCGTACCAGAAGGTATTTAACGACTTTGCCAATGACTTACAGCAGTACGCCGCGCTGATGCCACCGAAGCAATTGCAGCAAACGCGGCAGGTATCGGAGCTGCAGTTTTTCGCTGACATGGCTCCGGTTCCCTACGACGACTACCTGACTCTCAGCGAGGACGATATTGCAAATGTTGTTCGACTGCCCGCAGAGAACGATCCATCTGTCGCGCGTATGCGGCAAATTCGAGAGCGCGACCGACTGGTTGTCGATACTCTCAACGAGCACTACGCAAACTTCTATTACGGAATTGCGATTCCTTACCGAAACTGGCGCAAGAATGCGCGAGCAGAAACTGTCAAGTTTCGACAGGAAAAACGTTCAGCGCAGATGCAGGCTCTGGTAGGTGTTGTCGTCCTCGCCGCATCAACACAGATTGACACTAACGGTTCGTCGAGCCGCAATACGAACAACATCAACAGAGCATTGCAGTACCAGGGCATAACGCGCGGTTTCAACACGGTATTTAACGCGATGCAGCGAAACCGCGATGCCGGCCTGCACCTTGAGGCGATAGCGGAGCTGTCGGAGTCGTTCGGCAATGAGGCCGCACCAATGGTTGTCGACGTCGAAGGCCAGGAGCGACGACTGACCGGCACCGCTGAGGTCCAGTACGAAAGGTGGCGGCAGCTGCTCAGGGAAATTTACGAAGCCGACACAGGGTTTTCGCAATCCGTTGAAGTAGGTGCTCCGGCACGGGCACCGGAACCGACAGGATAAGCAGTCCTCGCCGATGCTCGAACTTAAGAAAGGCGCACAGCTAGCCGATCGATACACGCTTGTCCGAAGGCTGGGTGGCGATGGCGATGCGCATACCTGGCTCGCCAAGGATCGCCTTACCCGTGCTTCGGTTGCGCTAAAAATTACTGCAGGCGATCCGGACAGTACCGAGAAACTGCGTGCCGAATGGCAGATCAGCATACGCTTGATGCACGCGCACATCGTCCGGGCGTTCGAGTTTCATGCCGAAAGCGATGTGGCGATTTTCAGCCAGCAGTTTATCGACGGTCCAAATATCGGCGTGCTTACCGGACTGACACCTGAAGAGATTCTCGGTCCCGTTGGGTTGCTGCTGCAGGCGGTAGATTACCTGCACGCGAAAGGAATCGTCCATCGCGATATCAAAGCATCCAATGTATTGCTTGACCTGAACGGTGCACCTTACCTGAGCGACTTCGGCGTTTCGGTAGCCGATGGCCAGATCGGGGCCGGTGGTTCGCCAATCGCTCAAAGCCCGCAGTCGCTTGCCGGCGAGGCGGCTTCTGCTGCCGACGATGTTTTCGCATTGGGTAGTTTGATTTTCGAACTACTGTCCGGCCGGCCGCCGTGGTCACCGTCGGATATAGCGGGCGATATTGCGGAAGCTGATCTGCCCCCTCTCAGGTGCGCGAACGGCGACGCATTGCCAGCAGCGGTCACCACACTTGTTGAGCAAATGCTCGACAAGAATGCGGCGAATCGACCGAGTGTTGACGAGGTCAGAGTGCGGCTGCAGACGGCAGGATTCGAAGCGCATGTCGCCCCGGTTCAGGGCAGTGCGCCCGCGCATCTCGAAGACGAAGCAATTGAAGCGGTGCAGTCGATCCGCCCGGCGCAACGCCCGGGTGACGAGCCGGTCGAAGCGCTTCGGCAGGAACAGTCAGGACTTAGCCAGAAATCTGTCGGCATCGCATTTGCTGCATTGATAATCGTGTTGCTCGGCGTTGTCTTCGTGCTGCCCGATAATGTTTCCAAAGATCCGGAGAAGTCGGCAGGCGAGCCCGTTTTAGAGCGAAGTGTTGATGATGATGTGCCGACGGAGCCCGTTGATGATGAAGCAGGCAGAAACCGGGGCGATGTATACGTTGACCCCGAAGTCCGCAGGCGCATACAAGGTAATACGGATGCGCCCAACCGCAAGCTCGACGACGATGCTGACATCACCTTTTCTGAGAATACTGCCGACTACAGCGGACTTGACGACGAGGGTCTTGCGCGGTTCAGGGCAGAGTCGACCCTGGGCGAACTATTGTCCGCGCTGGAGGTTCTGGAGGGTCGCGGCATTGCGCTTTGGGCTTCAAGGGAACAACTGGCTGCTCGGGAGTTATATGCAAAAGGTGATGATGCCTATCTGGAGAAAGACTTCGCCTACGCTGAGGAGCTCTACCTCGGTGCGCTAACCATCCTCGAACCCCTGTACGAACGAATCGAGCCGACTTTCGACGAGGCTTACACTGCTGCCGTTGCGGCGTTCGAGGCCGGCGACCGGCTGGAGGCTTTGCGGCTATTCGAACTGGCGGTCGCCATCACATCCAGCCATCCAGGGGCCAGGGCCGGGTATGAACGGGCGAGAAACCTGGACGCTGTATTGAGGCTTGTTGACCAGGGACTGGAGTTTGAAGAGGACCTCGACCTCGATGCGGCACAAAGCAGTTTCGAGAAGGCGATCGAGCTGGATAGTCTGTGGCAGGCTGCCCACGACGGTTTGCAGCGGGTTGCAGAGACTCGAATAAAACTGCAGTTTGAAACACGAATGACCGAAGGCTTCGAGGCCCTGGTTGCCGGTGACTATCTTGGTGCACGAGCAGCGTTTCGCATGGCGAAACAACTCATTCCTGAGTCTGGCGAACCCGATGACGGACTGCTGCAGGTGGATCAGGGACTGCGATTGCAGGAAATTAGTACCCTGGAACGTGAAGCCAGGTCGCTTGAGCAGGACGAGCACTGGGATGCTGTCGTCAAAACCTATGAAGAAATTTTGAAGGTTGATAGCACCTTGTCGTTTGCCAGCGATGGTCTGCGGCATGGCCGGCAGATGCAGTCTCTGCACGAGCAGCTGGACGAGTTGATTGCAGAACCGGACCGGCTCAGCGCTCCGTCCGTGATGCAAAAAGCAACAATGCTGGTCGTCAACATAACGACTCGACAGGATGTGGGCCCGCGTCTCGCGGGTCAAAAAGATGAACTGACCCGGCTTCTGAAACGCGCAGCAACAGCTCTTACCGTGCCGCTGATCTCAGACAATGTTACCGACGTATCGATCTACAGGATTGGTAGACTGGGCAACTTCATGAGAAAAGAAATTAACCTGCGCCCTGGAACGTATGTCGTTGTGGGGTCGCGCCCCGGGTTTCGTGATGTTCGACTGGAGTTCCGCGTGGCGCCGGAACTGGAAATGGAGCCGGTTGTCGTGCAGTGCGAGGAGCAGATTTGAGATTCGAAAGCCTTGTTGTCAGGAGCGTAGAGGGCGAACGCCGCTTCGGCAGAGATGACTTGCCGCTGCGTGTCGGCACCGGCGGCGATTGCCAACTGCGATTGCCCGGACCGGGCGGCGAGCCGGTGGCGATGCTGGACCTTCTCGACGATCTGCTGATCGTTCAGCCAGTCGGCCGGAGCACATCCTTACAAATCAATGACTCGCCTCTCGACGCGAGCCGTGGGCTTGCCGATGGCGATACCCTCCAGTTCTACGGTAGTGAGATTCGGATCAGCATCGATAATAGCGGTATCGCAATTGATGTGCGTCTGGAAGATAGTGCCTACGTCACCAAACCACCTGTGTTGGACGATGAGTCGGATCGTCCGCAGGACGAGTCGATCGCGCCCACCGCATTTCGGCGCGCGGCAGAAACCCACGCTCGCACTATCGGGGAGAGGCGCA
>Ga0055584_100006493_pt1 | contig 11472 bp, 11 predicted proteins | sample OSDHelmetaG_FD_58716 | JGI IMG/M metagenome (GOLD analysis project Ga0055584, IMG submission 58716) | Pelagic marine sediment microbial communities from the LTER site Helgoland, North Sea, for post-phytoplankton bloom and carbon turnover... | ecosystem: Environmental > Aquatic > Marine >...
AAAAAGGAATATTTGGAAAATTTTTTGCAAATTCATCATTCGTATCACAGATAGCTTCTAGGCTTCCATTTGTAATTTTATTTTGTAAAAATAAATTAGCATGATTTGCACCCATACCCCCAATACCAATTATTCCATATTTAATAACTTTGTTCATTTTATTTCATATAAATAGTTTTTTATTTTAAATTTAAAAATTTAATATAATTTACTATTAACCTAATTTAAAATGAGATTAAACCAAACAAATATTCAATCTATAAGTAATTTAAAATCACGACCTAATTACAATCCACAAGTAAGTAAAAACAGTATTTTACATTTTGGAGTAGGTAATTTCCATAGAGCTCATCAAGCTTTTTTTGTTCATGAGATGTTAAATAATAACATTAGTACATCAATCATTGGTATAAATTTAAGATCTGATGAAACTAGAAGAAATTTAGAAGAGCAAAACAATTTTTACTCCTTATATGAATGTACAGAAAGTGAAATCAACGTTCATGTACTTAATCCATATAAGAAATTATTGTTTGGGTTAGAAGATAAAAAGGAGATTTGTAATTTAATTGCAAATAAAGGAACTAAAATAATAACAATGACAGTAACAGAAAAAGGATATCATTATAATCCTGTAAATAAAAGTTTAGATTTAAATGATGACATAAAAAACGATTTAGAAAATAAAATAATCAAGACCTTAGTTGGTCATATCGCTCATGGATTAATTCAGAGATTTAAGGAAAATAAAGAAGATATATACATTATCAGTTGTGATAACTTATCAAACAATGGGGATATTTTAAAAAAAGTGGTTACTGATTTTGTAAGGTATATTGATAAAAGTATAGCATTATGGATAGAAGAGAGAGTAAAATTTCCTTGTACAATGGTAGACTGTATTGTTCCTAATACAAAAAAAGTACCTACTGAAATTGTAGAAAAATTTAAAGATAGCTCCTTAGTACTATGTGAGCCATACAGAGATTGGTACATTGAAAATACAAGTGATCTGTTAAAAAAATACCTTCCTCATGATGGTATAAAGTTTGTTAATAATATTGAATTTTATGAGAGCATTAAATTAAAAATATTAAATGCATCTCATTCAGCTTTAGCCTACCTCGGTCTTTTGCTTGGACATAAATATGTTCATGAAGCTATAAATGATGAGCTTTGTTATAGTTTTATTAGTAAATATTTAGATAGAGAGGTGATTCCAACTATTTATAACCAAGATAATTTTGATCTAATTAAATATAAAAAAGATATTTTAAAAAGGTTTAGAAACCATTTTTTAAATCACAAATTGGAACAAATTGGAATGGATGGTTCACTAAAAATACCTATAAGAATTATAGATACTTTTAAGAACAAAAATCAAAATATAGAATACACATATACATATATAATAATTGCATCTTGGATATTGTTTTTAAAAAAAAATAATATTAAGAAATATAATTATGAAGTGTCAGATCCAATGTCTAAGGACCTATTAAATATTGCAAATAATGAAAAAAATATAGTTGAAACAATAATAGATTTTAAAAATATATTTGATCTTTCTGAGGAATATAAAATCATTCTTAAGAAAAATGTAAATAATATAATAAAAAGGATTGAAAACTTAAACCTTAAAAATTTTTTATCTGAATTAAATTAATAATTCATTAATTCTGTACAGCTTTAATGATTCCTCTTAGTTCTGAAAGTCCCATTAGTCTTCCAATTGCCGTGTAGCCTGGGTTAAACGTTTTTTTCTTTTGATCATCAAGTAAAGCATGTCCATGGTCAGGTCGCATTGGTATATCGATTTTTTTATTTTTACTTCTTCTCTTTTCTTCTTTAAGAATCATTTTGATCAGTTTTACAAAATCAACATCACCACTTAAATGATTAGACTCATAAAAACTTTTTTTATCTTTTTCAATTTTTACATTTCGTAAATGAATAAAGTTTACTTTATTTTTGAATTTATTAAAAATTTCATAAATGTTATTATTTATGTTTGATGCTAAAGAACCTGAACAGAAAGTCATGCCATTTGAGTCAGAATTATAAGAATTTAAAATAAATTTGTAATCTTCGTATGTAGATACAATTCTAGGTACACCAAATAAAGGTATAGGAGGATCATCAGGATGAATAGCCATTTTAATATTATTTTCCTCAGCAATAGGAAGAATTGCTCTAATAAAATCTCGCAAATTATTTCTTAAATCACTATGTTTAATACTCTTGTAGGAATCCAACATTTTCTTAAATCCATTTATAGAGTAATTTGTTTCTGATGCAGGTAAGCCACCCATAATCGAAAATTTCATATTATTTAAATCTTTAGGTCTCATTTTCTTATATAATATTTCCGCATCATTTATTTGTTTTCCAGAATACCTTTGATCAAGATTTTTTAGTTTTAAAATGAACATTTCAAAAATGATAATTTGTAGGTAGTTAAATTTTAGTGCCAATCCATCCGTAGGCAGTTGAAAATCTAATTGAGTTCTTGTCCAATCTACAATTGGCATAAAATTATAACAAATTGTTTTAATCTTATTTTTAGCAATATTAGCAATTGTATCTTTATAGTTATCAATTAGTTTTTTATAATTTTTATCTCTGAGTTTAATATTATTATGCACAGGAATACTCTCAACTACATTCCATTTTAAATTAACATTTTTGGAAGAGTTATGTTTATTTATAAAATCTATTCTCTTTTTAATATCATTTTTTGTCCACTTTTCACCATATGGTATCTGATGCAATGATGTAACAAGATATTCAGCATTTGATTGTCTTATGTCTGATAGGCTTACAGGGTCATCAGGTCCATACCATCTAAAACTATTTTGCATTTTATGACTTTATTTTTTTTTGATTAAAAAACAAGGTTTATAGATATCGATAATTTTAAAATATTTAATCCAAGATTGGATCATGAACAGGATGAACGGGTACTCCGCCAGGGGTTTGTTCAGTGCCAGATATTTCAATAGTACTTATATTTGTTCTCCATCTTGTACTAAGCGCAAAAAGTATAGCATCCGATATATCTTGAGGTTCAAGAAGAGTAAAACCTGACATAAACTTCTTTGCAATATTTTGATCTCTAAATGAAGACTTTGCAAAATTTGTCTTTGTTCTTCCTGGGCAAATTTCAGTTACTTTTACCCTTGATCCACTTAATTCAAGTCTGAGACTCTGAGCAATTCTATGGATAGCACCTTTTTGACCTCCATATACTGCACTCATTTGTGGGTATAGCCCAGCTAATGAACCCATTAATACAACGTGACCTTTTCTTTTCTTTTTCATTTTTGGAACAACAGCTTTTAATAAGTGAAGATAAGACTCTACATTTAATCTTGTTGATAACTCAATATCTTTTTTCGTTGCAGAAAGTATACCAAGGCCTCCCTTGCCATTTCCAGCATTACAAACGAGAATATCAATATTTAATTTAGAAATTTTTTTATAGATTTCTTCTGTATTTAGTAAATTTAGTTTGATTATATTTATATCAATTTTTTTTTTAAGATATTGAAGTTTACTAATATTTTTATCAAGAGCATAAATTTTGACTTTTTCATCTGAGATATTTTTTAATAAATTTAATCCAATACCATCAGCCGCTCCAGTAATTAAAATACTTTTATAAATTTTATTAATCATTTTTTATCTCTATTAAATTTTACAAGATAATACAACTTATAAAGTAATTTACTTGTATACTAGTATATTCTATTTACAAAAATATAGTTTTATTTCTATATTTATACTATAACTCAATACCAATAATAATTTAGAAAGTTTTTTTTAAAAATGAAAAAGCGACAACTTGGTAAAACAGATATTCACTTAACATCAATAGGTTTTGGAAGTGCTCCAATAGGGGGTTTATTTGAAAATCTTGATGAACCAAGTTGTTATAAAATTATAGAAAACTGTTATAAATCTAATATTAATTTATATGATACCTCTCCCCTATATGGCTATGGTTTAAGTGAGCATAGATTAGGTAATTTTATAAAAACAGTTGATGAAAATAGCTATTATTTATCAACTAAAGTAGGAAGATATCTGACTCCTGAAAAAAAAAATAATATAGACAGAGGAAGATTTGTTGGAGGATTGAATTTTACCCCAAACATAGATTATTCATATGATGGAGTAATGAGATCTTTTGAACAGTCCCTTATAAGATTAGCGATTTCTCAAATAGATATTTGCTTAATTCACGATGTGGATAGATTTACATTTGGCGAAGATGTAGATCATTATTTTACGCTTGCGATGAAGGGGGCATATAAAGCTCTCAATAAACTTAAAGATGAAAAAGTTATTAAGGCAATTGGCGTTGGGTTAAATGACTCAGATATGTGTGCAAGATTTGCAGAAGCTGGAGAATTTGATTGTATGCTTCTTGCAGGAAGGTACTCACTTCTAGATCAAAATGCTCTAAATGATTTTTTTCCTATTGCAAAAAAAAATAATATTGGAATTCTGCTTGCAGGAATATTCAATTCAGGAATATTAGCTAAAGGTATAGGAGAAAATATAACTTACTTTTATGATGAAATCCCAGATAATATAAAACAAAAGTATATTACTATATCTAATATTTGTGAAAAATATAATGTACCTGTTCCTGCAGCAGCTCTTCAATTTTGCTATATGAATCAGCTAGTAACATCAATGATATTAGGCATGGATAGACCAGAGCAAATTAAACAAAATATTGATTTTTTAAATTATCCAATTCCAAAAGATTTATGGGATAATTTAATAAGTGAAAAAATTATTGATGAGAGATCTCAAATATTATGAATAATTTAAATTTTAAATTTTCATTAGATCGAAAAAAACCTTTAGGTGATCAAATTTATTTGAATCTTAGGGAAAAAATCATCACAACCGAACTTTACCCATTAACTGAAATTTCTGAAGGAATTTTAGCAAAACTAATAAATGTCAGTAGAACTCCAGTAAGAGATGCTTTAAAAAAATTAGAAAATGATGGTTTAATAACAACTATTCCTCAAGTTAAATCTATAGTATCCAAAATAAATTTGAAAGAAGTAGAGGAAACAAATGAACTAAGAGCAACACTTGAGCTAAAAGTTGTAGGTAATTTATCTTTATTTATATCTAGAATGCAAATAGCCGTGTTAAAAAAAATAAATGAGGATCTCGAAAAAAGTTTAAAAATTAAAAATTTTAATAAAATGTTTTTTCTTGATAATTTATTTCATCAAACATTAGCTAAACAAGCTAAAATGCCAATGTCATGGAAAATTATTGAACAAATTAGTTCTCAAATTCATAGAATTAGAAATATTTCATATAAGCATGAAGGTGATGATAACTTTGGTCCTAAAATAGCTATTAAGGATCACAAGGAAATAATTAAAGCACTAAATAAAAATGATACAAATTTAGCCAAAAAAGCAATGAAAAAACACATTATGTCACTTCACCGTTATAGTTTATTTATAAAAAAAACTGAAAAATATAAAAGTATAATTAATTAAATATTAATATGTCCTCAGTATTCCACAGACATATATTAATTAAATCAATATAATTCATTTTCTAATCTTGTTAGCCAATAATTGGCATCAAAATTTTTATCATTAGTAATATTTCTCCATAACTTTATTCTATTTATAATCTCTAACCTACCGCTATCTTCTTCATACCAGGGTTGATTTTCCTGTAAAATACTTCTTACGCTTTGTTTTGTATTTCCCGTATTCCAATATAATGGTTCTTCATCATCTTTGTTTTTATATGTTTTATTAGTCCATAATTTGACTTGTTTTTCAGTGGGCATAAGTCTTATTTTAAATGCATATCTTATTTTATTTGAATTATTTACTCCAGCACCGTGCCAAATATTATGATGAAATATAACTACAGTGCCAGGAGAGCATACTATATGTTTTTGACCTCTAATATTATGGTATCTAGCTATAGCTTTTTCATTGACCATCCTAAATTGAGACCCAGGAATATACCGAGTACCGCCCATACTTTTGTCTACTGCAGTAGGAAAGTAAAATAATTGAATATCAAAACTTTTTTCTCTTGGGTCTATCACACAGTCATTATGATTGACCTGTGATATTTTCTGTTGACCTTTATTATAATATTTTGATGGAAAAGTAATATGAAGAAAATGATGATCTAACTTACAACTGTTTCCAACTAAACTTTGTATTGCTCCGGATAGAACTGGATTGGAAATAACATCAAATAAAGCTGAATTTTTTTTATATGCTGTCTGTAATGGTGTTCCAGCTTTTACTAGAGGTATTTTACTAGTTTTCATTATATCATTGTAATGTTCTGATAACCAAGTGCTAATGGTATTTTTTGGATTTTTAGTTTTTGAAGTATGACCTATTTCATTCAAAAATTTTTTATTAATTTTATTTTCAATTAAATTTTCAAAGACTAAATATCCTTTAGATACAAATTCAGCCATTTGAAAATCTGTTAATAAAAATTTATTTTTTTTATTTGATTTCATTTTATTTTTTCAAAAAAAAATTCATACTTAAGGTAGCCAGTTCTAAACTCTTCACCTTTAGCATGTTGTTCTAATTGACTACTTTGAAATAATCTCCAACCATCATGAACTGCTTCAATTCCAAAATTGTATGGTGGATTATCACTATCACCTGGCATACCTATTTTTTTTTTATCTCCATAATGTTTTGCCCATCCTATAACTTCTGACTCAAGACTGGAGTTAGCTAGATAAAGAATTAAAATGTCTTGTTTTTTTTTAACCATTATAATCTCTTAAAAACCATAATTTACATGTTTATTTAGTTTATGCCAGAATATCAATATTATTTTTCTTGTATATAGCTAGTATACTAGTATACTTTTATAATTATAACTAAATAATTATTTTGGAGGAAAAATGAAAAATTTATACAAAATATTTTTATCATTTGTTGTAGCAATTTTTATCTCTGGGTACGCAAATGCTAAAACTAAAGTTTCGCTATGGAGTGAGTCTGCAGCTGAGCCAGCATTTTCTGCACTTAATAAAATTGTAGCAGATTTTAATGCTAGTCAAAATGATATTGAGGTTGAACATACAGCCTACGAAAATACGCCTTATGAAACAACTCTTAAAACAGCTTTTTCAGGTGGAACACCTGCTGACATTGTAACTATAAATGGTGGATCAAATATGTATCAGTATGCTGAAGTGAATGGCTTAGTTGATATTACCGATTTTGTTAATTCAATTTCTGATAGAATTGCACCTGGAGTAGAGTCAGTCTATACATTTGATGGAAGGCTTTATGGCGTACCACAAGGATTACATATTGGAAACTTGATTTGGTATAGAAAAGATATGTTTGATGCAATGGGTATAGATCCTAAAGAAATGGAAACTTGGAGTGGGTTTACAAATGTGGCTCAAAAGTTTTTAGATGCTGGAACAACTCCAATTGCATTTGGAAACTCTGAAGGTTGGCCCGGAAACCATTATAATAATCATTTGCTGAGAAGAATGCTATCTACAGAAGATTATATAAATATTGGTTTGAGAACTTATGATCCTAATCTAGAAGTGGGAACAAAATTTAATGATCCCGCAGCAGTAAAAGCATGGGAACTCTATAAAGGCTTACTTGATAAAGGATATTTTACAGCTGGTTATCTAGCAGATGATTTTCCAACAGCTGCTGGACTTATGCTTACTGGAAAGGCTCCAATTTTTTCAAATGGATCTTGGGTTGCTGGTATGATTAAAGATCAAGCACCCGATGCACCAATTGGTGTTATGGCATTCCCTGCAGTTGAAGGAGCCCCTGGAAAAAATACTGACTTGGTTATTAATAGTGTAGTTTTAAGCATAACTAAAGGCGCTGTAGAGAATGGAACAGTTGAAGCAGCAAAACAATTCCTAGATTATTATACAAGTGCTGCAGCCGTTAAAGTATGGTCTGAACAGACTCAATCTTTAGCACCCTACACTCATGATACTTCAACATGGGATTATGATCCAATATTACAAGATATTAGTGGAATTATAGCTTCATCTACAAGTTCTGCTCCCTTTCTTGATATGTTAGAAGATTATGCATGTAATGTTCCTCATACATGGGACGCAAGTCAAGGAATCTTAACAGGTGACTTAACTCCTCAACAAGCTGGTGATGATCATGAGCAATGTGTTGTAGAATTAATTGAAACTAAATACTAATTCTTTATATCTTTTAAGGACGTTTTTTAAATGTCCTTAAAATATTTTATGAAAACAAAAAGAACAAATAATTTTGCCTATTTAATATTTATTGGTCCAGCTTTATTTTTTTATACTATATTTTGGATTGTCCCAACACTAGTAGCTATTGGTATTAGTTTTACGAGATGGAATGGAATATCTTGGGCTCATATAAAATGGGCAGGATTAAGTAATTATTTTAAATTATTCAATGATAGATTTTTTTATGTAGCACTTCAAAATAATTTGTTATTTGTAATTTGCGCTGTATCAATTATTTTTTTTTTAGCACTCGCTATTGCTTTAATTATTAATTTACAACCTCTTGGTTGGAGAATTTTTCAAACAACTTTTTTTATTCCCATTGTAATATCAAGTGTTGTAATTGGTTTGCTCTTCAAGCTTTTCTTAAGTCCTACAACAGGTATTATAAATGAATTTGCAGATATATTTGGACTTGAAAGTTACAAAAATATTCAGTGGTTAGGAAGTAAAGATACAGCCACATACTCAGTAATGTTAGTTTACATTTGGAGGGATTTAGGTTTTTCAATATTGTTATTTGGAGCAGGTTTACAGGCTGTACCAAAAGATTTGATTGAAGCAGCTAAAATTGATGGAGCTTCAGTCTTAGCAACTATTAGATATATCACTGTCCCATTAATAAGAAATATTTCAATTGTAGTAATAATTTTGGCAGTAACTAATGCATTCTTAATGTTTGATCTTGTTTATGCGATGACCTTAGGTGGACCTTATCATGCGTCAGAAGTTTTATCGACCTATATGTATCATCATGGCTTCGCTAGAGGACAAATAAGTTATGGAACATCCATAGCAGTTGTACTTTTTTTTATTGTAATTCTCATAACAGCTATTCAACTCTTAATTGCAAGGATTACGGACAGATGAATATTAGTGAAATTCCTATTTGGGCAAGAATTTTATGCTATATATTATTGTTAACTTTTGCGATTACTATTATTTTTCCATTTATGTGGATGATTTTCACATCACTAAAATCTATGGAAGACTACACAAGTAATCCTTTTGGAATTCCGACTAATTTTGTTTTTAATAATATAATAGAAGCTTGGGTCACAGGTAATTTTTTTAAACTCTATATTAACTCTATAGGAATTACCTCAGTGTCAGTTCTAGGAATTGTAGTATTTTGTGGAGCAGCTGGTTATGGATTGGCTCATTTTGAATTCAAGGGCAGAATGGTTATTTTTTTCTATTTTCTTTTAGGTATGATGATTCCTCCTCAAGTAATATTGATTCCAGCATTTAAAATTATGAATACTATTGGTCTTGTAAACACATATTTTGCTGTAATATTTACATATTTCGCATGGGTTCCATTCGCTATATTTTTTTTTAGAGCATACTTTTTAGGTATTCCAAAAGATTTAATCGAAGCTGCAAAAATTGATGGAGCATCAGATTTAACAATCTTTTTTAAAATCATGATGCCACTTGCAAAACCAGCAGTTGTGACTGTTGCAATTATATATTTTGTATGGATTTTTAATGATTTTATGTGGCCTCTTATTTATTTAAATGATCATGATTTAAGAACAGTTACTTTAGGGATGATGTCATTTCAGGGTAAATATAGTGGTGCTACAACACTTAAAACTGCAGCATTAATGTTAGCTACTTTGCCACCAATAGTAGTATTTTTAATTTTTAGAAATCAAATTCAAAGTGGTCTTGTTGACGGGGCACTTAAAAGATAGGAGGAAATTATGAGTCAATTAACATCATATACATCTACTTGGGAGTCCATAAAAAAACATAAGACTCCATCGTGGTTCCAAAAAGCAAAATTTGGAATATATGCTCATTGGGGGCCATATTCTGTTCCAGCTGCTGGACCAAATGTTACTTGGTATCCTTATTGGATGTATAGAGAGCCAAGCCCTCAATTTGATTATCATTGCAAAAATTATGGTCATCCATCGAAGTTTGGATACAAAGATTTTATACCAATGTTTAAGGCTGAAAAATTTGATGCAGAAGAGTGGGCTGATATTTATTCTAAATCTGGTGCAAAATTTGCAGGACCAGTTGCAGAACATCATGATGGATTCCCAATGTGGAACTGTTCAGATACTGAATGGTGCGCATCAAAAATGGGACCAAAAAGAGATGTGGTAGGTGAATTAGAAAAAGCAATTAGGGCACAGGGGATGAAGTATATGGTTGCTATGCATCATGCAGAAAATTGGTATTTTTTTCCTCATTGGAATAAAGAATTTGATACTTCAAAAAAAGAATATGAAGATCTTTATGGAGAGCTTCATAATCTAGATAATTTATCCAACCAAGCTGTCTATCCTGATCATTGGGGTAGAAAAACAGAAAGTCAAGATAAGCCAAGTAAAGCATTCCATGATCGTTGGTTAAATAGATTAAAAGAAGTAGTAAATAATTATAGACCCGACTATGTATGGTTTGATTTTGGAATAAGATATATCCATGAAAAATATAAAAAAGATTTTTTGTCTTTTTATTACAATAAGGAAAAGGATTGGAATAGTGAAGTTGTAGTTTCATACAAATGGCATGACTTACCTCCTGGATCAGGTTTATTAGATTTAGAATTAGGTGGAGAGTCTGAATTAACCCACTATGATTGGATAACTGATACAACTGTTCATGATGGAAGTGCGTGGGCCTATATGAAGGGTTCCAAATATAAATCGACAACTGATTTAGTTCATTACTTAATAGATAATGTTAGTAAAAATGGCTACATGCTTTTAAACGTTGGCCCTAAACCAAATGGAATTATACCTGAGGAAGAACAAAATTTATTAAAAGGAATTGGTAAGTGGTTAGAAGTTAATGGAGAAGCTATATTCGATACTGAGTCATGGGATCAGTACGGAGAAGGTCCTACAAAAATGAAAGAGGCTGGACCATTCTCTGATCTAAGAGCTAAGTTAAAATATACTGGTAGTGATTTTCGTTTCACAACTAATGCAAATAATCTTTACGCTACTTCACTAGGTTGGCCAAATAAAGAATTTACAATAGAAAGTATGGATAAATTATTTGATGGAGAGATTCTCTCGGTCGAATTATTGGGAAGTAAAGAAAAAATTCATTGGAAACATAACAGAGATGGCTTGCATATTACTAGACCAGATAATTTACCTTGCGAGCATGCTTTTAGTTTTAAAATAACAAGAAAGGATGATTTGTAA
>Ga0055584_100006494_pt1 | contig 11471 bp, 13 predicted proteins | sample OSDHelmetaG_FD_58716 | JGI IMG/M metagenome (GOLD analysis project Ga0055584, IMG submission 58716) | Pelagic marine sediment microbial communities from the LTER site Helgoland, North Sea, for post-phytoplankton bloom and carbon turnover... | ecosystem: Environmental > Aquatic > Marine >...
CAAGAGGCCCAAGAAGCTCAGCGGCTGGCCGAGAACCAACGTCAAGCTGTCGATGAAGCTCAGCGCCTAGCTGAGGCACAGCGTCGAGAGGCGGAACAAGCTCAGCGCCTAGCTGAGGCACAGCGTCGAGAGGCGGAACAAGCTAAGCGCGTAGCTGATGAACAACGTCAACAGGCTGAGGAACAAACGCGCGCGGCGCAACGTGCCAAGGAACAATTGCAAATACAGCAACGCGCGGCAGAACAAGCACTGCTTGCGAAAGAGCGGGAAGCCGCAGCGGCGCAAGAACAAGCACGCGTGCAGCGCGAGGGAGCCGAGCGGGTTGCCGCGCTCGCTAAAGCTGAAGCGCAACGCATCGAGATCATTAAAAAGCGTATGGTCGAAGAGCGCGCGCGTATCCTGGCAGCTAACGAGGCGGCGAAAAAGCAGGCAAGCGACGCACAGAAAAAAGAGTCCGCAGCTAATGCGCAAGCGGAGAACGCAAAGGCCGAACGCGAAAAGCTTGAGAAAGAGCGGCGCCGGCAAGCGGCCATCGAACGCCGTAAAGCCAACGCTGCGGCCCTGCGCGATCAGATTACGAGTGAGCGCGAAGCACTGGACCGCAACCGTCAAGAGGCCCTGGACAAGGAGCGGATTAGATATCATGCCAGGATTCGGGCTGCAGTCACAAAGGCATGGAAGCGGGCCAAAAACTTACCCGGTGGATTGAAGGCTCGCGTGCGCGTGGTGCAGGTTAAGGGCGGCTACGTGGACCGGGTTGAGATCGTGCGCGGCAGCGGCAATCTCGCCTTTGATCGCTCAGTCGAGCAAGCTGTACGTCGCGCGTCTCCTTTACCTGAACCGAAAGACGACACACTGTTTGAACCCACCATCATATTTACGTTTGCTCCTGGAGGCTGAACCGGTGCTAAGAGTTCTGCTATTAAGTTTGCTGATTGTCGCTAGCGCGGTGCGTGCGCAAAGCAGTGGTGATCTCGAAATTGTCGTGAGTAAAGGCGACGAAACTGCAATAGAGATCGCGGTTGTGCCGTTTGGCTGGGATCAACCCGGTGCGCCGCCTGCCGATATTGCACAGATCGTTAGTAATGATCTCAATCGCAGCGGTGTATTCGAGCCGATGGCGCGGGCAAAATTGCCTGAGCGCCCGACCGGTGATCGCGATGTCAATTTTCCGACCTGGCGGCGCAACACCAGTTATCTTGTTGTAGGTAAAGTTATGCCCGCTGCCGGCGGCCGCTTCGTGGTGCAATTTCGCCTGTTTGACGTGTTGAAGCGTGATGAAAAATTAGGCCTTGGCGGTACCCAGCTAACGGGATTGCAATTCGATCGCGCCGCGGGCGAACTACGGGCCACCGCACATGACATCAGCGATCGTATTTACGAAGCGATCACTGGACAGCCTGGCGCGTTTAATACGCGAATCGCGTACATCACCGAGCACGGCAGTCGTGACGGCAATAAGGACTATTCGCTAAAGATCGCTGATAGCGACGGCTACAACGCGACCTCAGTGCTCAATTCGCGCCAGCCCATCATGTCGCCGACCTGGTCCCCAGACGGTCAGCGCCTCGCTTATGTGTCGTTCGAGGGGCGGCGTGCGAGCGTTTATTTACAAGACCTAGCAACGGGTCAACGCCAGCAACTCAGTTCGTTTCCGGGTATTAATGGCGCCCCGGCGTTCTCGCCAGATGGAACGCGTATGGCGTTGACGCTGTCGAAAGACGGCAATCCAGAGATCTACGTATTAGAACTGCGTTCGCGCAAACTCACGCGTTTGACCCGCAACCCGGCCATTGATACGAGCCCATCTTGGTCGCCCGACGGGCGCAGTCTGATTTTTACCTCAGGACGAAGTGGCGGCCCGCAGATCTATTGGGTCGCCGCCAACGGCGGCAATGCACGGCGTGTGACCTTTGAGGGAAATTACAACGCTGCGGCCAGTTTCTCGCCAAATGGGCGCGAAATTGCCATGGTGCACCGCTCCAATGGTGGTGATGATCGCATTGCTATTTTGGATCTGGAAACCAAGGTACTGCGCGTGTTGACCAAAACGCGGCGTGATGACTCGCCCAGCTTCTCGCCGAACGGCGCTATGGTCCTATATTCATCGAGTAACAACGCGGGGACGACATTAGCAGCGGTCACCACAGACGGGCGCGCGCCGCAGATCTTGCCGTTACGCTCCGGTGGATTGGTGCGCGATCCGGCGTGGGCGCCGACACGATAAGGTCTGGTTGCGACCGGACTCTTTAGCTTAAAGAGCTAAGTAGACGACAATTAGTGCGCGATGCGTAGTGTAAATGGCGCTATTGTTTCAATGCGCAGGCCCAGCGCGCTTCTATGGGCGCAAATTCGAATCGGAAATCATGAGGAACTACGAGATGAAAACACGCAACCTCGCTAACCCGCTGATGGCAATCGTCGCGTGCGCGCTGATTGCCGGTTGTTCCAACACCGGAGAGGTGCAAGAAGGCGCAGCGGTTGATGATGCCACTGTCATGGCCGGAGACACCACCGGCGTTCAAGCAGCGCAGACGCAGCCGGTGGCGATCCCGGTGCAAAACCCGCCTGACGCATTAAACGATCCCAGCAGCATCTTGAGCAATAGAGTGATCTATTTCACTTACGATAGCGCTGACATCCGTGCTGAGGACCAAGCCTTGCTCGAAGCCCACGCTAACTATCTAGCGCAAAACCCAGGGCAGCGAGTGTTGCTGGAAGGACATGCGGATGAACGCGGCTCGCGCGAGTACAACATTGCACTAGGGGAACGCCGCGCAATCGCTGTGAGCCGGCTCATGCAGCTCTTGGGCGTCTCCGATGGGCAGATGCGCTCTGTGAGCTACGGCGAAGAGCGCCCGGCAGAATCTGGTCACGATGACGGATCATGGGCCTTGAACCGGCGCGTAGAGCTGGTCTACAGACGACCGGGCCAATCCTAATCATGCGTAGCAAAGCACTTTGGCTGTGGCGCAGCGCAGTCATTGCCACGGTTGGTGCCGCTGCGATCGCTTGGCAACCGAGCGCAGCACAGGCACCAGTACAAGGTCGCGTAATTGCGCCTAGCGCTAAGCAATCAATCGATGCACGTCTGCGTCGCGTGGAGCAAAGTTCACGCGCTGCCTTGAGCTTGCTAACGCAAATTGATGCACTGCGTCGTGAAGTCCAAGAATTGCGTAATGCGAACGAACAACTGGCTAATCGTCTTGGGAAAGCGGAGCAACGATTGGAGCGGGTCGCACGCAATAATGCCAATCGGCCAGCCGCACCTAGCGCGACTGCTCCCGCTGGCAATGCGGCCGCGCAGCCGAGTGCTGGTAGCGCAGATCCGGAAGCCCAGCGCCAATACGAAGCCGCAGTTGACCAGCTAATGGCTGCGCGTTATCCGCAGGCTGCGAGCGCGTTCGAGACATTCTTGCAAGCCAACAGCGGTAGTCGCTTTGCTGGTAAAGCGCAATATTTCCTGGCGGAGTCTTATTACCAGCAAGGCAAATCGCGTGCAGCCCTCGGCGCTTACCAACAACTGCTAAGTCGTCACCCCAACGACGCCAAGGTCCCAGAGAGCGGCCTGAAAATTGCCGACTTGCTTGACGAGCTAGGCCAGCGTAAAGAGGCGGCGGCCGCGCTCCAAGCGGTTATCAAGAATCACCCCGGAACCAGCTTCGAAACGATGGCAAGACAACGCCTGGCAGAGCTGCGATAAGGTGGCCTAACGGTGGTAGTGTCCGGTGTGGGGCGTGGGCTGCTGTTTTGTGCACAGACGTGGCTCGCAAGTGCAGTTGACGTCGCCTTTTGGCGTGATCGCGCGGCACCGTCTAGCTCGTCTTACCATCCAGTTGACGATGACGCGCGATGACATCTTCGCGTTTGCCACTGAACAACTTGGCCAAATGCTCGACTAGAAACACCGACCGATGCTGGCCTCCAGTGCAGCCAATGGTGACAGTCAGATAGGCGCGATTATCTGCTTCAAAACGCGGGATCCAAGTATCCAGATAGGTGCGGATACTCTCAATCATCTCTTGCACCATGTCATTTGCGCCGAGGTAGCGCTGGACCTCTATGTCGCGGCCTGTCAGCCCGCGCAGCGACGGTTCCCAATAAGGGTTAGGCAGGCAGCGCGCATCAAAAACAAGGTCTGCGCCAGCGGGCACGCCATGCTTAAAGCCGAACGACTCGAACAGCAATGTCAGTGACTGCACCGTATCATGGCCAACGCGCTGGCGAATCAGATCGCGCAGTTGATGCAAATTAATCAAGGTGGTGTCGATTATGGAGTCGGCGCGATCGCGCACTCCATGGAGAAGTTCACGCTCGAGAGTAATCGCCTCTAATAGGGTTCGATCGTCTCCAGTCAGAGGGTGCTTACGGCGCGTTTCGCTGAACCGCTTCATCAGCACGTCGTCCACCGCCTCAAGAAACAAGACTTGGCTATCCAGATCTTGTTCACGAATTTCAGCGATCTTCTCCGGCAACTCGCGTAGTACTGGGATCGGATTGCGCGCATCTAGACTCACGGCAGTGCGATGTCCACGTACCTCGTCATCCTGTATGAATGCGTTCAACAGGCGAATTGGCAAATTATCGACACAATTGAATCCAAGATCTTCAAGTGCATGCATCGCGACGCTCTTGCCTGCACCGGAAAGGCCGCTGACGATGATGAGACTCATATAAGTATCCGTCGCCGTTCGAGAAAGATGGTCACGCTCCAATTTGTATGTACTCGGCGCGAACTTGGCGCGCCGCTCAGTGTTATCGCGTGGTTCGAAGTATTAGCCTGCGCCGCTAGCATTTGCTCAACTTAAGCCTTAGCTTAATCACCACCGTTGCAGCTAGTGCCGATCGCGGCAAAGATATCGTCCGCGTCACTGGCCACGCGCAAAGCCGCGCGAACGCCTTCGTCACTAAACAGGCCCGCAAGTTCAGCAAGCGTGTGCACATGCTCATCACACGCGCTATCTGGCACCAACAAGCCAAATACAAAATCAATGGGTTCACCGTCGAGGGCATCAAAATCCACTCCGGTATCGAGCCGCATACACGCTGCGCGGGCGTGTAGAGCTTGGGTGGTACGTGCGTGTGGAATTGCAATGCCGAAGCCAATTCCGGTGCTACCAAGGCGCTCGCGTGCGAGCAGGGCATCGAATACGGTTCCGGAACTGAGGTCTTCATCTGTGCCGCAAAGCAACACGCTCAGCTGCTCAAGGACGCGCTTCTTGCTCGACGTAACAACGTCGAGCGCAATGCGCTCTGGCGCGAGTAGGCTGACGATGGTCATAGGCTCTGCAACCTCATGCGAAAGTTGTGCAACAGGTGATGGGCGCGGAGACACGCGCTAACGTGACCGGATGGCATCCTGCCGCAATTCGCGAGCATTGTAGTGCTCATTGAGCATCAGATGGGAAATACTGTCTGACCCGCACCGAATTCGCGCGAATATCGCACAAACTGGTGCAAGTCAGACACCAAGATTATCCCACCAGGGTCGTTCAGGTAGCTGGAGTTGGCTCCCAGCGCTGAACTTCCGCGCGATGGTGGTCGGTGACTTTACTCTTGTGCTTACGAACCTGCACGTCCAGCTTGTCCGCGAGAGCGTCGATCGCCGCGTACATATTGGTATCTACGGCATCAGCGAAAATCTTTGCCCCGGAAAGATGCACGGTGGCTTCCGCCTGCTGGCGTTGCTTTTCTACTGAGAGAACGACATGTGTTTGCGTCAAATTGTCGAAATGGCGCTCGAGTCGCTGAAGTTTGCTCGTCGTGTAATCTCGCATCGACGCGGTAACTTCAACATGCTGGCCGCTTACATCAATATGCATGGTCTTCTCCTGTGGACACAGATTAGCCGCCCGTGCGGCGCGTTGGAGTGCACACAAAAGGTATGCACTCCATTTCAAAGAAGCTGCGGGTCTTTCGCGATCATAATTGTGTCAGTTGCAACCCACTAGAACTTTGCGCTCATGTGCACAGAGATTTGGCCGGCATCGCGAAAGACAAGAGTTGTTTCGTTCTTAAGTCCTAAGTATCAATTTCTCCATCGCCTTAATTCCGGTATTTGTGGACAGCGCGTAAGTCACCACAGTTGTTTTCGCTCTGAGGAACTGGGGATCAACAAGGACTCCCGGTACTTAGCGACCGTTCGACGCGCGACATTAATGCCTTGCTCGCCGAGTATGCCGGCGAGCTTGCTGTCACTGAGAGGTTTGGTGGGATTCTCAGCCGCGATTAGCTTCTTCAACATCGCGCGAATAGCCGTCGATGACGCTTCGCCGCCGGTGTCGGTGCTGACGTGGCTAGAAAAGAAATACTTGAGTTCAAACACGCCGCGTGGAGTGAGCATGTATTTTTGTGTGGTGACTCGAGAAATCGTTGATTCGTGCATGCCGACAACTTCCGCGACATCGTGCAAAACCATAGGTTTCATAGATTCAGCACCGCGCTCAAGGAAGTCACGTTGACGGTCAACGATGCAGCGAGCGACCCGTAAGAGTGTGTCACTGCGACTCTGCAGACTCTTAATAAACCACCGCGCCTCTTGCAGATGCGTGCGCATCGACGTGTTGTCCGGGCTCGAATCAGCCCGTCGGATGAGGTTAGCGTAGTCATTATTGATTCTGAGCCTAGGCAGAGCCTCTTGGTTCAATTCAACGTGCCATTCGCCTTTGCGCTGCGAAACTACAACATCCGGCACTATGTATTCGGTTGGCTTCCCCTCAATCGCATCACCAGGGTGCGGCTTGAGGAGTTGCACAACTCCCATGACCTCCTGCAACTGCTCGCGGTCTAAGCGCATAAGCCGCAACACTTGCGTAAAGTCGCGTGCGCCAAGCAGATCCATGTAATCGCCGACTAAGGTCTTTGCTTCAGTTAGCCAGCGCGTATCTTCCGGCAGCTGGTCAAGCTGCAGTAGTAGACACTCTTGCAGATCTCTCGCGCCAACGCCAGTGGGTTCGAAATTCTGAATCTGGCGCAGTACCGCATGGATTTGATCGAGCTCAAGGTCTTCGATATGCCCAATGAGCGCCTCATAGATCTCTTCCAGCGCACAGCTCAGGTAACCGGTCTCGTCTATGGAGTCGATTATTGCCGTCGCTATGACCAAATCTTCTGGGGAGAATCGACACAATTCCGCCTGCCAATACAGTAGGTCGGACAACGATTGTTGGGTGCCGTGCTGCAACTCTAGATCGCGATCACCGGCGCTACTGTTGCTGCTGGGCGCGGTGACCGGTTCATAAAGGTCATCCCAGGCGGTGTCGACGTCTAGCTCGCTTGGGATATCCAGCGGTTCGATCGTCTCACTCTCGTCTGATGGCGCTTGATCTTGCTCATCATCCGGCTCTAGCATCATGTTCGAATCTAGTGCCTGCTGAATTTCCGTGTGCAATTCGAGCGTAGACAGCTGCAATAGGCGGATCGCTTGCTGCAACTGCGGCGTCATCGCCAGCTGCTGGCCTAATCGTAGTTGCAGTGAAGGCTTCATGAGATAGACGACTGCTTAGCTAGGCCGGAAGAGCTTGCAAGTGAGTAAACGCGGCGCATAGTTTGTGCTAGGAGAGATGTCATTATGCAAAGTTTAGACCAACAGCGCGCAGATGTTGCGCTGACTGGGCCACATTTAGACATTAAAGGCGAAATTCTTCGCCTAGATAAACCTCACGTACACGTCGGTCATTCGATATGACCTCTGGAGCGCCCTCACAAATGATCTGGCCTTCGCTGACAATATAAGCGCGGTCACAAATGTTCAGGGCCTCGCGTACCTGATGATCTGTGATCAGTACGCCAATGCCGCGTTCGCTCAAGAAACTCACAATACGTTGGATCCCCAATACCGAAATTGGGTCAACGCCGGCGAATGGCTCATCCAGTAGTATGAAGCTCGGGTTGGACGCGAGTGTGCGCGCAATCTCCACCCGCCGCCGTTCGCCGCCCGAGAGTGCTTCGCCGCGGCGCTCGGCAAGGTGGCTGACATCAAGGTCGCGCATGAGCTTGTCGACCTCTCTACGGCGCTCAGCCGCATTCAAGCCTGCCCGTGCCTCGAGTATTGCCATGACATTCTCGGCTACGGTGAGCTTGCGAAAGATTGACGGCTCTTGCGGCAGGTAACCGACTCCACGGCGCGCGCGAACGTGCATCGGCAAGCCGCTGAGGTCTTGAGCGTCTAGCGTGACTTGACCGCCATCGAGTGAAATCAATCCGACGATCATGTAGAAACTGGTGGTCTTGCCCGCGCCATTTGGCCCCAGCAAGCCAACCACTTCACCGCTCGCGACGGTCAAACTCACATCAGTAACAACCTGACGAGAGCCGTAGCGTTTTGCTAAGTTCTTAGCGGCCAACACACTCATCGGCTCAATTGACTCTGGTATTGGGCGTGGACGTTAATGCGTCGGCGCACGCTAGCCAGTTCGACAGGTTCGAGTCGGTCATCTACTTCTTGCTCGGCTCTATGGTGATGCGCACGCGCCCGCTACCTTTCGGTTTGCCCTTCGTGCCACTTGCTTTCGGCCTGGATTCGGCCTTGATCTTGCTGCGCGCGGTGTCGTAAACAATACGGTCTGCGGTGACAGTACTAGTGCCTTGTGCGAGTTCGGCCGATCCGATCAGCACCATGGTGTTGTTGCTGACTAAATACTCCATGCGCGTGGCCTTAGCGCGCTGAAATTGTTCACCGCCATCTTGCTTCTGACGAAATCGCGCCGGACGCCCAGTGGCGACCATCTTCGACAGCGCCCGCGTGGCGTCGTAGTACATCGTCACGACGTCACCAGTGATTCGAATGGTGCCCTGGATCACTACAACTTTGCCTTTATAGATAGTGATACGCCGGGCATCGTCCGCTTCGGCCCAATCGGCCTCAATATTGATCGGTTGTTCTTTATCAGTACTCACGGCGTGCGCCGTGCCGACGGCGAACAAGGTCGTTAGCCCCAATATAAGCGCGCGAATCGATGCAGTCATATTCATTCTTGGCGCAAGTGGCCGATGAAATTGGTCTTCACCTGAGCCATAAGTTCCAGCCGGCTCTCACTCAAAAAAGCCCGCATTCCCATTCCGACCGAGCGCTGATCGGCGGTCGCGATAGTGACAGCTTGGTCTGTTTCACCGTAGTCAGTGGCCGGCAGTATACGCAGGTCACGCGTGTGGATATCGATGATACGTTCGCCCGTTTCAGTTGTCCGCCACGCGTGCACGGCACCTAGTAATATAACCACGTCACCGGTTGCAGAAATCCAACCGCGTTCGGAGCGCACATGCCACGCCGGCGCTCCCGTTTGAAACATGACGAGGTACGGTTGTTCGAGTTCCTTGGTATTAGTCGACGGAAAATGCACCAGCTGGCGTGCTTTAAGCGTTCTGTCCGGTTGACCATCCGGCCCCATAAAGGTTGTGACAAAGTTTTCCATGAAAAAGTCCGGCGAGTCCGTGCGCGTAGTCGCCGACGGCGTCGCGGTTTCTTCTAACTGGCGCACCAGAATGCTGGTGCCAGCCGCAGCCACCAGCAGTATCGCCGTAGGTAGCCAGCGTTTGATCAAGGGATTCACGCGCGCCCAACCTGCGGCGCGTGGTGGCGACCCAAATGATGCTTTGAACATGCGACAGGTAACATAATGGCGCTATTGTCCTCTACTGTAGTGAGTCAGACCAAGTGCGCGCAATCATTCTCGCCGCCGGGCGCGGCCAACGCATGGGTGCTTTGACCGAGAATTGCCCCAAGCCGATGTTAAAGGTCGCTGGCAAGCCATTGATTGAGCACACAATCGAGCGTTTGCGTGAAGCTGGCATTTCGGAACTCGTCATTAATCACGCTTATTTGGGTGAACAAATCGTGCGCCACCTCGGCGATGGTCGACGATTTGGCGTATCAATTGCCTACTCAGCGGAAACACCCGAGGCCTTAGAAACAGGCGGCGGTATACAGCAAGCCTTGCCAATGCTCGGCGCGGAACCGTTCATCGCACTAAACGCCGACGTGTACTGCGATTTTCCCTTAGCCACACTGCCGCGCGAACCACAGGGCATGGCACATCTAGTGCTAGTACCGAATCCGGCACACCATCGCCAAGGCGATTTCGCCATTGCAGGCGAACGCTATGCACGCGCCTACGGCACGCCGCGCTGGACCATGGCCGGAATTGGTGTGTATCGGCCGAGTTTGTGGCACGGCTGTAAGCCTGGTCGTTTTCGCTTACCGCCACTGCTGCGCTGGTATATGCCAAGCGACCAGATCACAGCCGAAGTCTACGCTGGCTACTGGTTCGACATCGGCACAGCCGAAAGGTTACGCGAACTCAAGGTAAAACTCAGGTCGCAGGTGTTGTAGCAAGCGCTTGAGATGGGTTTCGGTCTGACCTGAAGTCCGCCGTGTGCCTACAGCGCGTGCGCGCTCCAGCCACTGACGTAGATTGCAGCGTCATTAGAATTGCTCTGGCGGTGACAGCTTAGTAACCGCGGGCAACACGCTGTCTCTAAACCGTAGCAGTCTCATCGCCCGTGCATCAATAAAGGAAATGACTATGCACCAGTTCAGGAAGAACATCACAGCTCTACTGTTAGGTCTCGCACTATCCGCAAGCGCCACCACGATTGCGGCGGCTGAACCGATCAATATCAATACCGCTGATGCGGCGACCTTGGCCGCAATCATTGATGGGGTTGGCTTGAAACGTGCGCAGGCGATCGTCGCCTACCGTGACCGCAATGGACCGTTCCAATCAGTGCAAGATCTTACCCGCGTGCGCGGCATCGGCGCCAAGACGGTGGTTACCAGCGAAGCCTTACTCAGCGCGCAATAGCCGCTCACTAATCCCAGCTTCGAGATCCAGGGGTACGCCAGATGTGGCCAAGGATTGGCTCGCTGGCTATCCGCGCAAAGGACTGCGCGGATGCCACATCGACTATCGCCGCACGCTCAAGGACGGCGTGCGGCGGTAGTAATTGTCACACGCGGGGCGTTGCGCCCGCGTGCACTACCAGTTGCTCGATTGCCTCGTACGGCTGGGCGCCGACAACGCCATGGCCAGCAGCAACAAAGGTTGGCACACCCGTCACGCCATACCCACGTGAACGCTGCCAATGTTCATCTATGGCGCCAGAAAAGCGCCGCTCGGAGAGAACCGCTGCAGCTTCGTTCGCATCGAGCCCGACACTCTCGGCAATACCGACCAGGACCTTTGGCTCTGCCAGGTTAAGGCGCTCGACAAAGTACGCTCGATATAGGGCACTGTGAATTGCTTCATAGTCGCCCAGACTGTCGGCCCAGCAAGCCAATTCTTGCGCCAGCCTGCTGTTGTAGGTGTGTGAGCGCTCGCCGTATTCGAGGCCTTCAGCAGCCATCAGCCCTTTCATTCTTTGGTACATCGCAGTTAAATCCATGCCGCGACCAGCAAACAACTCGGCTAAGGACTTGCCTTCGTCTGGCGTGTCTGGATGTAACGGGAAATACATCCATTGCACATTGATGT